>Ga0041059_1001546_pt1 | contig 18119 bp, 9 predicted proteins | sample AraColnosormetaG_FD_56232 | JGI IMG/M metagenome (GOLD analysis project Ga0041059, IMG submission 56232) | Arabidopsis roots microbial communities from North Carolina, USA - Col MF nosort | ecosystem: Host-associated > Plants > Roots > Unclassified | place: USA: North Carolina | collected 2013-09-02
TCATTTATTATGGGTTATTCAAAGATATATATATATATATATATATATATATATATTTACAAAAATTAAAACGTCATTAATCTATTAAAATTAGTTTTAAATGTTTTATGATTACTTTGGTTAGCCTCTATTCAGTTAATATATATCATTCTACTATCGATCGTTTCACTATTCTTATTCATATATGTGCATCTACACACTTTATTTATCTTGTCGCCCTTTCGTTATAATATTTTTTTAACACAAACTTAGATGCAAAAGAAAACAATCAATCAAACTCTTACCACTGGTTTGGCCCTTCCAAGACCTTTCCGATGTCCCCATGTTTCCCTTGCTTGAACTCTCTGTAACACTGTATTCGTCGCGGTCCATAAGAGAGAGATTACAACCATATCAGCTAGTTAGAAATTAGAATTACTACTTCGATCGAATGCATGCATCACTCACACCAATGGCTAGTTAGACAAACTTACATCAATGGCTTCGTGCATATCTTGTTTCCCACTCGTAAAATTTACTCCAATTCTTTGGTATCCTCTGTACATATATGTAACACAACGCCCATGAGTGATTCGATTATAAGATATACTTTTTGTTTTCTAAGGCGTGTTCAATTCGTATTTATTCGGTTTGTGTTCTCTGGAAATTAGAAATTCAGGAATGTAAAAACTAATCAACAAATGTTTGTTTTTCAAGATATTTTAAGATAATAAAAACCAGTTTAATTAACACATATTAGTGTTAGAAGTCTTTTTCTCCGTTCATTTATCCAAATTGATTATTGTGTTTGGAAAAAGGTGGACATTGAACAAAATTGCAACGATCGTTGATATAGCAGGTTACCCACTTTGGTTCATATTTTGATATATATGGAAACAAACCTGTATCCAGCAGTTGGAGTAATCTTGATCTTAAGTTTCTCCTCGTAAGGAAGCTCGAAGAACTGATGCGTCATCTCTTTCACCTTATTTATAAGATCATCCGATATTCCATGACCAATCTGATCCACACTCACCAACCATAATCAGACATCTTTATTATAAAACCCCTAAAAAAGAAACTCAAATTTCGAAAATTTGTTACCACGTAGAAGAATCCGACGTCCCGACATGCCCTGTCCAGTTTTCCGACTACTTCCACAACCCCCGCATCCTCAGCCATGTCGAAATCATCACATTTGGCCAGTAAAGGACTGATGTCTGCAACAACATTATCACATTAACTAGTTTAGTTAGTGAAGATTTTTGCTGAAAATAATGAATATACGGTTTCTTACGTACCGATAACTGGTAGTAGGGATTTGAAGTCTGTCACCATTTCAATATTAAGGAAATGATAGAAACGCTTTGCTCTTACGTACGTAAAGACTACTTTGCGATGATATATTACCATAAATGGTTATCTCATTTGTATAAATACACATTAAAAATTGTCCCTTAGGATTTCTAAAGGCCAAACGGAGCAGCCCACGTGGGAAATCATAGAGTGATCTGTTATCAGACATATATTTTTGTCACTCAAATAAACTGTAGTGATCGTTATTATTCGGTTTTATAACTTTTTAAAATAAAATTAGTAATTTCTTAGTAGCTTTAATGCTTTGTGATTGGTTTGTTGAATACATTTTTAAAAGTTTATTCGCATTTTAGATAAAAAGTAATTACCAAAGATTATACAAATGTTTATCATCACGTGTAAGTTAGTTTGGAGGATAATGATAAATAAATTAAAAAGTGAGTGATCCAAATCCCTTGATAAGAGTTTGAGCATTATCTAGTTATGTTTGTGGCATTGTTTATTCTTATCAGATCATTGCGGAAAAAAGAAAACGCATAAACTCAATTCACTAAATAAGTTCGTTAGTTAATTAGTCAACAAACATCAAAAGCAACAAAAGTAGACGGCACCTAGCTCCAACAACAGTAAGAATGACACGCTGGTAGCTAAGACAAATTCCAACAAGACGGCCGCCGGCGTTAGTTTGCCACTACATAGCCCGGCCCACCCTAAGGTCTCGGATCCAATTCACTTGTCAGCAGGGCCGGCTCAATGATATTTGAGTCTTGTACTAAAATATTTTTTTGACCCACAAATTAATCAAAATTATTTTTTGGCCCTCTAATTTAATCAAATTTATTTGTTAGGCCTTAAATCTAATAACTTTTTCATTTTAGCCCTTAATTTCAGTTAAAAAAAAATTGGACCCTGAGCAAATGCTCCACTTGCACACCCCATCAGCCGGCCCTGATCTTGATATTTGAGTCCACGTACTAAAATATTTTTTTGGCCCACAAATTAAGCAAAATTTTTTTTGGCCCTCTAATTTAATCAAATTTATTTTTTGGGACCTTAAATCTAATCAATTTTTTCAAATTGGCCCTTAATTTCAGTCTAAAAAATTTTGGACCCTGAGCAAATACTCCACTTACACACCCCTTGAGCCGGCCCTGCTTGTCAGATATATATCAGATTTTTTTTTAGTAAATAATAAATCGTCTTGCTAAGGAAATTCTAATTGTAATTCACGGGGAAGTTAAGGACTATATAGTGCATGCTCGCGAATCATACCAGTTTGATTTTGTTTCAAGTTTGATGTTGTTGTGGATGCATGTTTGAGGGCTTTACGGGTTTAAAAAGAATAGTTTTTGTCACGTTAACAAAAAAAAAGTTTTTGTTAAAATTGGATAAAAATAAAGATGATTTGTCTCATTAAGTTTGATTTGCATTACCTTTTTGATACTTAAAAAATCAATTAAAAGGCTAAAAGCAATTGAAGATAGAATAAGGAAAATTCTTCTTGATTCGAGTTCAGGCTAATTAGTTAGCAGAGTTCCACTTGAATTTTTCAATGGCTTCAAAATAAGAAGATATTTTGATTGAAGTAGTCAAAGTAAAACAACATGAGAGAATTTTCTTGTATACACTTGGAAAAGGGTCAAAGTTCATCTCTTATTTTTATTAATATATACTGATTATTATTTGATTGAACTAAATTCAATATTCAAGTTTCTTCTCCATATATATTTTGGCAACCAGTATACATTATTTCAGTAGATGAAAGTCAACATTGGTGCTTGTTGTTGCATCTTGCAAGTATGGTATTGGTATGGTCCAGTGCTTGTTCTACGAGGTCGAGTGATCCAACACACTTAACACAAAGAAAAAGAAAAAGAGAGTAAAGTCAATACTGAAACCCATATGGCCCAAAATTTGTTCGAAGCCCAATACATAATTTGGAACCTAATTTGAGAAGTCCATTACAGAACATTTAGTGGATAAAATTACCCAACTATTAATCCACCATTCATAATTGTCTCGTGCGTTTATCAGAACCACAATTGTTACTTGTTAGCTTGGATATAATTGACTTTGTTCTTCTGATATTAACTCGATACTGGTCGTACTGTCTAAGGTTAAAATCAAATTTGATGGCCCTGAAATAATTTAAAAGATCTTTAACTGTATTGGGCCTAAGCTCATTGACGATTCTCACACTTGGTTTTAAATCTGAGATATGTTCTTGTTTCGTTTTTTTTTGTTTGGTTTTATCATTTATGTTGGGATCAGTTTCGTTTAGGGTTTCTGTTGAAGTAACGGTGTATAAATAAGTTTATTTGGATAGATATTATGAGATTATATATCTATGATTATCTTCAAAAGTTATTAACTTTACACAAATTAAGTTAGTTATAAGAAAAACAAAAAACCATAATGTAAATGGAGCTCCTAACTACATTTATGAGCTCTTTCGTTTAATTACTTTTTCCTCTCCCTCTTGAGTTTTCTGTTCGATCACAATGAATAGAAATCATCATGATCATCTCGATGCTGCGGGGAAGGATATGTGGTCACGTTTAAGTGATTTGGCGGATAAAGCTGATATGCTATATGAAAGAGAAGGAATATCCAAAGACCGCAAGAGTGTCTCAGAAGAAGAAGAAGAAAAGAAGACGAGATTCAGTATTTTGGTGGATCTCGTGGGTAGGTTATGTGATCAAGAGGAACGTCGTACTCTTGGATCATCTCCTACAAAAACCAACACTCTTTTTGAGGGTAGTGAAAAGAGCCACTTGGATCATCACTTGGATCATCTCCCACAAAAACCAAGGTCTTCCCTTGAGTGTTTTTTTACTAGAGTATACACGCGACGAAACCATAATAACGTTTCTACTTCTTCATCGCTCTTCAACACGGATGAGTTTGAGAGGACGGAGACTAAAAGCCCTACAATCCGTAATTCCCAATCTTCACCGTCTTCGTGTCTAATGGAGAACACAAAACGCAAGAGGTATCAAAGTAGTGGTAAATCCAAGAAACCAAAGTTTGATCCTTTCTCACTGACTGCGGCGAGAGAGACGCCAGAGTGGCTTTTAGATGTGATGAGAAAGATGAAGGGAGCCGAAGGACCGATCAAACTGATCTACGAGAAGACTTTGACCGCAACTGACGTCAAGCCAAGCGAGAGTCGTCTCTTAATACCTTTCAATAAGTTACTCAGAAACGACTTCTTGACTCCTGAGGAGTCTCGAGCCATAGCCATAGATAAAGAAGAAGAAGAAGAAGACACCAAGAAAATTGGTGTGAAAACGATTATCGTGAATCAATTCTCTAAAGAATGGAGTTTACGTTTTCTGATATGGGTGATGAAGAAGAAAAAATCTGGAAATGGAACCTTGTACTACACTTTGAATCGGGGGTGGAATGGTGTCGTCTCGGGTAACAAGCTCAAAGCCAACGACAATATTAGTCTTTGGACTTTCAGGTGTGGTGGAGTCCTCTGTTTTGCCCTTGAGAAAGAGTAGCTCTTTCCTTTTAACTCTGAATCTGATATGTTTCATTTCTACTTGGAACATTTAAACTTGATTTTATCAAGTTTTCCATTGGCAGAGTAGAGGTTTTTGGTCTATAGACTATAGTAGTATAGTAACTTCTTCTTTTCTTTTGGTTTTAGTAGTAGTAATTTCTTGCAAGTAAACTTAAGGTTTTCCTACGATTGCATGTGATCTTACACTTTATTATTGGTAGTTAACTTGCTCTTTCTCTCTTGTTTACTCTACTTTAGTTACTACATATGATTTCTTCTTTAATCTAGTACAAAGTTTAATCTGGTGTGATGGAATTGATCCAATTGTGCAAGTGTTTTTGGTGAATTCCTCAAAATGTGCTTATAAAATCAAAATCAGGACAAAATTTGTTGCCAAGACATGTTTTTGTTTGTTTGGCATGTAATATAATCTTTAGTTCTAGACTTTGATGTTAACACGTGTTTAGATTCAGTATGGGACTTGAAACATTTTCATTTGTTACACACACCACTGTGATGAAACAGATATGGAGATAACTATCAAGTGCTGCAAAATTTACTGAGATTCCCTACTTCACCTAATTTGCCTCAGTATAGAACATCTTGATGAGATAACTAACACTCGAGATTGTTCTTTGTGCAGAGAAGAAGAACATTGTTCTGTTCAAAAACCAAGAGAACATCAGAGTTTTAATAGTACCAAACCCTTTTTGTTGCCAACAAGTTCTCAAGAATAAAATTAAATAGCCGCTTAACCATATTGGGCCTTTGACCAACATAAAACCATATTGGGCCTAAGCCCATATAATACTTATAGACAGACATTGTTGTGGGGAAAAAATTGTTACTCCTCTTCCGTTGGTTCTATCTTCCGCATCGTCGTCTCCTCTGAGAGTCCGTACGCATCGACGATTCTCTCATCTTCTCTCAAACACGACGACACTGGTAATTTTGGTTTTCCTTGTTTTCCACTTCAATCTAAGATCTGTTGCTTTTAGTTTCTGTTTGGTTTCATACTGTGATTTGGTTTCGTTTAGGGTTTCTTTGTATCGACAGATCTTTCGATTTGAATCTGAAACCCAATCTCTTCGCTTTTTTTTCGATTCAGGGTTGGTAAATTAGAGTTGAAAGATGTACAACGGAATAGGGTTACAGACAGCAAGAGGATCAGGAACTAATGGTTATGTTCAGACGAATAAGTTTTTTGTGAGACCTAGAAATGGTGGTAAGCCTGTTAAAGGTGGGAAAGGTTTTGAGGATGATGAAGGTACTGCTGGTTTATCTAAGAAACCCAATAAAGCTATCCTTGAGCATGACCGTAAACGTCAGATTCATCTTAAGCTTGCTATTCTTGAGGATAAGCTTGCTGATCAGGGTTATTCTGATATTGAGATTGCTCAGAAGCTTGAGGAAGCTAGAGTGAGTCTTGAAGCTGCTGCTGCTGCTAATGAAGAAGAGAGTGATTCGAAGGTTTCTAATACTCAGACTCATCAGGTTGCTGCTAGGAAAGAGAAGCAGATGGAAGCGTTTCGAGCTGCGTTGGGTTTGCCTGATCAGCAACAGGTGGCTGAGGAGGGTATTATTGATGATGAGCCGATGAGGGAGGGTTTTGAAGGTAGATTGAAAGAGAGGCGGGAACATTCTTTTTTGGACAGAGATAGTGGGAGGAAGAAGGTAGATGAGGATGTGGATGAGAAAGATGCTAAGGTAAAGGAAAGCAAGAAGCAGCGAGGTGGTGATGATGATGATGTGGATGTAGTGAAGCGTCATAAGAAAAAAGAGAGCAAGAAGAGAAGACATGATGATTCATCTGAATCTGATGAGCATGGTCGTGACCGTAGAAGGCGCTCTAAGAAGAAGGCTAAGGGGCGTAAACAAGAAAGTGAAAGTGACTCTAGCAGCTCGGATTCTGAATCTGACTCTGACAGTGATGATGGAAAGAAGAGAGGAAGGAAGAAGCCTACAAAGACTACAAAGAAACGCAGCAGAAGGAAAAGAAGTGTCTCTTCTGAATCTGAAGAAGTTGAGAGTGATGATAGCAAGAAACTTAGGAAGTCACACAAAAAGAGCCTCCCCTCCAACCGATCTGGTTCCAAAGAATTAAGGGACAAACATGATGAACAAAGCCGAGCTGGACGAAAGAGGCATGATTCTGATGTTAGCGAGCCTGAATCGGAGGATAATAAACAACCACTGCGAAAGAAAGAAGAAGCTTACCGTGGAGGACAGAAGCAGAAAAGAGATGATGAAGACGTGGAGGCTGATCATTTGAAAGACAGATATACTAGAGATGACAAGAAAGCTGCAAGAGACTCTGATGACAGTGAGATTGAGTATCAGAACAAGAAACAACTGCGCAGTAAGGTAGAAGTTTACAGTGCAGGAATGAGCCAGAAAAGAAAAGAGGAAGAAGATGTGACCAAACATGGCAAGGACAAGTATAGAAGTGATTCTCGTGGCAAGGAAGTTGCTAGAGACTCTGATGACAGTGAGGCTGAGTATGAAAATAGGAAGAAGCTAAAGAATGAAAGTTACCAACGAGGACGTAAACACAAAAGAGAGGAGGATGAGGACAACGATAACCATGGGAGGGACAGATATAGAGGTGATGATGCTGTTAAAAGATATGGAACAATTAAGGAAGACGACGATAGGTATAGAGGTCGAGCCATTGAGGAAGAAGGAGATGATGATAGGGGTAGATACAGACCGAGACGAGAAAGTGTGAAGGATGATGAGGAAGAGTATAAGCATGGGAGAGACAGGTACAGAGGTGATGGAAGACGAGCAACGGGTAAGGAAGATGATGATGATGATAGAGTAAGCAGAGAGCGTGAATACTCAAGCAGGGGTCGAAGTCGTTATGATGATAGCCGATCAAGTGGCAAGAGATCCTCGCATGGTTGATGATTCCTGTTTCATCTTTGTCTGTTTAAAGTTTCTTAAATGTTTTGTCGTGTTTGTCACAAACATAATCCTTGTTTTTTTTACTACTTGCAAACGATGTTTTAGACTTAATTAAGGTCAAATGTTGTCTCATAGATTGTAGCCAAATCTCACAACACCTGGCTCATTCTGGTGAATTTTATCAATTCGAGTTTATTGGGACATTTTAATGCATAAATCTAAAATTAGCTTTATGGGTTTTATTGGTATGAAATCTCATGAAAATGGATATAAATCTACGAAAACTGTAATAAAATCTTAGTTAGTTGATGATTTTCAATTTTTTTCTTAAGATGTTTTATATAATCTGAAATAAGAGAGCGCGGGACGAGAGAACAAAGGGCAAAAAAAAAGGTGAAATAGAATTAACAAGGAAAAAAAAAAAAGATTTCGCTGTGGAGAAGAAGAAGACGAAGGAGTAAAAGAAGAAGACGGAGAAGTTTGAGCTTGTGAAGCTCTCTCTACTTGCTAAACTTTTCTTTGTAGATTCTCTCAGGTACTTTCTCTCTTCTTCGCTCTTTCTCTCTTTTTTATTCTCCGTTTTGTTGTAATTTCTTCGGTAATTTTATCACTGTTCCTTTCTCGATCTGGGTTTCGATGCTGAATTGTTTAACCCTAGATTCGATTTCATCTCCTTGAGTTGGCATTTTCGATTAGGTTTTTTTTTTCTTGATAATTTCTTGTTCTTGTTCCAAATATTTTCGTTAATCGGAATCAAAATTGTGTTAACAATGTTGCTGTGTTTTCGTTATTTCTAGGGTTTTCGATTGTTACTGGGGAAATTTCTGGTGGTGGTGACACAATGAGTAGACCTAACACCCGAAACAAAAACAAGAGACAAAGACCAGACGCTGTTGATTCTTCTTCTCAGATTCTCCGGTACGATAAACAAAAACCCACCTTCTTGAATATTAGCTTTTCACAAAGCTAGCATCTTTTTGTTTAAAAAATGTGTTCTTTTTGCAGGAAAATTCACGAGGCTAATGATGTAACTGATGATGACATTAACCAACTTTTCATGATTTGGAAGCCAGTTTGTCAAGGTTGTCGTGTAAACACTCGTGACAATCCTAACTGCTTTTGTGGCTTGGTTCCACCGCTTAATGGAAGCCGGAAATCTGGTTTGTGGCAGAAAACGTCGGAGATTATTCAGTCTCTTGGTCCAGATCCGACCTTGGACCGTCGTGATTCTGAATCTACACCCGCTGGTCTGACTAATTTGGGTGCTACTTGTTATGCCAACAGTATACTTCAGTGTTTGTACATGAATACTGCTTTCCGAGAAGGAGTTTTTTCTGTTGAGGTTCATGTCTTGAAGCAGAATCCAGTCTTGGATCAGATTGCTCGGCTTTTTGCACAGTTGCATGCTAGCCAAAAGTCCTTTGTTGATTCTGATGCTTTTGTCAAGACGTTGGAGTTGGATAATGGGGTTCAACAGGATACCCATGAGTTCTTGACATTGCTTCTTTCCTTGCTTGAGCGTTGCTTACTCCATTCTGGAGTCAAAGCCAAAACAATAGTTCAAGATCTCTTCAGTGGTAGTGTCTCGCATGTCACCACGTAAGATTGAGATTATTTTTTATTCAAGAAGATTTAAATGGCTTTAAGGCACATCTGAGTTACTAATGTGCAAATGTGATGAATCATGAAATGACAAATCATATCTGTTCTTTTGGTGTCATGGTCATCTGTTGATTTTGTTTATTGTCTTGTAGGTGCTCAAAATGTGGGAGGGATTCCGAAGCTTCGTCAAAGATGGAGGATTTTTATGCCCTTGAGTTGAATGTTAAGGGCCTCAAATCGTTGGATGCTAGTTTGAATGATTACCTTAGCTTGGAGCAGCTTAATGGCGATAATCAATATTTTTGTGGAAGCTGCAATGCTAGAGTAGATGCCACACGCTGCATTAAGCTGCGCACACTACCTCCGGTTATCACTTTTCAGCTCAAACGATGCATTTTCCTTCCTAAGGTAGTTTCCTCGATCTTAATATGCTGATGCTGCGGTTCATGAAACAAGAGAATAATGATCTCCATTGTTTTACTAGTCAGTTTCTTGTGATTTGCATAAAAATCCAATCATCTCCTGCATACTTTTTTTTCAACAGGAAGCATCTATACCTTTTGTCTATCTTTGTGTGTTACACGTGCTGAGGCGATTTTCTTGTATGCTATCTTTGGCTGATTGAGTTATCAACTTTTTACTCATGGTCATTCTCATAGACTATACTTTTTACTCATGGTCATTCTCATATCTTTTCCCTCCTTCTCCTGATACAAACTTGCATGTTTTGATGCTGAAATCTAATCATTTCTACTGTCCAATTTAATCTTAGATAAGACCTTGTTAAAGTTGCATAAATTTTTCCTTTTCTTTGGCTTGATCATGTCAATAGACAACGGCGAAGAAGAAAATCACCTCATCATTTTCCTTTCCTCAAGTGCTGGATATGGGATCGAGATTGGCAGAGTCTTCTCAAAACAAATTGACATACGATCTCTCTGCTGTGTTAATCCACAAAGGAAGCGCTGTTAACAGCGGACATTATGTTGCTCACATAAAAGATGAAAAGACTGGCTTGTGGTGGGAATTTGATGATGAACATGTGTCAGAACTGGGTAAACGTCCATGTAATGAAGCTTCTTCTTCAACTCCACAATCTGAGAGTAATGGTACGGCTAGTAGTGGGAATATCACAGATGGCATTCAATCAGGCTCTTCAGACTGTAGGTCTGCTATTAAGTCAGAGGTTTTCTCATCCAGTGATGCTTATATGCTGATGTATAGTCTTAGATGCGATAAACAGGAAAATCAGGAAGGACAAAAAGAAAATCCTATTGACATTACTAAAGGAGAAGTTAAACAGCTTAAAGGTGGTTATCTTCCAAAACATCTTTCTGAATGGATCAATAACATGAATGCAGTATTCCTTGAGAGTTGCAAGCAATATAATTTAAGAAAGGAAAAAGAATTGAATGCTTTGACTGAAAGGAGGCAAGAAGTACGGACAATCCTTTCAGAAGCTGCTGTTCAGTCACTTGAAGAACAATATTTTTGGATCTCCACAGATTGGCTTCGTCTATGGGCTGATACCACTTTACCTCCGTAAGTAAAGCTCCTCATACATGCATTTGTTGTTATTCTCTACATACTGCACTGCTTTCAACATAGGATGCATTAAAATCTGCAACAGAATATCATATCATTCAAATGCATCGTCTATAATTTATCAGAATATGATGGCGACTTTGTACCCCACACCAAACTTCTAAATATTGTTTCCCTTTGAAAATTTATATTTTATTTCAGTTTCCAGCTCTAACTGGTAGTGGTAAATATGATTTTCTGTTTAGCAAATCAGATTACATCTTTCAAGTGTTCTTGATTATATTTGTTCTTGTATGGTGTAGCGCTTTGGACAACACCCCTTTACTGTGTTCCCATGGGAAAGTTCATGCCTCAAAAGTGAATTGCATGAAGCGGATATCTGAACTTGCATGGATCAAGTTAGAATCAAAGGTATGCAATGTACTTTGTGTAGCTCATGTGTTAGTTTCTTTCCTTTTTCGGGGCGGAAACTTTATTGATTTCAAGTTTGCATCAGCTGCCATCATTAACTATTTGTCAGAAAAAATTATAGTTTCTAGATTCCAGTAGACAGACTTCTGTTCGACTATCAACATTTTTCTTATGCTATGTTATTATTTCTGATGGAATAATTTTCTCGTATGTTTAGTTCAATGGCGGACCAAAGTTAGGGAAAGGGGACTACTGCAGGGACTGCCTTATGGATGGTGCTCGCATGGTTGTGTCTTCTGACAGTTATAGGGATCGAAGAACATTCATGAAAAGCATAGCAAATGATGTTCTTTCGGGAAAGTGCGAGGACGGAATGTATTATATCTCTAGAGCATGGTATGTGTTCAAGTCTTTTGTAAGTTTGATGCATATGCAGATGGCGCTTTATTTTATGGAGCACTTAATTACTATTATTTTGTGGGGTGTTTCCACAATTAGCTGCTTCTAAAACGTAATAGCATGTTTCCAGGTTACAGCAATGGATAAAAAGGAAAAATCTTGATGCTCCTACTGAAGCAGATGCGGGGCCCACAAATGCTATTACGTGCAATCATGGTGAGCTGATGCCAGAGCAAGCACCAGGGGCCAAAAGAGTTGTAGTTCCAGAGAATTTCTGGTCATTCCTTTTTGAAGATGCTCTAAAAGTGATGTCAGAAGATACTTTGGATTGTACTTGTTTTCCTGTGGACTCCAGCCAATGTTGTCATTGCACAGAGGTACTTTCTGAGGTTGCATGCTTCGAGGATTCACTAAGGTTAGCCATGATTAGTTATTTTTTTTGTTGGTCGTTATACTCTTAAAGATTTTCTTACCTTCTATTTTATGCAACAGAACATTGAAGGTCAAGCAGCGCCAAAATCACGAGAAGTTAGCCACGGGAAAGGGTATACCATTAACGCCACAAAGCCGATATTTCTTGTTGCCTTCTCCGTGGCTAGTGCAATGGAGAATCTATATTAACATGACTGGAAAAAATAGTTCTTCAGCACCAGAGCCTGAACGTCTTGATGGAGTCATTAATACTCTCAAATGCAAAAAGGTAAGATCTGTTGCTCGGCAGTGAGTCGGTTTCCAATTTACTGGCAGTTAGATATTGTGGGGGTAAAGCTCTATGTGGACAGAAGTGATTAATTCTAAATCAGTGTCCCTGACCACTTTCTCTATTTCCTCTCATAGAAATATTTCAATATATGTTAGTAAACGCGGGTGGTATGACCTGTCTTATTTCAGCAGGCCTCATTTCATCCCCCCACTATGAGCATAAAACTAATGGTTTGTTCCTATGGTTGTTTGTTTCAGCATACACGACTCCTTGAAAGGCTCCCTGAACTTGTCTGCAGACGTGGCTCGTATTTTCAGAAAAATCCATCTGTAAGTGCATCATATATACCGTGAGATGATTCCTAATCTATTTTTAAACTGTTTGATACAGTAAAGCCAATATCTGAATGGAAAATTGATAAGTGTTCATCACAACATAGAGAGGCTTCAACAAATATTTTTCATATGAACATAAATAACTTATTTCTGTAGAAGTAAGGATATTATAAATAAGAGATTAATCAAGTGTGGGGAGGTGTCTGTGTGTTTTGAGACTGGTTTTAGAGCTTGGAAGTAAGGTGTCTGATAGTATGGTTCCGTGGTTCTGTGGTGTGATTTTCTTTCAGTGAGAAATAAAGGGAATCATGTTCTGAATTTAACAAATTGGTATCGTGATTGTCGGATTCAGTTTACATCCTCTCTCGTGTTGGCTGTTTATAGCGTCAAACGCAGACTTGGGGAATTCTGATTTTGATCTAATCTCTAGTACTCTTGCACCTTTTTCTAGACAGACAAGCTAACAATCATCCCTGAGCTTGATTGGAAATATTTCTGTGACGAGTGGGGAGGGCTCATGGAGAATGGAATATCTGCTTTTATTGAGGTTGGCAATACAGACCAAAGTTCATCCCCAGACGTCATTGACCTTGAGAAGGATTCTTCTCCGGATGATAATATGGACGTTGATGCTCAACAGCTTATTCTCAGGGCATCCCCAGAGGTATTTGCATTATTATCTTGAGCCTTTTTTTTTGGTCAACATTTTGAGAGTGTGATGTAATATTGAATGGCAATGTTGGCTTAGTATTTCACATTGGTCCATATATGAAGTTCAGATGCGTTACGGTATACTGTTTTTCTTTTTCTTAAAAGCAAGTGTGATCATTTGCATTCACATTTATTATTGTATGACTTCATGACTAGAGTTGCATTTAACAGGATCTTTTATTTTCGCTAGATTTGCGAGGAATGCATAGGAGAGAGAGAAAGCTGTGAGTTGATGCAGAAACTTAGTTACTCTGAGGGAGATGTATTTGTCTGTTTTGTGCGTGGAAAGGAAGCTCCAAAAGCAATGTTAGAGGCATCTGACTCTAGCTTTGAGGTGGATCGGCGTACTTCAAAGCGATCTCGGAGAACAAATTATGGAAACCTGACAAGCCTGAAAGTGTCTGCGACAACGACTGTATACCAATTAAAGATGATGATATGGGAATTACTTGGGGTAAGATTCTTTTAGACATAGTGTTTTTTTCGTTTCTGTAGATAACTTGAAGAAACACAACAAAACGGGGTTTCAATAAAATATGCAGGTGATGAAGGAAAACCAGGAACTCCACAAAGGCTCAAAAGTGATTGATCAGGAATCTGCAACCCTTGCAGACATGAACATATTCCCCGGCGACAGGCTTTGGGTGAGAGATACAGAGATGCATGAACACCGCGATATTGCTGGTAACCAAATTTACCATTATTCTGCTGTCTGGTTAGCGAGATGTCCATGTAAAACTATTCATCTTATGTCTTAACAGATGAGTTATGTGAAAAGAAACCGGGGGCTCAAGATATCGAAGAAGGGTTTCGAGGGACGCTATTGACTGGGAATATCTCTTCTGAAGCCTGCTAGAAATTGTAACTTTGTGATCAAAGTGTAAAAACAGAATGCGTGAGAACTGAGAAAGAGTCATTGGACCATCTAGAGGAGGTAAAATATCTTATAAGAGCTACTTTCTCGAAACTAAAATCTCTTCTTATCTGCGGTGGTCTTATGATTTTGTCTTTCTCAGTAGTTGTGCAGGAGACGGACGACACATTTTTTGGGTCAGTTTTTTTGTAAAGGCAGGCAAGGCTTTGGAGCTTTATTTTGTGTAAAAAACAAACGCAAAGATTTGGAGAAAGCTTAGCACAAGCTGAATTTGTGTAGATGCAAAGGCTTATTGTGGATGGCTATTTGAAGCTGACTTTTGTGTGTGTGTTTTTGGTGTACTTTTTATCTAAATGGGCATTGCGTTTAAAACTCTTCTCTCTCTCGTTTTGTGCTGCACATCTTGTGACCTTATACCCAAATAGCTTGTTATCACAGTAGGAACTATCATGCATCCGATCTCTCTATCAATGTGACTCTTTGCTTCGTTTCACACTCATCTTAAAAGAGTATAGGTGACCGGTTTTCAACATTTGTGTATTTCATGTTTCTTCTAGAAAGAGGTCCAGATGAGAAAACAAGGTTTTCACATGATTTGTCAACAACAACAAAACCCTCAATAAATTTCACTACTTCATAATGAAAAGATTCAAGTTTGATTAGTTTATTTTATGTGCATATTCAAAGGCAAGTTCTTTTACAGAAACCAAAACGTGATTGCTCTTTGGCAATATACAACAGAGTTAAGTATTCGTCATCAAATTCATATCTACAAACAACCATCGGATAACTCATATCTTGATCGCTCTTTGATTTGGCTCAGTGGACGCGAGTTGGTCCAGACCCACTTTTGGATTTGGAGAGAAGCAAGTCTTTGAGCTGTTTGTAGTTTCTCAGTTCCTCTAGTGCATCTGATGTGCTACGAGCCATCGAAAATTCAGATTCTGTACCTGACACTGAACCTTCTCTCTGAACCCCAGACATTGACGCCATATAAGTGCTTGAGTCTTGTCGTAATGGTGGTGCTGTCTTCAGCATGTGAACCAGAACACCAACCGCTGCGTCCTGTGATGATCTTCTCCCTAGAGGTAGCGACTGCGATATAGAGCTTGAAGTTTTCCTCCGGTCAAGACTATGGCTGCATCGAAAAAATTGCAAAATATCTGTCATTTTCTTACTACCAAAGACTAAAAAACCCAAGAAGAAGTGAACTTGACAGACCAAAAAATGATAAAGAAACAGTAAGAGAAAGGCCAAGTATAGAGTGTGAATGCCAACAATTTCACATTAAACAAAACAGCCAACACATTAGTGTTTTCTTCATGGCATCTTGTCATTGACCAGCTCTATGTGTAAAGATTTCTGTAAACTAATCCAAGTATATAATATTTCCTTTGAATGATTCAAGTTAGGTAGTGGGATAAAGCCAACCTGTACTGAAGTCCTGACTCATCAACATCATCGAAATCAAAAGGGCATGAACAATCAGGGTCATCCAAGTCGTCTTGGGAAGATAATCTACTGGGGCTCCTAGAAAACGCGAATCTTGGTGAGTCACTCGAAGACAGAACTCCTGAGAAGCGGCCTGAATCGTATTTGCTGTCCTTTGACAGCTGAAGAGTAGATATAAATAAATCAACAAAATATCAGATGAGGCAATACAAAATATAGTGATATTTTTCTTGCATTGAGCAAGACACATAAGATGTAAGAAGCATAACCTTTTGAGTAGGGTACTGGTTCATTAATCCAGAAGGAGACTCTCCGCTTCTAGAACTCCTGTACAACGCAATCCCAGGCAAAGAGTCCTGCGATGAAGGGGAGCGTCTTGTGCTTTTGGGGGAAAAAGGAGGAAGTGGATTCCTACCTGGCTCAGAGAAGTTAGATGAAACGTATCTATTTAACGTGGCTGAAGAAGGAATGGTCACTGGAGCAGTCCCTGGTCTCACATTAATGCGCGGACTGTTACCCCCAGATATGTATCTTGGAGTAGATGGAGAACCCGATGGTGAAAAGGGAGGTGAAAGCTGGTGATTGTCACCAAAAGCATCTGTACGTGACCAGTGGAAATCGTGTAACCCAGGTGACAACTGATGAGACTGAGCTGGCGAAAAAGATTGGTTCGGTGTTGCGAATTGAGCTGGAGGTCTGTGAAAGCCGCTAGTCCAGCTATGCGGACGTTCTGCAGATGAACCAGTCAATGGAGGCCGACCAGCTCTACCAGTAAAGGAATGGCCTTCAACACTTCTCCCTGGAGAAGGGAAAAACCTCATAGGATCTGTTGCAGGACTTCCCACATAATCAGTTATAATCCTCGGAGGCAATGTGATATGAGCACCGAGATTAAAATCAGATAAGTCAGAACGGTAAGTAACCGATGCACAAAGACGACCAGGAGGCACTTCAACAGGAGCAAAACGAAACTCTTTCATTGTTTCCGTCACAGGACCAGAGAATATGTCACTGAAAGATGAAACCTTGTAAATCAAATCATAACCAGAAGAAGCAAGAGAAGAACTCAGCTGCCTAGAGACACGATAAGCAGGAAGAAGCCGAGTCTGTGCATAAAGAGACCGCAACAGAATGATAGATTTCTTGTAAACCTTCTGGTAACGCGTTGCAGAGTCAGAACTCTGAGGAGACATAATCAAAGGATTCTCATATTGAACAACCCAACGCTCAATCACAGTCTCAGCTGATCTAACAACAGAATCACTATGATCATCATCATCATCCAAATTATCGTTTGAAATCGGATGGACAAGAATGATATCAATAATCATAGAATCCAGAATATTCCTATGCCAAGAATGCAATTTCTCCAACGCAGCAGGACGATCTCCCATCACAAGATTAAACCATTTGTCACTTTTTCTAACGTTAAGACCTGATAAACGCTCACGAGTACGACCACGAGATTGCAACGAAGGGATTCTGGAATTAAGAACTATGTGTAATGCTTTTGGGAAGAAATGAGAAACAATCTGCTCTAATCTTCCTATATCTGAAGGCAAATTCTCTGGAAAATCCATCTTCTTCACACAAATCCCTAAATCGAAACAATTCTAAAAATATCTCACACAAATCCCTAAGAAATATCCAAATCCGAAACTGATCTATGAGAACGGAGATCACGAATCGTTGTTTTGGGAGAAGGATCTAGAAATACAAAGCTTAAGATGATTAAGGTGATTAAGAGATGAAGAAAGTGTAGAGAGATAAATTACAGATAGTTAGGGTTACCGTGAGGAAGAGAGTTTGATAATAGAAGCTTTTATGTGAAGATCTGAGACGTCAACGATGGCGTGAGTGTGTTTTACACGCAGATGACGATGATGATGATCAACATAAACAAAAAGAGTTTCAGAGGTAGAAGAAACACACACGATCACGATTTGAGAACACTGTGAAATTACTAATTAAATTAATATTGAATTCAACCAATGATAAATAGCCACGTCTTTGTTCTCTTTTGTTTTTCTCGTTTTACCCTTATCTTGTTGCCTCAATTACAGGAGACAATAGGTCTCGTTAATCTTAATGTACTATACTGTGAAATTACTAATTAATATTCGACTCTTGTGAATGCAGCCAATGAAGAATAGCCACGTCCTTGTTATCCTTTGTTGAATTTTTGTTTTCTTCTGGTTTTACAGGAGACAAGACAATAGGCTCTTAATGTATACAGTGAACCTGAATCTCACGCGCTTTTTTGGTAGAGAAGGTGAAGCAAATGCGCCAAGTCGGATGTTTAAGTATATGGGCTTACTGTTTAAGCATTAGGCCCAACATTTCTAGATAATTGGAACACTTTTTTTTTTTTTTTTT
>Ga0041059_1001547_pt1 | contig 18119 bp, 18 predicted proteins | sample AraColnosormetaG_FD_56232 | JGI IMG/M metagenome (GOLD analysis project Ga0041059, IMG submission 56232) | Arabidopsis roots microbial communities from North Carolina, USA - Col MF nosort | ecosystem: Host-associated > Plants > Roots > Unclassified | place: USA: North Carolina | collected...
TTTTTTTTTTTTTTTTTTTGAATTTAATGCTAAATTATATTCAAAGAAATAAAACGTTCTTTACACTAAAATGCAAACTGATTGAAACTTTTATGAAAAAGAAACTTCTCTCCTCTAAGCACGAGATGCAAACCAAACTCTCATTCCATCCTTATACTTCAGAACACCACCACCACTCATCGTAGTCAAACGATTTCTGACGTTTTTGTCTATCAAACTTATAAGTCTCTCCGGCTGGGATGGGCTCTCCCCGTGTCTTCTTTGGTTCCTTTCATTCCTTTGACAATGATTTTTTGCATCACTCTAAAAAAAAGGATAAAATTAGTGAACTTTTAATCGATCATCATATGAAAAAATAGTTTACCTTTTTGTGCAGAAAATAGTTTACTATTTATACATAATAATGTTTTTCTAATTTTGTCAAATGATGAAATATTTTTTTGTACTCAATACAAGTTTTGTTTTGTGTGTGTGTCTGTTCGTCTGAAAAAGAAATTAAAGGGCCTTAATCCGAATTTCAAAGCCCAATAGTGGAAGTCTTTTATGGGCCTTTATTTATTAATTCAAGTAGCCCAATTTCGTATAATATAAAGGTCCATTGGAGATAAAACCCTAATCTTCCACTTTAAATCAGGAACAAACCCTTCACTGCGCCAGTGTTGTGCGGCTCTGCGAATCTTCGAAAATGGGTAAATCCTTCTTCTCCATCCCTTCTTCTAGATCAAATCCTCTCGTTTCTTAGATCGATTCAGCTTCTCCATTGTTTGTTCAAATGATGTTTCTGTTACGTATCTGTTATTGCAAACTACTTAGCTTAATGATTTGATTGATATAGGTGCGTACAAGTATGTATCTGAGCTATGGAGGAAGAAACAGTCCGATGTGATGAGATTCCTCCAGAGGGTTAGGTGCTGGGAGTACAGACAGCAACCTTCGATTGTTCGTCTCGTCAGGCCTACTCGTCCTGATAAGGCTCGTCGTTTGGGTTACAAGGCCAAGCAGGTGACTCTTTAAACCCTAAATTTGAGTTTTAGCTGATTTTGTTTCATATTGGTGATCACTGCTGTTCAGCTGTATAATGAGTTTTGTAGACGTTGATTGTTATTGGTGAAAATGAGATCTTGGAGTGTTGTAGATAGTGAGGTTTTTGTTGATATTGCTGTGATATATGTGTATGATCTAGATTAAGTTGTTTGATTTTGATGTTTTTGCTGTGTTAGTGGAGAAATATGGAAGCGTTGTTTGATGATTGAATCATTTTTAATCTAGTCTCAAATTCTGTTACAAATCTAGTTGAGATGTTGATGTATGTCAGGGCTTTGTTGTGTACCGTGTACGTGTGAGACGTGGTGGACGCAAGAGGCCAGTGCCTAAGGGTATTGTGTATGGTAAGCCAACAAACCAGGGAGTGACACAACTCAAGTTCCAGCGTAGCAAGCGTTCTGTTGCTGAGGAGCGTGCTGGCAGGAAATTGGGTGGTCTCAGAGTTGTCAACTCTTACTGGCTCAATGAGGTACATTTACTACCTTCTTTCAGTACTCTTTCGTTTAGGTGATTATTCTGGTTAGATATTTTAACTTGTCCATTTTTCTTTAATAGGATTCGACCTACAAGTACTACGAGATCATCTTGGTTGACCCAGCACACAATGCTGTGCGTAATGACCCGAGAATCAACTGGATCTGCAACCCAGTTCACAAGCACCGTGAGCTCAGAGGACTTACCTCAGAGGGAAAGAAGAACAGAGGTCTCCGCGGAAAGGGTCACAACAACCACAAGAACCGTCCATCTCGCAGGGCTACATGGAAGAAAAACAACTCTCTCAGCCTTCGTCGTTACCGTTGATTGCCTTTTGCTTTTATTATTACTGTTATCATCTTCTAGGTTCCATGTTGTTGCACTTTTATCTCTCTCAGGATGACTTGTTTTTGCAAATTTTGGAGACTATACAATTATGCTTTGAACCTAAATTTTATATTTGCTTTGCTTTTTTGTTGATCTCAGTCTGGTTTTGGAATATATCGAGGCCCCTTTGCAATCCAAATCCCAGTAACAATAAAAAATAGCATTTATTTCTAACTTAAATACAAAACATAAATGTCCAGTTCTAAGAGATTATTAGTAGTTATTTTCTGCAAATATCTAAGTGTTTACACTTGGTTGTTAATAAAATTAAGATGATCTGATTATTAAATATTCTTTGGTATTATGTTTGAAATGATACAGACTGAGCAAAATTGATTATCCTCTGTCAAACGTTAGAAAAAAGCTTTGCTATTATGATGGATATCTTTGACACAATGTCTACTGGCAAAAGCACCAGTTACTGCATATTATGTTGTATTTGGAAACTAAACACTTGTTTTCATGTATGTGTTGTGTTTAATCATCAGGGAATCCAAGGAACCTGTCGATAATGCGAGCAACAGGAGTTCCATCACCTGGAGTATACTGAACCAGAGACCCCAACTCCATTTTCGTCAAGGTTTGATGAAGGGAGTGAGGACGAGTGTAGTACAAGTGCTTCCTCTCTTCAAGTGCTTCAGCTAATTCACATTGATGATTGTCCATCAGATCTTCGTTCACTACCACAATCAATGGTTTCCCTAGTTTCAGTGTCTCAAATATACTTCCAGATCCTACATCAGTGAGAGTCAACAACATTATATCCTAGCATTTCGAAAATGTGTCTCTGGTTTTGATTCTATTAAATGTAAAAGTGCTCAACTATTGCAATAACTAACCAGCGTGACTAATAACAAGAGATGCAGATCGAATATAATCAGCGATACTTGAGGAAAATGTGAAGTAATCCACAACTAATGATCCATCCGCTCCATCACACTGAGATCAGTAATGGAAAAAAAAAAAACACAAATGAGAAGCATCTCTTGTGTGTGTACACCAAGAGAAGAGTAGAACAACATCTCTTGTGTGTGTACACCAATTTTCATAATCAAATCTCAATCAAGTAAAGAAGTGTGAGTGGAGAAGATGATTAAGAAGAACCTTAGTTGGGAAAAAGATTCCTCGACCCATTTGAATAAGAAGATGAGTAAATCCTCTCTTCTGCAGTTCGTCTTTAACATTTTGACTAACCACTGCTTTCACAAGAGCATCGAAACTCGTTGTTCCTACAGTTACAAACACTACTCTCTTTGCATTCTCTCTATCCTCCTCCATTTTTAAACTTCTCGATTCCCAATTCCAAATCTACCAAATCAGACTACGATACGATTAATCTCTGTAGATAGATACGATCAAGTATCAACACATACCTGAGGATACAAAAGCACCGATCGATCTTAAGAGGCAGATCCAAGAATCTTGCTTTGGGATGAATCGAGAGAGAGAACAACAAGTGTTTTCCGATCTACAGAAACCTCCAATTCCTCTTTAGCTTCGGCGATGCTCCAAAATCGCTCCGATCTATGGCGTAATTTCTCTGCTTACACTCCACTGTTGATGATCATCGACGGCAAACTACTCTGTTTCGGGTTCGACAAAAAAAAATGTCTGGTGGGCTGCTGTCCAAAAAAAAGGATGGTGGGCTATAAAAGAGCTAAAAAGGCCCAATTGGGATAAAATGTCAGCGCAGAAAGAACGTAGTCAACAAGTCAAGAGGAGTAAACGCTGTCGTTTAACCTGTCGTTGAAAAATTGTTAGTTTACTCAAACAGTCAACAAACAACCCTAAAACCCCAGAGCAAAAGCGGTGTCACTGCCACCGGAAAAACGCCATGAAACCTCGTTTTCCTCAAAATGTCTATTTTTTGGCTCGCTATTCATATCTCCGCCGCTTTCAGCATAGTCAACGTCGAACCTTCAGCTCTTTCCTCAACAATATCCGTTCGAATTATTCCGGTGCTCGTGCTTCGCCTCTCGGCGGCAGCAGCGGAGCCGGAGCCGGAGCCGGAGGAGGTGGAACCGGAGATTCCAAAGGTAATTCATATATATATATGCTTCGAAAAGCTCCTTTACATAGTTAGATTACAGTTGAAAAGATTCTAAGTTTAAGTTTTGAGCATTTTGTTCTGTAGGAAACACTTTGTGAAGTTCCAATCAGATTGCAATTAGATCGATTCTATGGTTTTGAGCTTGAATCATTGTTTCACTCAATGTAGGCAATGCTTTTCTTGTGCCCGGAGCAACAATGGCTACTATCCTTATGCTTGGAGCTCTTCATGCTCGCCGCCTCTATGAAGACAAGAAGGTAATGTAGTAAGTAGTAACTCCACAATGGCAAGGTTCTTTACATAGAGTTTGGTACTTCTTCTTAGCATCGTTTTCTACTGGCTGATACACAGATCGAAGAGAAACGGGAGAAGGGAATCGAACTTGAGTTCCACCCAGATATCAAAGTATAACTCTTTTTGCTCTTGTTCTCTTCAACTTCAGTGGCCATTAGTTCTTAAATCTCAATGTGTTCATTTGTGGGATTGTGGTTGTCTAGGCCTCGTTCCTTGGAGTTCTGCCTCTGCGATCAATCTCAAGAGCTTGGGGCTCCTTTATGAGTCTGGTGAGTTCTTCTTGTTGAAGCATTTGTGGTAACTGTTGAACATGATTTTCAATTGTTAGGTCTTATTCCTCTCAGGAAATTCCGGTGTGGATGCGTCCATATGCTTATAAAGCCTGGGCTCGAGCTTTCCATTCAAGTATGATCACTTTCTTCTTGTATATGTCTGCTGTTGATTTGACTCTAGAGAAAAAAGTAATAAAGTGATTCCCTGACTGATCTTTCTGTGTTTTCAGATCTTGAAGAAGCAGCTCTGCCTCTTGAAGAATATACTTCATTGCAGGATTTCTTTGTTCGTAGCTTGAAAGAAGGTTGCAGGCCTATCGACCCTGATCCTTGTTGTCTGGTAACTGGTAACAATAATGTTGTAACTTTCTTTTATGCAGACTTTTTTTATTAGTTTTGCTCTCTAAGATTTCGAAGATATCAGGTTAGTCCTGTGGATGGCACCGTTCTAAGGTTTGGGGAGTTAAAAGGGAATAGAGGGATGATCGAGCAAGTTAAAGGACATTCTTACTCGGTACCAGCTCTTCTAGGAAATAACTCTCTGCTTCCCATGGAACCTGAAGGTAAGAATGAGTCTAAGGAAGAAGCTGTTGGAGATAAGAGCGACAAATCTTGGTTGAGAGTCTCTTTGGCATCTCCAAAATTACGGGAGAACGTCTCAGCCAGGTCAATAAAACATCTACAATGCAACTTAAGTGTTAAAATAACAGCAACTTATTTCATCGAGTTTTTGTTGCAGTCCAATGAAGGGGCTCTATTATTGTGTAATATACCTAAAACCAGGGGATTATCATCGAATACACTCTCCGGCTGACTGGAATGCAACTGTTCGTCGACACTTTGCAGGTTTGGTTATTCTCAATCCTCTCATTTAATATATAGCAGCCTCTGTAGTTGGGCTTTTGCAACAATTTTTGGAACATATGTGTGATTGGACCTTTAGTATCTCTACAAAACGAATTTCAGGCCGGTTGTTTCCTGTGAACGAGCGTGCTACAAGAACGATAAGGAATCTCTATGTCGAGAATGAAAGGGTAATTTTTGTGATTCCTTGTAGGTGTACCAACCAAATATGTCTGGCATTTTATTGTCTCCAAACATTGATCATCAGCTGTTAATACAACAGGTTGTGCTAGAAGGGATATGGAAAGAAGGTTTTATGGCACTTGCTGCTGTAGGCGCGACCAACATTGGATCCATTGAGGTAGGTGTAATGAAAATCGAAACTCATAAGCCTCAGACATTAAGGAACTTGCTAAAAATTGCTTTTATAGCTTTTCATTGAACCTGAGCTAAGAACAAACAAGCCAAAGAAGAAGCTATTTCCTACAGAGCCACCAGAGGAGCGGGTGTATGATCCAGAAGGTCTTGGCTTAAGGCTCGAGAAGGGGAAAGAGGTAAGAGTAGGTTCAAAAGAGAGAATAAAAATTCCAGTTTAAGAAATGTAACAAAGTTCTTTTGTTCGTATGATTGGTAAATGGTCACATGTATGGGTCGATGCAGGTAGCTGTATTCAACATGGGATCAACCGTAGTGCTCATTTTTCAAGCACCAACCGCAAACACACCCGAGGGTTCAAGCAGTTCTTCAGATTACAGATTCTGTGTCAAACAAGGAGACAGAGTCCGCGTTGGACAAGCATTGGGAAGATGGAAAGAGGAATGAGTACATGGCGTTATGCACTAACAACATATACCACACTGTTGTTTTTCTTTTGTTAGATCTGACCAAATCTTCAATCAGTTATTAAAATTATTTATGCATGTCTCTACTTGAGAGTCGAGGCTACTTATAAACAGATTTTGTAATTGCCCTAATCCTACCTATTGAATCCCATATCTACTATTTTTTAGTGTCTTGAAACTTTGAATTCAATCCTAATATAAACACGTCATTAGCATTTCAATTACCAAAGAAAAGCAAGAAGAAGATGAAAGAGCAAAGCTCAGTATTATACAGATCTGTAGATAATGAAAACTCTGGCCATCGAATGATATCTTTCCACCAAAGAGAAGAGGTTGTGTACATAAAAGACCTTTGAATTAACCTAAATAAGAAGATAAGAGAAAAATAACTCACATTTTATGGTTTATGAATTTGATATCGAAAGATCTCTTACAAGCCATGTAAAAACAAGAATTCCCCCATAATTTTACAGTCGTCCAAATCATCAATATGTCATCATCCTTCTCAATTTAGTGTTGAAATCAACCACAGCCTCTGGCCCCCTATATCAAAACTTTGTTCCTGAAAAGTAGATATAAGTACAGATTATTAGTACCAATCAGTGAGAAGATGATAAACTCCATGGTTACTTGACTAGCACAAAAGGATCACCTTCCAATTTTTAGCCTAAACAAGCTTTAACGAAGAGGAGCAACTATAATTTTTGATCATCTATCAACCATGGATTCCCCACCTGAACTCGATCCAAACACACAAAGTACACTAAAGCATTCAGTCTCTACAAAGCATTGACAGGACTAACATTTACAAACAAAGCTTTCAGTCTTCTTTCACTGGAAACATACATATCATTTTACATCTCTTCAACGTTCACAAATAGTAAGGATTAGAGAACAATGCTAATTCACTTCCCTAACTTATTCAAAACTTTTAGTAGACTTCAAGCTTAAAACCCATGGTTATTTGATATCCTACACACCAAGCTTAGGTTTTTAATTTCAGGGCAAACTAAAATGATGGTTACTGATCTCCTACACACCAAAACAAGTCGCAATACTACTCAATTTAGATCATTCTTATACGTTCATGTAAAGCAATCAACAACTGATTCTAATTGTGATTTTAACTATGACTACAACAAACGTGAAGATACCTAGAGCTATGAGTTGTTTCAGCAGATCAGATGAAAGAAACACAGAAGAGTGAAAGAAAAAGCACACCTACGTCTGTTTAGAGTACGAAGATGAGAAGGGGACGCGTTTGTTGCGAAACATCATGTAACCAACCGGTAATACAACACCGATCATCATCACCGCCGATCCGATCAAGTACCGTAACAGACTCGGAGGCTCCACTTCTATCACCGTCTTAAACTGCAAATCCGCAGGACGAGACAAGAGAATTATGAATCAGCAACAAAAATGTGGAGCGACGCAATAGCAAACAAGCGGAAACGAATAGGAGAAAAAGAGAAAGAAAGGAAATTAGATCTCTGAGATCTAGAATTACACATTGCGTGAGGAATTTACCGGCATTATGACGTCGGAGAAAGGATTCGCCGGTGATGAACCAAACTTCGTTGTGGAAGAGAAGAGATCTAGACTCTCCGGTGAGATTCGTCAGGTGAGTCTCTTTTTTTTTCTGTTTCTGGTTCCTCACTACTTATAATGGGCCTTTGCTTTACGGCCCAATTTATTGCTTACTGAGCCTAAAACCTTACCTAAATTTAATGGGCCTCTGCTTATGGCCCAATTTAAATTTAAATTTAGAGAACTAAAGAAGACATGACACTAATTACAAGTCATTCGATTATGTGTCATACTCGTAAAATTTATCATATTAATCTAGTAGAATAGTTAACCACATAATAACCACATTAAACTTCATATGATAAAAATATATTTCAATAATCTCCGTTAAATATATCTATGTATAAATCACATATTTTAATAGCAAGCAAGTTCTCCAATTAGAATCTTCATATAAGTTAATAAGTACCAAAATAATTATTAGGGATCCCATAGTTAATAGCTTTAGAATATATTAGGCATTTCAAGAAAATAATACTCAGATAATTAAGATTCCAGTTTTGCTCAGATACTTGGAATCTTAATTATCTGAAATTTAAATATTTCTTTTTACCTTAACATCTAATTTTCTTTTTGTGTGCTTTACAATATCTTTTTTACAAATTTAAAATGAAAAAATGGAAAATTGAGCTGGTAGCAAAATTAAATACAAACATTAGACCCTTTTGAAAAAGGAAAAAAAGGATCGTACGTTACGTTGTTATCTCCAAACTGTGGACCAAAACTGCATAACGTGTTAAAAGGTGAGATAGTGTAAAAGCATTGATCAAGATTCATGCAATGGGAGGAGAAGGTGGTGCTGAGCCCGTAATTCACTTTGTGTTTGTTCATGGAGCCAGTCACGGAGCTTGGTGTTGGTATAAACTCACCACTCTTCTCGACGCCGCCGGGTTCAAATCAACCTCCGTAGATCTCACCGGCGCTGGCATCAGCCTCATAGACTCTAACATCGTCTTCGACTCCGACCAATATAACCGTCCTCTCTTCTCTCTCTTGTCCGATCTCCCTCCTCACCACAAAGTCATACTCGTTGGACATAGCATCGGTGGAGGAAGTGTCACCGAAGCTCTTTGCAAGTTCACTGACAAAATCTCCATGGCCATTTACCTCGCGGCTTCCATGGTTCAACCCGGATCCATCCCTTCTCCGCATCTTTCAAACGTGAGTGTGACTCTTTTACTAACTCACCTCTCTTCTTCTTCGTTTTTTTTTGTAATGTATAGAAGATATATAGAACCACTCGCTAGCTATTTAACTCTTGTGAGTATTTGATAGATACATGTGGGAGAAGAAGATATATGGGAGTACACATATGGTGAAGGTACCGATAAACCACCCACCGGAGTCCTCATGAAACCGGAGTTTATACGCCATTATTACTATAGCCAAAGCCCTCTTGAGGTTAATCTCTTAATTACTAGTATACATAAATTATATTTCAACACTATAGTATTATTATTATTGTTTTTGTTAATATGTGGTGAATTGAGTATATAAATAAAATTGGTTATATTGTAGGACGTAACTTTGTCATCTAAGCTGTTGCGTCCTGCTCCTATGAGGGCCTTTCAAGATCTTGATAAGCTACCTCCAAATCCCGAGGCCGAGAAAGTTCCTCGAGTTTACATCAAGACTGCTAAGGATAATCTATTTGATTCTGTGCGTCAAGACCTTTTGGTGGAGAATTGGCCACCTTCTCAGCTGTATGTCTTGGAGGATAGTGACCATTCTGCTTTCTTCTCTGTCCCAACTACCTTATTCGCGTATCTCCTCCGTGCGGTTTCTTTTCTTCAACGATAAACTTCAACTTATCCTTCATACATTCCGATCTAGATAACAAACTAATTGGGAATAATTAGATGATTTGTTTGGAAGGTGATTGATATGATATTATGATTCTATTAAGTAATTTCCTTTATGTTATTTGATTTGAGTTTGAATAAGCTTTACATGCGAAGCAATCCAGGGTAAGAGAGATAGAAATCTCCTTGTAAAGGAATGTTATTTGTATCCTTGGTTTCTTTTTGTCAATAAATCTATCATAGTAGCTAAGATTAATTAAGTTTCATGGAGAAAAACTATATGGTGCTATCTTTGTTTTTGATGGATGAGGTGATAAAGATATCCTTGAACGACAACATGAGGTGAATACTATGACATGTCATCTCATTATCTCAACACTATGACATGTCATTATCCTCAAGCTTTTAACAATTTTTGTGACCCTTCGATGCCTTAGCGTATAGTTCTTGTTGTTTTGTTTTGGTTCAGTTTAGATTCACATTTTAAAAAAATATATATTATTAAAAGTGTAGAGATCCGAAATTTATATAACAGGATGGCCTAAAGCAAAATTTTGTTTTTATTATTCATAAGGCATGTGTACGTTATTTTACGGATAACCTCAAAACGTATTTGGACCACAGACGAGAGAGGAGATTAAGTTCACGTCTCTTTTTCCTTTTTTCTGCCTTTTTCCTTGAAATTGTTTGAGTGAACACTAGCTTGTTTGAAAGACTTGTCAGCTAGCAAGAAAAGAGAGTACATATGTTGGTTTTGTCCAACACAGATAGACGTGTAACGTTATGATATCTCCAGTATGTGGACTAAACTGCATACATTTAGTGTTAAAAATTGAGTGGATTAGCATTAATAAGCACACACATTGATTGAGATTACGATGGGAGGTTACGGTGGTGATGAGTCCGTAATTCTCTTTGTGTTTGTTCATAGGGCCAGTCACGGAGCTTGGTGTTGGGCCAATATATTACGAAATCCTCTTGAGGTTACTCTCTTTACTCACTTCAAATTGTATTCTTGGTTTCTTTGTCAATAAATCTATCATATGCTAGACTAAGTATATTTTATGATTTTATCTCTAACAAAATCTTATAACTTTATTTTTTAAACAAGTAACTAAAACTTTTGAAGTAATTAACTACAAAAATTAATGTGAAGATATATTATCTTATCATATCATATCAATGAAGGCGTTCAAAGTAAGATGAAACATGGTAAAATTACATGTCATGAGAATCTTACAAATATCTCTGATATTAATTGGACAAAATCATAAAAACATAACTATGTAGATTTCATCAAAATTTTAATTTTCATGTTTTAAAAGCAATAAAGTTTGCAAATTGATGATGTGGTCTAGTATACAATTTACACCTATATATTATTTAAATTTATTCTTGCTTATCACGTTTAGTTGACCTATTTCATTAAAAATAAGGAAATTCCCAAACCAAATAGGAAACTCTGGCCCGCACGAGAATTCTATATATATATATATACGATTTGTTTCTTTTGGTAAAACAAATCGAAACAAAAATTAGATTTCAGAGCTAACTCTGAGAATTAGGGTTCGTCTCTCGACAAACAAAAATCTCAGCCCCGTGGAATCTATTCTGGTGTAAATCGAAGAATGGAGACTAATGTTCCGGAGAAGAAGATCCTTGGTTTCCCGGAAGAGATGAATTCGACAATTCAGTTTTTATCTGTTGAGAAAACAACATGTCGTCTTCCTGTTTCTATAAAATTCAATATACCAAAGAAAATTTCTACAAAGAGAAGAAGAATATCTGTAGAAGAAGAAGAAGAAGAAGAAGACGAGAATAAAACGAAGTTGAGTTCTTGGGAGAAGGTTTTGAGTAGCGATGAGATTTTGAGGTTAAGGGAAGTTTCAAGACGAAAGTATTTGACGGATCGAGAGAATAAGAAGGTGGAGGAGTTAAGGGATGAGATCAAAGACGAGATTATGTTGAATGATGGTGTGAAGATGCCTAAGAAGGAAGTAATTGAGTTTAGATATAAGAGAGCATTGTATGAGTTGGTGAAGAAAACAGAGGATGATGATGATGTTGAAGGGTATAGGTTTCCAGATGCTTATGATCAAGAAGGGTGTATTGATCAGAAGAAGAGGTTTGATGTTGCCAAGGAGAGGTATTGTGAGCGAAGAAGGAGCGGGAGAGTTGTTACGGAGCAAGAAGCTTGGGAGGATCATCAGGCTCAGAAAGCGAGAGTGAGGTTTGGTGCAAAGGATAAGAAGCAAGTTGTTGATGGGTATGAGTTTGTGTTTGATGATTTGACAGGCTTTGTTGAGGAGTCTAGCGAGGCGGAAACTGGGAAACATCGAGGTTGTTATTCGAAGACTGCTGCAGAGAAGGCTCGGGAGGGGAGGGAGTTTCTTCCGATTCATGGGTACAGGGAGGAACTGCTGAAACTTATTGAAGAGAATCAGGTTCTTGTCATTGTTGGAGAGACAGGATCGGGTAAAACTACGCAGATACCGCAGTATCTTCAAGAAGCCGGTTACACAAAGCGTGGAAAGATCGGTTGTACTCAGCCTCGGAGAGTTGCTGCAATGAGCGTTGCTTCCCGAGTGGCTCAAGAGGTTGGTGTTAAACTTGGACATGAGGTTGGATATTCCATTAGATTTGAAGACTGTACTTCAGAGAAAACAGTTATCAAGTACATGACTGATGGGATGCTGCTACGAGAGCTACTCATAGAACCGAAACTCGATAGCTATAGTGTCATCATTATTGATGAGGCGCACGAAAGAACACTGTCCACTGATATTTTGTTTGCGTTAGTGAAGGATGTAGCCAAGGTTAGGCCTGATCTGAGGTTAATAATCTCCAGTGCAACGCTTGAAGCTAAAAAGTTCTCCGAATACTTTGATTCGGCTCGGATTTACCTGATTCCAGGAAGAAGATATCCAGTTGAAAAGCTCTTCAGAAAATGTCCTGAACCTGACTACTTGGAGACAGTGATACGCACTGTGGTTCAGATACATCAGACTGAGGCGATAGGAGACATTTTAGTTTTCCTCACTGGTCAAGAAGAGATCGAAACAGTAGAAACGAATTTGAAGCGAAGGATGATGGATTTGGGTACAAAGGGATCTGAGATCATTATCTGTCCTATCTACTCAAATCTCCCAACTCCACTACAGGCAAAAGTGTTTGAACCGGCCCCTAAAGGGACACGGAAAGTTGTCTTGGCAACGAATATTGCAGAAACATCGTTAACCATTGATGGGGTTAAATACGTCATTGATCCAGGATATTGCAAGATCAACTCATACAACCCGAGAACGGGAATGGAGTCACTCCTTGTAACTCCTATTTCCAAGGCTTCCGCAGCGCAACGAGCTGGTCGGTCTGGAAGAACAGGTCCTGGGAAATGTTTCCGGTTGTACAATATCAAGGATTTAGAGCCCACTACAATACCGGAAATCCAAAGGGCTAACCTTGCAAGTGTTGTGCTTACTTTGAAGAGTCTTGGGATTCAAGATGTGTTCAATTTTGATTTCATGGATCCTCCACCTGAAAACGCTCTTTTGAAGGCTCTAGAGTTGCTCTATGCGCTGGGTGCTTTGGATGAAATTGGTGAGATTACTAAGGTAGGAGAAAGAATGGTGGAGTTTCCAGTTGATCCAATGCTGTCAAAGATGATTGTTGGTTCGGAAAAGTATAAGTGCTCGAAAGAGATAATCACGATAGCTGCCATGTTGTCTGTAGGGAACTCGGTCTTCTATCGACCAAAGAACCAGCAAGTTTTCGCCGACAAGGCTCGGATGGATTTCTATGAAGATACAGAGAACGTCGGCGATCACATTGCATTGTTAAGGGTTTACAATTCCTGGAAGGAAGAAAACTACTCAACTCAATGGTGCTGCGAGAAGTTCATTCAGAGCAAGAGTATGAAAAGGGCAAGAGATATACGTGACCAGCTACTTGGACTTTTAAACAAGATTGGAGTAGAACTTACTTCCAACCCGAATGATTTAGACGCAATAAAGAAAGCAATCTTGGCCGGATTCTTCCCGCATTCTGCAAAGTTACAAAAGAATGGATCGTACAGAAGAGTCAAAGAACCTCAGACAGTTTATGTACACCCTAACTCAGGCTTATTTGGGGCGTCACCTAGTAAGTGGTTGGTGTATCATGAACTAGTACTTACTACCAAGGAATATATGAGGCATACAACTGAAATGAAGCCTGAGTGGCTAATTGAAATAGCTCCTCATTACTACAAGCTTAAAGACATTGAAGATACTCGGCCAAAGAAAACACAGAGAAGAATCGAAGAAGCCTCGACGTCTAAGGTTGATACTAACAAGAAAACCCGGACCTCGAAGGTTGATACTAACAAGAAATCAAAGAGGTAACAACCAAACTAGTCGTTTCTCTTTACTGTTTCTGAACGAAGTTAAAGCAATTGTGATACTAGTACTTTTTTATCCGTTTTTCTCTGAAAGATTCTTATGTTTAAGTCATCATTTACTGACTATTGTTTATTTTTATCTTATAAACGCATGATTCTGGGTTTTTTCGAGTCTTTACTGGAGACTATAGACAACTGATTAGAAAGACAGAAGAAAATCAAGTATGCAGAAGTGACAGAGAAACTCACCGTGATTGTCATCGGGGAAGAAGCCATGGAGAAACACATGGACATTTCTCCGGTGAGATTCATCAAGCCTTATTATAATCTTCTTCATTATTTCCACAAAACAATGTTTACAATTTGACTGAAATAAAAACAAGTGACGAAGATGAAAAACACTACACCTACTTGCAGATATGTATATGTTCTTGAAACAATACATATCATTGGCTTGTAATGAAAATAACCAACACTAACACCGTTAACACAAGACATCATGATTTATGTGCTATCGTTAATGTTTATAGTTTCAAGAGAAGTGTCGACCTCAACAGCAGTTACTCGATGGAGAAGATTCCGGATGCTATCCACCCATGTCTGCTTATCAGCCTTGCTCTTGCACTTGAACTTTGTCAGACCTTTCCCTGTACCGATTCCGAAATAGAGCTCTTCTTCTGTGTTTTCCGTGTCTTTTCCATTTTGCAGGCCTGAGACTGTCTCGCATACATCATTTACAATGCCTGTAGTGATTCAACCACTGGATTATTGTAAAGCATTGGACAAAGTCCCAAGATCACTCTGCTTATACAAATGAACACCATAGACATTGAAAGAAAGAAGAGTAGCTCACTAACCTTTGCTTTTCATGGAGAATGCTCCTACAACGTGTTTGCTTTTGATTTCTACTATGACCTGCAAAAGAGAAACCGAGCAAAATTCAACTCTAGAATTCAACCAGCATATAACTTTGTTAGCTTCAATGAGTATTCGATGTTTAACCTGAGATTTTTTGTTGATGTACACTTTTACATGCTTCCACCGCAGAACACCTGGAAAGTCCATGAGTCAATTCATCAATCTCGTGGTAAGTGAAATTTTTTTGTTTCCAATTGATTCTTGAATTATAATATCATCATCATTCACAACAATTAGTAAAGAAGCTCTTACTGAAACATTACCGTTTCGTGTGCACTGCATTAGCTCTCCAGTTGATTCTTCAACTCCTTTTGCAGATATGAGTTCATCGGTCGTGCTAGTGCGATCGAGCTCAGAAGAGCAACTATGAGTCTCTGGTAAAACTCTCTCACAGGGGCTTATAGCTGCACTGTTCTTAGCTTCCTTTGGTAGTCTTACCCTCAAAGCTGCTTCTCCTCTCAATGCTACATTATCGAAAAACCGAGAATCATAATCGAATGATCAACTCAAAACTACAATGGACTAGTCAAATTCAATAGAGCGAAACAATCAAGGATTGAGAATTGAAGTCAAACAATCAATGTACCTGTTGCAGCTGCAGCAGTTAGAGTCAACAAATCGCCAGGTCCACGAACATCAACAGCTGATCGGACAGCAGAGACGACGCGATCGTGATCGGCGCCGGCAAGCTCCGCCAATTCGAGGCAGTGAGAAGCTAACAACTCCGACGCCGAGGCAAGGGCTGAGCTCATCTTTGATCCAGCGAAGCCGTCTTGATTGCCTGAAGCGGTCACTGCGGCGATTGCCGTCGCCAGAGACGCAATGGACACGGCGGAATGCAGATGAGCTTTCTCCACGCGAACTCTATCTCTCTTCTTTACGGCGGAGACCTTCCCGCCGACGAATTCTCGGTGGTGGAACCATTTTCCGATCGTTCCCGTTCTCCGCGCGTGAACCGCACTCGCTAGCTTTCCCGTCTGTTGAAGAAAGAAACAATTTAAACATTTTGGGCTTTTTACAGATTGGGTCTTAATATTATTATTTTGGTTCTATAAATATATTCTTGGCCCATAAACTTAAAACACCTAACAAATTGTTAGCATAAAGTAATAATTTCGTTACACATGAGAATATAATGAAAATTACTTTACACTAAAAAAAAAAAAGTATTTACAACATTATTGGAAAATAACGTCTAACTGTTTCACTTATTGTATCTTTGTGGCAACTACTGAAAACGACAACTTATTGTATGCAAATTTATAAACGTGAAAATTCAACTATTAAAATCAATTACAAGTGTATAATATTTTGATCCCAAAAAAAAAAAAGACTTCATTTGCATGCATCCAAGATCTTTAGTGAGTTTCTAATAGTACTATCAAAATTAATTTCCTTTATTTGATGGTAACGTACGATCATATCAACCATACGAACTTAATATACAATAAAGAGAAGATGAAAGCAAGAGACGGCTTACTTGTAGCGGCGGTGGTGGTGCTACCGGAGCCAGAGAAGTGACATCGGCCAACTGAGAAATATTAGGGTTTTTGTTGAGTTGTTTATCAGATTTCTGAGATGATAAAGCTAAAGAGATCTCAGAAGTAGAAAGACTCCATGATCTGCATAGAAACTCCATCGGCTCTCTCGGTGTTTTAGGCCGAGGAGGGATTGGAGGATACGTCGCCGGAGGCGAAGAACACTCCGACGTTTCGTTTTCTGGTACTGACGACAACGTCATGCTCTCTTCATCGTCTTCTTCGATTTCTTCCTCCTCTCTTACTCCTTGTAGTCCGTATGGAATCAAGTTCAACGTACGGTCATACTCCATTTAGATCAGATCTCTGATTATGAAAAAGAATCAAATATTCGATCACTTGTGCACTGTACAATAAATGTTTTTGTGTATGTGAAGATATCTTATAAAAATATGTGCACACACTGACACACACCATGGTTGATTTTTATATATAGAGAAAGAGATGGCTACACTAAAGAGTCAAAGAGAACATCTTTGACAAGGCACGTTTTATTGCAAGACGTGGATCTTGTCCCTGTTTTGTTTTTGATGGTGTACTTTATTTTAATAATTAGAAAATCAATCTTGAGGTTTGTGAAAATTATTGTTACATATTTTTCCCATTGAAACTATTTAGAGTAACCAAATTTTTATTGAAGCCATATTTAGTAGAATAACTCGAACTCCGATCGATCAACTTATATTGTGAACCTTTCACCATGAGTTGGTGAAGACTTAAGACACAAAAAATTATAACTACCTCTACATTATTATCTTCATGTCTTCATATGTTGTTTCCTATACAGACTTATATATATGTACAAACATTTTATTAAAATTATATCTTTGTCAAGAAATTTTTGTTCATTTATATTTTTATATAAACGATCAACGTGATTTCTACGAAGGTTAATATTAAAAAAAAATTAATACGTGGTATTTACAGAGGTTCAGAGATACTATGTCGATTTCAGATCGTAGATAATGTTGTGATGACATATTAAATTACCATAAACGTTATGCGATAAAGATTGCCTTCTTATCTCATCGGAATCCTTGCTAGGCAGGAGATCGAACCGCAAACAAGACAAAAATTTGTGTAAATGATAGACATCTACCTGTAAATAAAGTTGTTAGTTGCGGATTTAAGCGATTGATATATATCATAAAAATGATTAAATATTATTTATTCGGTTCAATATATATGAGACCTTCTAGTATGATTCCTATTTGATAAATTTCACATTTAAAATATGAAATAGAAACGATTGTTACAAAAAGATTACACCATAAGTTAAATTTCAATCACATCGATAAGACTTGCACATGGAAGCATAGAGAATTGATTGATATCAAATATTGACAATAATGTAGTTGAAGCAATTAGTTTTATGGACATAAATCATCTTATCAAAGAGTACTTTTTGTGAAAAGTTACTTCACGAATATCAAATGTTGATTAATTATTGAGTTGAAAATTTAACGTTTGATAGTTGACAATATCAATTCGTACGGTTACTCATTCATCATCGATTGTAACCGCTCACTCACCCACATCCACTTTTTTCACTTAAGCTAACATACAAATAACTAATAGACTTTCATCTTGACATATTGTGGTCATGATTTTGGTTGATACTCGATGGTTATGTTTATTACGTTATATTGGGAATGGTTTACCTTTCATATAGTTTTTTTTTTTTTTTTTT
>Ga0041059_1001548_pt1 | contig 18105 bp, 12 predicted proteins | sample AraColnosormetaG_FD_56232 | JGI IMG/M metagenome (GOLD analysis project Ga0041059, IMG submission 56232) | Arabidopsis roots microbial communities from North Carolina, USA - Col MF nosort | ecosystem: Host-associated > Plants > Roots > Unclassified | place: USA: North Carolina | collected...
CCTTTAAAAATTCAGAAACTTTAAAGAGTTTTATGATAAACATACCTTCCATATTGTTACGAATTTGACAATGTATCTGAGATTTGCTTCTGAAATTGTAGGGTTTATCCTTTTATTTGACAATGATAATATATTGGAGATGTCAAGCCCATGAGCAATTCAAAATTGGAGATGTTATTGGGCTGGTTTTAATGAGGCCCAGTTTATTTTATCAAACCAACAACAGGGTAAAATTGTATTTTACTAAAAGCTGTATTAGAGGGGGAGTTCTATTACAGAGGAGAGATAAAAGTACTCATTCCACCTATTTCTAAAAAAAATACCCATTTCTCAAATTATTTTGGCAAAAACTGTCTACTCTCCAACTTATCTCTAAATACAATGAAGCAAAGTTAAACCTTGCTAGAAATTAGGTTTCGTCTTCTGTGGCCGAAAGAAAATAACGATGCCGACGAAGCTTCCACTGGAGTTGGAGGATGAGATACTTTTGCGTGTTCCACCTCTATCTCTCACACGCTTTAGAACAGTTTGCAAACGATGGAACACACTTTTCAACGATCAGAGATTCATCAACAATCACTTGGCTTGCGTCCGTCCTCAGTTCATATTACGGACCGAGAAAGATTCCAAGATCTATTCAATAGGCATCAATATCGATGACTCCTTAGAGGTGCGTGAGCTAAACCTAGAAACTCAAGGTCCTAATAAGAAGCTTAAGGTATATCGAAACCTCTTTTATTGCGATGGTTTTTTGTTATGTCCTGCTTTGCTTGACGAGGTTGCTGTCTGGAATCCATGGTTGAGAAAACAAACTAAATGGATCGAGCCTAAGAGGAGTAGATTCAATTTATATGGACTAGGGTATGATAATCGTAGACCGGAGAAGTGTTACAAGATCTTAGGGTTTGGTTATGGTTACAGTAGTGAAATAAACGGTAGTTACAACAGAATTAACCCGAGAGTTTCGGTATTTGAGTTTGAAACTAATGCGTGGAAGGATCTTAAGTTTGGTTTATTTGATTGGCACCTAAGATCTCCCCGGACTGTTTTATCTTTGAATGGAACTTTGTATTGGATTGCTGTGAGGTGTGAAAGTGGTGGTGATGGTTTTATCCAAAGCTTTGACTTTTCGAGGGAGATGTTCGAGCCCTTTTGTCTCTTGCCATGTAAGAACGATTTTGGCGATACTCAAATCCTTGAGGTTTTTAGGGGAGATCGGCTATCTGTGTTGGAACAATGCCCGACAACAAATAAGATCAAGATTTGGGTGACTAAGAACAAGATTAGTGGAGATAGGAAGGAGCTTGTGTCGTGGAGACTGTTAATGACAGTGTCGATACCAAACTTCCCGAGATTACAAGATCTTTACTCTAATTCTCAGCCGAGTTACTTCATGGATAACAATGATGACAAGAGGCTCATCGTGTGTACTTGTGATGAAAGTGGTAAGCCTTGCATATACATTGTGAAGGGGGATAGGTTCAAGAAGATTCAAATGGGTTTTGAGGTTGAGCCTTGGCCTTTTCACCTTGTTTATGTTCCTAGTTTGGTTCCTATTCCTTTAGCCTAAGAGCAACAAGAATGACAAGTTTCGTTTTTATTGACTTATTGTTCGCGTTTATTGCAAACCAAACTGAATAAGATTTCATTGTTTTATGGATCATAGATTAAGAAAACGAAATATATTTTTCTAAATGGTTTGATTAGCGAAACCTTGTACCAGCTATGAGACATAGTAATTAATTAAGCTCACCGGCATAGCTTTCACCAGCTATGTTGTATTTGTTGTATTTGTTTCCGCAATTATTTTATTATTAGGTCAGTATCGTATTATATTACTTAATTAACTACTCTGTATTATAGCTGCTGCAAGGTTTAACTCTGTATCAAATATTCATCTCTCTCTCTCTAATCTCGCGTAATATTCGTGGATTTATCTTCCATGATAAGCAGCGTTGAGTAGAGAGTGTTGAGATTTTCCATAGCCTCAAAGTCAGGGCCCGCCCTAGACAATGCCTCATGAAATATGGGCCTTAGAGCACTTTCCAATGGTAAGAGCACGTACATGATGTCCATGAATATAGCACAGTGTAGAAACCTTGGAAGATCTTCTTACCATTGGCGGTGCTGTAAGGCCCATGTTTCATGAGGCATTGTCTAGGGCGATGCTATTGCCCTTAAGATCTTTAGAGGAGAACGGTTTTCGTTGCTAAAGCAATGCATGGTAACAAAGAAGCTTGAGATTTGGGTGACTGAGAACAAGATTAACTATGAGAATGGTGATGATGTGGTTTGGATTAATTTCATGACTTTGTCAAGTCCTAACTTGCCGAATTTAGTTGACACCATATCCTACTCTCGGCCAAGTTACTTCATCGAAGATAAAAGGCTCGTCGGCTGCGCTTGCGACAAAAATGGTCGGGCATATATAGATTAATTATGTAGTTGATCCTTGGCCTTCACACTGTACCTTTAATCCCAGTTTGGTAGCAGTTTCTGGCGTTTTATATTTCAAACTTGATATTGTTTTACATAATAAACTTTAGGAAATAAAAAGTGAACAGAAAATATTAAAAGTAAAACAAAAAAAAAATGAAATAATAAACACGAATTTTCTAAAATTTAGATATTTGGAGATTTTGTTTTTTAATTATTCACAAACGAGGTATTTGGAAATATCACTTAAATGAACAATCGGCTAGAAACCCTAATTGGGATAAGCTTATATAAGTAAAGTAGTCAATTAGAAAGTTTCGACTGAAAACAAACGACCCTAATGGCTCATGAGGAGAAGCGCCCATGGGAGTTTTCTTTATCTCTTCCATGGGAGTTGATTGAAGAGATACTCTCTCGTGTCCCACCAGAATCTCTTCTTCGCTTCAAAACCGTATCGAAACAATGGAACGCTCTCTTCCGCGATAAGACGTTCATCAATAACCACAAGATGACGTTTCGATTCATCTTAGCAACCAAATCCAAGATTTATTCGGTAAGCATCGATCCCAAGATAGTTGTGCGTGAGTTAACCTTAGATATTCCCGGTTTAGAATCTCATGAGATACCTAAAAAATTGGTTGATTGCGATAAGTTATTACTATGTGACATGGAGAAAGGAGTTGTGCTTTGGAACCCGTGGCTGAGACATAGTACATGGATCGACCAGGGTTCAAACCACACTCGAATGGAGTCTTATGGCATAGGATACAACAATAAGGGGAGTTACAAGATCTTTGCTTTTTGTGATCGGAAGGAAAACCACACCCAGAGATTGTTGACAATCCATGACTCTGCCTCTGATGCGTGGAAAGACCGCGAGCCTATTGATAATAGTCAGGGAAAACAAATTGTTCATAACATATACACTAAAATTAGTGGTGTATCATTGAATGGAAATTTGTATTTGGTTACTTATTTTGAAACGACTGATCTCGTGTACCACCTAATTGAAATCAATTCTTCGAGCGAAAGCGTCGTGAAGTTTTGTGATCTACCATGTGGGACGTCGAACTTTCTTAAGGATGCTTTCGTCCTTAGGGTTTTCGAGGGAGATCGATTTTCATTGTTAAAGCAATGCCATGCAACAAAGAAGATTGAGATTTGGGTGAGCAAGTACAAGATTAATAATAATCTTGATAGAGATGTGGAATGGATAAAGTTCATGGAAGTTTCAAGTCCTAACTTGCCGGATTTAGTAGATGGATTCGACTCTCAGCCAAGTTACTTTATTGAAGATAAAAGGCTCGTCGTGTGCTCGTGCAACGAAACTGGTCGGGCTTGGATCTATGTTTTCGGAGAAAATAAGTTGATCAGTAAAACTCAAATTGATTCTGTGGTGGATCTTTGGCCTTCACACTGGACCTTTATTCCCAGTTTGGTACCGGTTCCTCGAGCTCAAAGAGAAGAACCAGCAGAATTACAAGTTTGATTTTAGTTACATTTTAGCTTCTTGTTTGGTTGTTGAGGAAGCTAAATTTTATTTGGATTTCAGTATTTTTATTCACAAACCATCTTCTTTGTTGCTGATAATTGATTAATCTCCCTTTCTTTGTTTTGTAGCTTCTTTTGGCAAAATAAATTCTTAATAATGTATCCTTTAGATAAATCTAGAGAGAATGTTTAAGGACTCAGGTTAACTCTCGTCGACCTGGCTTTGATCCGGAAGTAATATTCTTTCAAAAAGTTTGGTTGTTTTCACTTCTTGTTTGGTCAAATAATACTATATATGCTTTAGAGATACTTTTAAAATGGTTTATGACTATAAAGACATGCTTAGAGATGGATTGACTCCTGATCGTATAGTCAATCTATTTGAGTTGAAACGACATGTTTCTTGGTTTGATGAGATGGTTCTTGTAAAACAAATAGAGTGGAGAGACCCTGTTGCTTCTCGAGGAGATGGATGAAAAAAGTTTTTCATCTTCCCCGTGTATCGCCGCCTCGTAAGCCCTCTAGGAAAGGTGACAAGTTATGAGGCAGCAAATGAGCTGCTCGATCAACTTAAAGAGATTTTTAGGAATCAATGCACTACTATGTTAGGTTGCTCTTTATAAGTACAGATCACTTCTACATTCCTTTGCTTGGAGGGTTTTAGTCTTGTTTCTTGGTTTGTTTTGTTAAACACTAGTATAATCGTTAACAAACATAATGACACTTTTATAATTGATGTTTTTGCATCTTCTCTTCATTTTCTTCTCCTTCCGCCTCCTATTCAGGTTTAAAACGTTTCACACACACAAGTTATTATCAAGCTTAATTGGCGGCATTTGCCCGAGTAAACTATGAAATTCTAGAGACATGAATTGATTGATGTTTGATTGGTTTAAAGGATTAAGTTTGTGCTTCTAAGAGATATAAAAACTCATCATGGTTTATTATTTTGAATCGGTTATGTATGTTTGACTAGCATTGGGCCGGTCCGAGTCTACCGCTCGAGATAGCTCACACAAGTCTAGTGGTCCAAAGAGTCGGTTGCTTGATCTATACTCCATTGGAATCACATCGTGTATTTAGCTGATATATGAATAGATGGTAGGTACAGGATTTGCTTATATCCAAATCTATTAATAGTTCACAGATCCCAAAATAACAATAAAAATATCAATGCCAGCTGCAGAAATTTGATGTGACCAATGTGTATTGAATCTGCGAAAAGAAATAAAATTGTAAACAATGCTGTTTGTAAGAGAGAAATTGTATAAGTGTGTGGGAAAGCTAAGTCCGCGTGACAAGGATGCGGAAGATGATGTGCTTGTCGTTTCTTGTTCATATGCACACGATAGAGACTTATTACATCCATATAAAATTATGTATAGATGAGCCTCATTATTGGATCATCAATATTTACATATAATAATTCTGAATGTATAACAATCGGTGAGTGATGGGGAAGTAGTGGTCCAAACTTTTGGTGATTTTAACTTGTTATCTTCTTGTATTGTTGTGTCAAAATGTGACAAGAGGAAGTGTTAGACCCGTTAGATTTTGAGTGCAATAAATCAAAAGTATCTCTAATTGAATTGTTGTTAGTTGTGTGATATTTAATGTCTCAAAAATGGGTCCTTAACCATCTGTTTCTCTTTTAAATTAATGTAACGTTTTTTCTTTTTCTTTGAATTTTTTTTCCTACAGCAACCTTTCAATTTCGTTAATCACGAAGAGCTTATGTGTTTGGCTTATAGGTATGAGTCCCCGTGACAAGAAATTTTCATATAGAAGAAATTGATGGTGTATTAATTCATAGTGTGTGCAAAATGTATCATATAATAATAAAATCAATATTACAGATTATCCCTACACGTGTGGTTGCTCTGCCGAAAGCTGGCTTTAGTTGGCTCCCAACCAAATCCTATTATCGCCTCTTTATTCGCCCTCAATATACAACTTTGGTTTGTACGAAATTATTATTTTATTTAGTTAGTGATCATACTTCTTCATATGGAAACTTATAATTATAGTTTATGAATTAGAAAACCTTATTTTATTTTTCTAGCATCTGGTATTTCTTCGGCACATGCATGCATGATGCATCCATGGACCATAAATACGAAAACAAATCCATTTCATATATATTTACTTCAATAACAAATTCGTTTATGAGTGATGATACTATTAATTATAATGTATTTATTCCATAGTTTTTTTTCTGGTTTATGTAAACAAACTTACATCAATAACAGAGATAAATTCCCAGAAACATTTACATGTGTATGAAACTCTAATAATCCGCAATGAACTTAGAAATATAAACCGGTAACAAAAGAAAAGAGAAATTTCTGAAAAATTATATATCAGAAAAAGAAAAGAAAAAAGAATTACAGTGAGACTGACAGTGATAGATTCATGAGCGCCGGCAGCGAGTGATGGCGCTGCAGCCACGAGAGTAAGGATTGGCCTGAGCGCCACGTCGACAATTGTAGTAAGATGCGCCGCGACGTGAGCACGGAATTGTGTTTCTCCTCAGCGCACCATAGCTGATGTACCTCCTCGTAGCTAATATGCGCCGGTTGATCTCTGAGTCCATCTCGAACTCCTCTCCCATTTCTCCTCCGCCGTAGAATAGATCTCCTCCGTCTCCGAGGGCGGCGGAAACAGAGCACTCGGCAATTGTACCGCGGCACTCTGTTTCGAATGGAGGGAAATCTCCGGCGAATTCGGTGGATTGAGAAGATACGGCGACGGACCAGTTATGAACGGCGAGAATGAGTAGAATCGCGAATATCGCCGCCGCGCCGGAGTTTCTGGAGAGTCCTCTCATTTTCTTCTGTACACTGTAGCTTTAGCTCTCTCTGTGCACGAACTATGAAGAAAGAGATAGAGAGATAAAAGAAAAGGTTTTTAAAAGAGAAGGAGCTTAATGAAATGCCACTGAAAGATGGAAGTAATTACGAATAATACCACTTGGTGTCGTAAAGAGACAGCTTTACAAGTGGCCTTTTGTTAGCTTCAGATCTAAGGATGTTTTAATGCGCCAAGTGTTTTTGATGGAGACATCCACTACTTATTTTTCTTTTTTTTCTTAAAGATTTTGTTGGTCACTTTTACGATATACTAAAATCATATTCACCAACCATCCACACAATTTTACAAATTAGTAAAATTTCTTTTGTTATATAAATGAATAATTTACATTTTGCTAATTTATTTTGGAAAGTATACTGTTTTAAATTGTTATAATTTATTAGAATCGTAAGTAGAAATACAGTGTTCTTTTCTACCAAAAAAAAAATTAATAAAAAGTTCTGTTTATGTTTTTGCTTATGTTTCAAGGTACTACTATACTAACAAGAAATTAAAACGATAGTACAAAGGTAGATAAGACTTAAGAGTAATATAGAACGCATTTACTTTTATTTTGTACAATTATGAGTGGTCTCCTTCCATGATTTGAGACTATTTCAAATGAAAAAAAAAACTACCTATTAAAATGCCAACATATATTAATGAAGGGAGTTTAATGTACATCTCTTGTGTATTGTTCATATTTGTGATTTCCAATTTCATCAAAATGGACATTATAAGTTTGTAACTAATTTATAAAAACCAAAAAGAAAATCAAAATGGACATTATTAAAAACCATATCATGACAGGCATAACGACACAAAGCAACAATTATGAAATGAGAGTGGACACTATTTGGATTATTTTTTTCCTAAGACATGATCCGAAGCGGGTTTGCAATTTGATGGTTTCTAAGTTGTTCTGAATTATTGAATGATGTGTGTGTGTTTTTCATATTGAAATCGTAGGTTCTCCATTACGATGTTTTCGAAGGTTCGAATCCTGAAATTGGAATCGATATTGAGAAAGGGAAAGAAGTTTATATTTAAAAATGTTGATGAATCAAGGCGCCAAGAATCATTTATATGTACATGAAATTTCAACAAATGTTAGTAGCTGATGTGTTGAGTGTAATGGTCTGCTTGAGTGTTCACACAAGGAGGCTGGAAATCTATATCTCAGACCATTGCCTGAAATTTCAGAGATGGTCATTCTACAGTCAAGAAAAAACGCAAGATTGGTTATGTTATTCATGATCTACAATAAAATATATAAATACATTGTAAATTTTGTGAAATTATATTTAAAAAGATCTTAAAAGTTTTAAGTATTATAAAGTCATCTTCTAAAAAAATAAAGAAAATCAATGGTCATATTATTCATGATCTACAATATACAAAAAGAGATATGTAAATCGTTTTTAAAAAAACTATTCTTTAAAAAAGTAATATATAATTTGTATAGCATATGTTGAAGAAAATTTTATTAGCTAAATGTTCAAAAAAAATAACTCATTTTCTTAAGACATTTTATTTGGATTTATATGCGAAGGTTTTATAGTTTTTAAATCGTTGCAATTTTAGGTTTTTAGGTGTGACTACAAAATTTTAGGTTCACACCGATTTACTCGTTTCCTTCTTATGAATACTAAGATTTGGAGTATAAATTTCAATGACTCTTCAAAATACAAGATACAAGTAATTTATTATTTATACAACAATTTTGTTCTCAACCAAAGATATTAAATCTACTGAAATTTAGTAATGAAAAATATAAAAGTAATACCCTTTTTGTCCAGTACAGAGAAAAAGAAAGTCCAAATAGACTATTAAAACGGGCCCCCTATTAAAACTCAAAAAAAAAGAAATATAATATTTGAAAGGCCCAAACAATCAAGGCCCAACAATAAATGGCAAGACGTAAAATATCTGGAGAAGCGGCTTTTAGTCAACTTGACAAATACACGTAGAAACGTAAAAGTTTTGAATAGTTTGGTACTTTAGTGTTGACTGTTGACCGCGACGAATCCGTCGGAAACCGGAATCACCATGGATTTTCCTCCGACGAAGCTTGATTATCATGTAGACATGTTCAATCTTCAGTCTCATTCCAGATTTCTCTCCTTATTTAAGGTCCCGTCTTCATAGTAACCATTCTCGAAGCTCCTTTTTAACAGTTCTCAATGCTTGAATCCTTCACTCTCTGATTCAGGCGCAAGATGGACGCATAGCTCTAATACTAGAATCAACGGTGTTTCATCCACAAGGTGGTGGCCAGCCGTCAGACACCGGTTTAATTGTTTTCTCCGGTTCGGATTTGAAATTTTCCGTTCAAGATGTTCGATCGAAAGACGGAATTGTATATTTGAATCTCTATCCTGATCTTTTCCCGTTGAGTGATTAGTGCAGATGGATTCTAGAATGTTCGAAATTTTGAATGGTGTGTGTGTTTTCGCTTTTGAAATCGTAGGTTCTCCATTACGGAGTTTTCGAAGGTTCGAATCCTGAAAGTGGAATTGATAGTGAGAAAGGGAAAGAAGTTTACTTAACTGTTGATGAATCAAGGCGTAAACTCAATTCCAGGCAAGTAACTGTTGATTGAATTTGATTACAACGAGAGGGAAGCTAGATGAATGATTGTAGTTTTGAATGAAATGTCAAATGTTGGATTCATTCTTATTATGTTATCAGAAACACTTTTTTTCTCTGCACATAGGGTATAGATACTTCAAATTTTAAGTGAATCTGTTCCTTTTTTGTGTTAATTATTGTAAAGTACGAGTGATGCAGTTTTGTAATCTGCTGGTGGAATTCTTCAGAATTCAGATATAGGCTGTTGAAGATTGTTCTCATTGTTATGCATGGCATGGTTGGAACAAAATTTCAGACGTATGGTTCTGAGTTGTGCAGTTTTTAGTTTTTACGTTGCTATCGTAGTTTGTGCCTGGACTTTATCTTGAAGTTAATATTTGTTCATCATCAGGTTGCACTCAGCTGGACACTTGCTAGATATGTGTATGCAGAAAGTTGGGTTAGGACATTTGGAGCCTGGAAAAGGGTACCATTTTCCTGACGGGTAAGAGTCTCATTAAAGGGGTTTTTCATCTGCTTGCTTCTTTGCAACTTTCGTTAAAAATAGTGATATATAAAAACTGATCAACTACAATGTGATTCAGTCCTTTTGTGGAATACAAAGGAAGCGTCCCACAGGAGGAGTTTCAGGTGAAGCAGAAAGAGTTGGAGGCAGAAGCTAACGAACTGATATCCAAAGGAGGAAAGGTAAGTCCTCATAGTCTCTTTACCATTGTTGGATTTCTTCGATTTTTTGTTATTCTTCTTAATAGTGATTCTTATACCCTGTATAAGGTTTATGCTGCTATATTGCCCTATGAAGAGGCATCTGTGCTCTGTGGTGGCAGTCTTCCTGATTATATTTCCAAGGTATTTGCAAATAGAAACTCTTTCCTTGATTTCTAATGATTTTTCTTCCATTGCTCATAAACCTCAAGTCAGCTTACAGAGTTATAATTTTCATAGACATATCCTTAAATGACGGTAGTTCTTGTAGAAGCAGCAGTGTTGATCTTTAGTTATATCAGAAATTTGCTGTCAATTCACATTGAGGCAGTGGCTTTTCTTTAAGTGATGTAATTATATTTGGCTTTGTTAAGTAAATTGTAACCATTGCTAGATAAACCATTTTCTGTATCAATTCCTGCTCTGTCTAAATAGTTATATATCATCTATTTGGTATCTATGTTAGTGAAAATTTTGGAAGCACCTTAGTTACTTACCATAATGCAGTGTCTGGTTAATAGTCAGTTAAGCAATAAAAAATGGATAGCAAAGCGCATGTCTCTGAGCCATTTCACTTGCCAACAGTTACGTTCCACCATAGGATGTCTCTGAGCCATTCACCCTTGCAGGGCAGCACTCCCCGGATCATAAAATTAGGTGACAGCCCCGGGTGTCCATGTGGTGGAACCCATGTCTCCAATTTATCCGATATCATAAGCATGAAGGTACACAACCATTATACCAGTCTCAAGTAGAAATTTTTTCTTTTTATAGTTTCCTACTTTTGTTTTCTTAAATTACATTTTTCTGGGTACACTTCCCTTGTTGTTTTTCAAGATCACACAGATGAGAACAAAGAAAGGAATGACGAAAGTTTTCTACACCATTGCATCTTGAAACTCTTATGGGTTCCAGTTTCTATACGGTAGATATACAATAAGTCAAGGTAATCCTCATCACTCACTTCGTGTTGATACCGTTATTTCATAACGATATATATAAGTAGTCCCATTAGTTCTTAGTCTTAAACCGCCGTAGTTTTTACTGTCAGTCCCTGAACAATCCTTGGTTATAATTAGTCCCTCGTCTATACATAGTACTGTCTCGATAAGATGTCCGCAAAGAAAATAATCCCAGGTTATGTGATTTAAGAGACTTAGGAGCTTTCATTAGATACACATAACACAACAGCTTGCAGAAATTGTGTAATGATTATTGAAAAATCGCGGTGATAAAGACAAACCGAGATCTATCCTATTCATTGTAAACTGCCAAAAACCGGTACGTAAGCTAAATGGAAATTATAGAATTGTCATCAAATGTCATTTTCAGGAAGGGAATGATAGTGAGGACGACTGTTTTCATCAGTTGGCTTCAACAGCAAGCAGCTTCTCCTGTGCCTCAACAGCCACAAATCAGTATTTGTGGGTATTTATCAATCTCTTAAACGACTCTCTCTATTATTGATAAGTCGTATATGATATATGATATTGATGTGATATTTTCTTCCACTCAGCCTCTTAATTAGTATTAATATATTGACTCTTGGTATTGTAGAATCGTACCGGTCATTTGGTCCTAGATTTTTATTCATGCATCGGTTTGATTTACTTAGTATACTTACTAATTAACCTTAGGTAGGCAAAAACATTCATGTATGCGATCAACGGTTTTAAAAACGTAAATTTTGTTTTTCCAAACCGAATCAATCGGTGAGTTTTTGATGAATAACACCGGTTAAGGCTGTACCGGTCACGGTTTATGGGACCTTCTGAATATGCAAAAAATCGAAATTGATTTTTTCAGGTGTGAAAGCTATAAGCTAGATTATTAGCTCAATTCACCAAGTCAATATTCGAGATAAAAAAAAATGGTACAAAACTATAGACGTTTTTCATTGCGTCTTTAGCTATTGTTTAATACTTTTCGTGTTGCTTCTTGATATGATTTAACAACTTTCGATTATTAAACTCTATAATATATGGTGAGAGATGCAAAATGTTAGATCTGCTCCCTTCTTTAACGTCATGCAACCTAACTCTTAAACATTCTCGATTTTTTGCTTACAGCTTAAATTATTTATTTGTATCTACTTATTAATTTACTTCCTCACGTCTCTGTTTGCGGCAACTATGATGGTACGCTACGTCGACATCTAGTACTAGCCTAGTACTCAAAAGATCAGATTTTGTAAAACGTCACCATGTATTTTTGGGTTATTTTATCCTGTTGTCCGTAAAAAATAAATTGCATAGTAAATTACCACTCTGAATTCGATCAGAAGATATTACACGATTACATCTATCACAAATAAATCATATTATTTCTGAAAAAGATTCATAGTGAAGATATGGGTAAATTTAATGTTCCTTGTAAGCCCTTCTTGCCAAATTATAATCGTATTATATTGGTTCTTTGAGCAGTCCAAGAAAATAATAGAGCTAGAGATGAATAAAATATAACATTACCGGTAGAGATCTGAGGATGACATCATCAGGATAAAATGTCAACTACACACACTTATTGCCTTGAATTGTTGACCCTATCTTCGTTTTTCACTTTCGTCGATAGATTTTTCTATTTACTCGTTTAATTAAATATCTTGTTGATCATTTCTTTCTGACGAGTTATGAATTTTTGCTCTGTAGATAGACATTTTTTCTTCTACTTATGCAACACCACCCAAAACAAAAGATTCTAATTTTTCTACCAAAAATATCTGAAAGTATCTTAGCAAGAAAATTTCAGAATACCCAAATTGACCTCTGTAGTTTCAACCAAGATACTAATAAAAAAACTAAGCATTATCATTGTTTTTGGTAAAAAATTTAAAAGATGTACAAAAAAAGAAGAAGCTGAAAAAGCAACGAATCAAAAACGAAAAAGACAGAGAGAAGAAAAGTGTGAAAAAACATTATAAAGGAGAGGGCTTTCGATTATATAATAAACACTACCAAAATTAGCAAACAAAAAACATTCACTCGTTAACTCTTCTCCTCCATCCAATTTCACTTTCTCTCACTCATTTTTATTCGTCGTCGTCGTCTCCTCTGATTTGTTCTTTTTTCTCTAAATTCGCTTCGCTTCTTCTCAGTTCTACGAATCTTCGATTCTCTTTGGTTTTCTCCATCCCCGTATACGTTTAAGGTAAACCCATTTCTCTCATCATCAATAACATCCCCAATGTCTCGTTCCGATAATCTGTTTTATTTAATCTTTTCAATTTGGTTTGCGAGTTTTGATTTATCTTATCAATGGAATTTTTGATATATCCATATATTGTTGTAATCCATATAGATATGAACACATGTCACGGTGAATACTTTGATGATACCAAATCTATAAGTTTCTCTGTGTTTTCTGGGTTTTTAGTTAGTTTATCTCTGTATAAACATTCTATCTGAAACATTTCCCAACAACTTCTGTGGTCTGCATTTAATGGCCTCCTATGAAAAATATCATTTTTTTCTTAACTCTCACGTTTAACTTATGTAACTGTTCGTTACCTTGGCCCCATCTATCTTCACTTTCGATATGTGCTTAGACTCTCACCACGTATTTTGTCTCTAAGGTCATTAAAGCAGCTAACTTTTTTGAAGTGTGAGGTTTTTGTATTAGTCTTAAGATTTCATTAGGATTGTTCAAGTTAAAAAAAGGACTAAACTTTATGGTTTTGTTGTGGATTTTTGTTGTTTCAGAACATTGCAAGAAAGTGAAGAAAAAAAATGCAGGAAGGGACTGATCCGTATGGTGAGATTGAGATAAGTTTTGGTTATCAATGCAATAATAAGAAGATAGGAATCCCTGAAGATAAAATTGCTGATGGTCGTGAGGTTCTTGGTGGGTTTAGGCTACAAAAGACTAGCAGTTTCTCTTGTTTATCAGGAGCTGCTTTAAGTGGAAACCCCACTTTAGCCAATACTAATATCTGCAATGGAGTCATTGGTTCTGAGATATTGCCGTCTCTGGATTCTCCGAAATCTTTCAGGAAAGTTCCGTCTTCGCCTGCGCTTTCGAAGCTTGATATACTCTCTCCTTCTCTCCATGGAAGTATGGTGAGTCTAAGCTGCAGCTCGTCTACTAGTCCGAGTCCTCCTGAGCCTGAATCTTGTTACTTGACGTCAATGAGTTCTCCTTCTTCTGTTAATGAAGGGTTTCTTCTCTCTGCTATGGAAGTTCAAGTTGCGGGTGGTGCTGCAGGGGAAGATAGAGTTCAAGCTGTTTGCTCTGAGGAGAATGGTTGGTTGTTTTGCGCTATCTATGATGGATTCAACGGAAGAGATGCTGCTGATTTCTTGGCATGTACTTTATATGAGTCCATTGTGTTTCATCTTCAGTTGCTTGATCGTCAAATGAAGCAAACAAAGTCCGATGATGATGGCGAAAAGTTGGAATTGTTATCAAATATAAGTAATGTAGATTACTCTTCCACTGATTTGTTCAGGCAAGGAGTACTAGATTGCTTGAACCGTGCGCTTTTTCAGGCGGAAACCGATTTCCTAAGGATGGTTGAGCAAGAAATGGAAGAAAGACCGGATTTAGTATCCGTTGGATCTTGTGTTTTGGTCACTCTCCTGGTTGGGAAGGATCTATACGTCCTTAATCTTGGTGATAGCAGAGCTGTTCTAGCGACCTACAATGGTAATAAGAAGCTGCAAGCTGTTCAGCTCACAGAGGATCATACAGTTGATAACGAAGTCGAAGAAGCTAGACTCTTAAGTGAGCATCTTGATGATCCTAAGATCGTTATTGGTGGGAAAATCAAAGGAAAGCTTAAAGTTACTCGTGCTCTCGGAGTTGGTTACTTGAAGAAGGTATTAGTATTATTCTTTTAAGTTATGAGTTTTATACTTGAAAGAAAAAGTATCAAGTAGCTCTTCTCTATTAACTTGCAGGAGAAACTAAATGATGCACTCATGGGGATCCTCCGCGTTCGTAACCTTTTGAGCCCGCCTTATGTTTCAGTGGAACCATCGATGAGAGTTCACAAGATAACGGAATCAGATCACTTTGTTATAGTTGCAAGCGATGGTTTGTTTGATTTCTTCAGCAACGAGGAAGCGATTGGGCTCGTCCATTCCTTCGTTTCTAGTAATCCTTCTGGTGATCCAGCAAAGTTTCTGCTTGAACGTCTTGTAGCTAAAGCTGCTGCTCGTGCTGGTAAGATGCTTTTTTGTTAATGTTTACTTCACAAAATGTGTGCAGACTTCATGATCTACTATATGACAAAAGAAAACACTTTGATGTAGGCTTTACCTTGGAAGAATTGACGAATGTTCCGGCTGGTAGGAGAAGGAGATATCATGACGATGTGACTATAATGGTAATCACTCTAGGTACCGATCAACGTACCTCAAAAGCTTCTACGTTCGTGTGATTTTGATGATGATGGCGACAAATGTTGGATTGGTAAAATTGTAATTAGTCTCACTGATCTTCTTTTAGACTTTGGAACTGATCATCAGTTTTTCAATTCTTTGGAACTGGTATAATATTATTTCATGTATAGTCCGTATATATATATCATTGTAGTAGTCTTAGTTGCGAGCCTAGAATTCATCAGTTTGTCTCAGCCTGAGTCATATGTTCTGTTTTTTATTTTTTTGGGCTTTTGGGTGTTTACTTGGTTTGGTTTATTACCTTGGATTTTAAGTTCTAACATAGACTGAATCGGTTTTGTCAATGGGCTAACTACTAGTGAAATAATGTGGGTGGCCTACGATGATCTTTAATCATGTGACACACTATAAGCACCTTATTGTTCACAACTTTATATGTCTTACGTATATTTGTAAAATTGACTCAATGGTTACAAACATTTTGGTTAGTTCGAAGTGAAAGTGTGTTGATCATCAATGTTTGAGATAGTAAGTCTATATATTATCATCTTACAATGGTAATAAACCTAAGAAAACAGAGACATGAACAAGATTCAAGAAAATCCGATAAAATTATTAGGCTTGCAATATGAACCTAAAGGAACGGGATAAAATTGGGAGGATAAGCACAGTAACAACACCGGGAAAACAAAAACCCAGTCAATTTGAATCTTCTTGAACAAATCTCCCCTCAAAAATATAGATGCAAGCCGTTCGACTTTCATCGTCACCACAACACATAATTAGGGTGGTCTTGTCATAGATAAAGTAACTAATGCCACAAAATTTTGGCAAGTTACTTGATGGAAAAGTCAACAAGCTAATCCACACAACTTCCTCTCCATACATCAAAATAAGACATAAAAATTTAAGGACTAATATGATAGAATAATATATTAGTAAGAGTATCTGTAAGACATAAATATTTGTAAGGACCAAAATGAATAAAAAATGAAACCTCAAATTTTAAGGTTTTGAGGTTGCCTTTGGAGAACAAGAAACCTCAAATTAAATATGAAGATTTGATTTTGCCTTTGGAGATGCTCTTACGAGAAGAGAAATAACTATGTATTATTATATTTCATACTCCATTAGAAAGACAAAATTTTGTTATCATGATTATTGAATCAAAGGATTTTAATTGATTTTAGATTTAATAGTAAAAAAAGAAGCAAATAAGGAATTTATGATATAAGGGAATTATTAACATTATCATTTCTGTGTATTTATTTTTAAGAAATGTTAAATAATTAGTAATGAAGAGTTTTTTATTTTTAAGAAATCTAAAAAGTTTAATAAGAACCCTTCATAACTAATTCCACACATCTTAAAATGTAAAACGTAATGGGGAATACGTCGAATTAATCCTCTCAGAATTTCTTGGATTGTAAGTTGTAACATAGACTGAACAGGTTTTGTCAATTGGTTTAAACTAGTAGTGAAATAAATGTTGAATTGAGAGCTTAATGTGAAACACTAAAAAGCATCTTATTATTATTCAGAACTTTTACATTAAAGGAAGAGGGATAAAATTGGGAGCATAAACACAGTGATAACAAAAGAAAGCAGAGGAATCAATTTCAAACTTCTTGAACAAATCCCCCCTGATGATATAGATGCAAGCCGCTGAAGTGTTCTCGTCTTCACAATAAATGATTAAGGTGGTCTTGTCATAGATGAAGTAACTAATGCCATAACACACAATAAATAAGTTTGGCAAGTTATTTGGTGGCAAAGTCAACAAGCTAATCCACACAACTTCGTCTGATCCATTGTTGTTACTAGAATCAATCTTCTTCTTCGTAACCCAAATCTCAATCGTCCTTGTCTTACAACATTGATTTAACAAGGATAACCTATCTCCCTTGAAAACTTGGAGGGCAAGTAAATCGCATTTATCAAACTTCCGACACGGAAGGAGACAAAAGGGTTTGACTATCTCCCTCGAGAAATCAAAGCATAGGATGCGAAAGTCATCAAAAGAAAGCCAATAGAGATTTCCGTTCAAGCACACACTGTATCGTTGAACATCGCTTATGAACCAGACCTTGTTAGAAGTATCAATAAACTTGAACGCATGAGAGGCACACTCGTAGATCGCAACTCTCTGGTAGCATGCGTTCGAGCTCTCTTCACGGCGACACTCTAAATACTCCAAGATTTTGTAAACCTTCTCAGGCCTAGTATTATCGTATCCTACGCCACATACATTGAAACCTTTATTCTCGTACTCGATCCATTTAATCTGTTTCAACCACGGATTCCAAAAAGCTGTTCCCTTGGGACTAATCCAAGAGTTACAAAACAAGAACCCATCGGCCATCGCAAGCAGTGATGGTTAAGTAAGCAAATTTCCATTCACGGTAAGGGATACCAGAGGAGTCTAGCACATGTAACTTAATCGTTGGATCAACGCCGTCGAGACCGATGATCTCTATCGAATAAATCTTGGAATCGGTAATGAAGATGAACTGAGGACGAGCACGAGCGAACTGGTCCTTGTTGAAACTTTTAACATCAAAAAGAGCATTCCATCGTTTGCAAACCGATCTGAATTGAACAAGAGATCGAGGTGGAAGCCGAGACAGTATATCTTCCTCCAGCTCCCATGGAAGCAGAACCATTAGCTCTGTATTTTTTTGGTTTTTTTTTT
>Ga0041059_1001549_pt1 | contig 18099 bp, 14 predicted proteins | sample AraColnosormetaG_FD_56232 | JGI IMG/M metagenome (GOLD analysis project Ga0041059, IMG submission 56232) | Arabidopsis roots microbial communities from North Carolina, USA - Col MF nosort | ecosystem: Host-associated > Plants > Roots > Unclassified | place: USA: North Carolina | collected...
AATAAATTTTACATTCAAAAAAAAAAAAAAAAAAAGAGTGAAGTAGAGAAGAGAAGGAAACGACACATATCTGAAAACATATCCGAAACAGAGAAATTGGTTTACTCTAAAATCATTCAATGGAATGAAAAGCATAATAATATTAATGGCTCACGTATTCAATCATCAAATAGTAACAGCAATAAATTCCAATAAAGAACATGACTTGGGCACTGTAAGCACAACATCACACCACTCAATCTTCCCATAAATCTTGTGTGCACTGCGCCTTTCAAGCGCAATCTCAGTACACCAAATCATTTTCTTGTCAGAGCCGACAACACGCACTTTCTTCTCCCACAGAATCGCAATCTTTCCACCATAATCCACCATTCTAATACAAGAACGACGATGTCGTAATTTAGGTAATTTTTCCAAACCCTTCAAAACTCTCCAATATCTTACCTCGGAGTCGTACCATATGAGTCTTTTATAAAATACCATATAACATACATTATCTATCACGCAAGAAGAACCATAGCTAACCAACCACAAATTCATATCAAACCCTAACGCATCCCATCTACTTTCCTTAGGCTTGTAAACCACATTTTTATCCCCAAACAGGTAAAGTTTTTCTTCATAGACTAAACCTTTTGATATATACCTCCCACGCATCTCCGCGCTAGGGCTTGGCACATGTTCCCATTTTTGGGTTTTGGGATCGAAAATCTCGATGAGATTCGAGTAATCGGAACCTCTCCAGCCTTCCACTACATATATTTTCCCATCAAGAACATTCACGAGTGGGGACTTTCGGGCTACCTGCATGCTTGGAGCTTCATGCCAGGTGTGAGACCGACAATCCAAGAAGAAGACCCTAGATGAGAGCACACCATTTATGTATCCCCCAATCATGTAGATATAAGAACCAATTGTGTTACAAGTCAAGCCAGACAGAGGACAATCATTGCTAGTCGGGATTGAGACCATAAGATTTTCACTTAACTTCTTTTCTTCCTTGCTAGTGGCCCTAGTGAGATTTGTTAGGATTGGTCTAAAGCAGGATGTGAACCATCGTGACTTAAGGTTAGGTTCAGGGCTAGGGGTTCGAGTTGGTCTTCGGCATAGAGTGAACCAACGTGGGTTAGATCCATAACTGAAACGTAAGCTCAGATAAAGACAATTCTCAGTGCGTCGTCCTAGGAGCGTTCGGATCTTGTAAAGCTCAAGTGATCCAACGAGAGAGCGGAATCTCTTGGAAACTAAGGAGAGAATCGGGTAGTACAATCTCGAGACACGGCCTAAGATGTTTAATAGTAAATCATCAGGAAGGTAAGGCATATTACACGGTGAAGACTTTATGCCGTTCATCATAGATTACCAGGAAACGCTAAGAATGTAATCAAAAACTCCAATAGCCGTATTTATATTGGAGAAATAAATATTTCCTAAATCTAATTGAACTCCTAAATCTTATCTCGTAATCAATATAATCGAGATTTAATTTAGATATTATCTAAGTGCTATTAAAGCTTAATATGTCTATAACGAAATTTATGATTTAGATGGTTAATGATGACTTCCTCTGCAAGATATTCTGATCGGACTAGAGCATCTAAAATATTGGTGTATTTTTTTTACTATTACTTAACTTTACCAAGATTATGTTGGGCTGGACTAAAATATGTGAAAATACATTTATGCAATGATCAAATGTTGAATCAAACCGAATTTGAATTATAATAAATGAACCAAAGATTCAAAAAAATGTGTTAGAATTTAAAATTAAGTTTGAATTTATTTTTTTCCTGATCAAGAAGTACGTTCCATTCATACTACACATGGACATGACACATCAAAGTGAAAGGTTTAGGACAATTCTAGGATTCACCTTAGGAGTAAACACAAGGATTCACTTCTTTTAGTTTAAGGAGAATATGCACTAAATGACTATGAAATCAATAATATTATATAAATTAACCTTAAATCACATTACTTTGTCGGAAACATGTTGAGAACACATATAATTACGTAAATATCTTTTTTAACATGTTTTTTTCCGAAATACATGCGATAACATAATATCCTCTTTTATCTTGTTATTTTCTCTTATTACATAGTACTTATAAAAAACATATGGTATTTTTTGGGAAAAACATTCTATTCAGTTTAATATCTCTTTTTATCATGATATTTTGTAGTAATACACTTTTTTTATTAAGATCACACATGATTTCTTTAAAAATATATTCTTATTTTTCAGTAATACACGGTTTTTATTAAAATCACATATAATTTTTTTTTTTGAAAGATTCTGTTCATGTAAAAAAATTTCATAACAATGTATTTTCTTAAAAAATCATGACGTTTTTTGAAATATCATGTTTTTAAACTAAATACAACATGTGAAATTTTAATGTTACATGCTATTTTGAAAAATTACACGGATGTATTTCGTTTACTGTTCATCTTGCAACAAATGAAGGATAACTTTGTTATTTCATTTCTTCCGACAACGTGGGTCCATGGTTATTTTGCAACAAAAATCTTTCTCTCTGCTAGTTTCTTAATTTGTATGTTTTATTTGGTTATCTACTAATATTACCCTAGTTTAAGCCAATCATTATGTCATGTTATATGATATATAAATAGAAATTAAAAATTAAACAATTCAAACAATTAGTATTATCTAAATAAATAAAAATAATTCATTAAAACTCTATAATTGAATTAGTTATAAAATCTAAACTCTAACTATTCTTTTATAAGCCCAAACGACATATAATCTCATTTAATTAAACCATAACCACTATTTTATAAATTTAAACCGACATATAATCTCATTTAATTGTAAAATCTAAACCTTAACCACTCTTTTATAAACCCAAGCCAATAAATAATTTTCATTGTAAAATCTAAACCGTAATCCACATTTGTAAACCCAAATCAATATATAATTTTATTTAATTAGAAAATCTAAACCTTAACCACTCTTTTTTATAAATCCACATCGATATTTAATGTTGTTTAATTGTGAAAGCAAACCGTAATCCATATTTATAAACCATAATCCACTTGTTTTAATTAAAATTTAAAAGTATACAGATTTTGTTTCATTTACTATTATAAAACGTGAAATAATGATTGGTTTAAACTAAAAGAAGTGAATACAATCCAAGTATTTTTCAAAGGTTTATAGGTTTTTATATAAAATGATTAATAAATCTAAGGGTAAGAATATATATTTTCATTTATTTTTTTATCAAACAAAAATATTAGTTTTCGTCATGGTTTTCTTAATACTTTTCATTCTATCGGATTTTAACTTGAATGGTAATAAAATGACGGTAGTAATAGTCCTTAATGACATATTGACATTAGTAAATGATTCTGAAGAAATCAGACTTGTTTTATACTTTCGATGTAATAGTTGGAAACTGCTAATAGAGATCTGGAAATTACACTATTTAATACGTTTACATTAAAATAAATAAAATTTGTTGTAAATCTAATAATTTTGACGTTCATAAACATACACACACACGTGAGAGGCAAAAACTGTATCTCAGCCGCAAGAATCTCGTCTCCTGTTTTATTACAAGGTCAACTTCTGGTCTCTCTCTTCAACTTCTTAATCTTAACTTAATTTCTAAAAATCTAACTATTTATTAGATTCTGATTTCAAATCTAAAACCAATAAATTAATTCCACAAACGAAACTTCAAAAATTCAAAATAAATAATAATAACAAATATCTAAAACCTCGGTTTTGTGATCACACACCTCACATAGAAGCTTCTTTCTCCTTCACTATAAAATCTAACTCTGATCATCACTAAAACTCATACCATCACGTGTTCTAAGATTTGCAACAATGGCGTCGATGATCAGTTCCTCTGATCACCGTCTTTCGACAAGCAAGAGACGTTTGAAGCCATTGCTGTTAAGAGATTACTTACTCGATGATCTCAGTTCTTGTTCATCCAACGGTTTCAAATCATTCCCACGCCGTCAAACTCCTTCTGCATCTTCCACCGTTCGTCGTCTTCTTGACGCCGAGATCAAACGGTCAGGATTTATCCATCATCATCATCACACCAAGCAACCACGTCTCACTAGAAGATCAAGCCATACAACTTGTGGAACGGCGATAAGTCACGCCGTTCATAAAGCTTCAACGGCGTTTCTTAAACTTTTGCCGTTCCCTTCTTCCACCGTTAAAAAACAAGGCGTTTTCTCTAGAAGCTTCTCTAAACGGCTTTTAAGCATAAGCTTCTGGAGAAAACCCGTTGTAGGTCAATCTCGCCGTGAAGTAACCGGAGATGGAGACGGAGAGATCCAATGGTGGAGATCCGTCGCGTACGAAGAGAGTTTAGATCAACAATCCGATCTGTTTTCTCAAATCTCCACCACCGACGACAAAATAACATTTTCAACCTCAGCCGCTGCGATCACTGTCGTGGAGGAGTTTATCTCCGGTGACTCATCGAGTTACGGTAGCGAGTTTTTCACAAACTCATCATCGGAGGTTGTACAGTCTTCTTCCTCATCGTTCTCTTCTTCGTCGAGTGGTGAATCGGAGGAAGTCTCCAGCGAGATCGACGCCGTGGAAGACGGGAAGGAGAGCGGAGATAGTTTAAAGGCACACGACGGTGACGGATCATCTGTCAACCGCAACAACAGCCTGTGTAACAGAAAGGTTAGTTAGTCAAAAGCTCGTTTTCAATCTTTATTACAACTGTCACAAGTGTTGAAAGCATTTGGTTTTGTCTTTTCGTATATTAAAAATTGAGGAGATTTTGAAACTTGTCGGGGAAAGCGTGCGAGTCACGTGAGGTGTGGGATTTAGAGTTTAATGGGTTATAATTAAGATTCTTCGACGTAGCTTCTAATGCGTATTATACGGCACATGATCCCGCGAGAGTTCATGGTACTTCACGTACCATATTATTTTACAGACGATGTAAAATTATCGTACACATTTAAATATACTTTACATATATATTATTAGATACGCAGATCTTCACACATTTATACGTAGGAGTACTTTTAACATTATAATTAAGAGTTAATTTTATATTATCACCCATGTTCATGATTTTTTTTACTAAAGTAATGAAATCGCGCGTTGGTTATTTTTATTCTTTGATTTGTATAAGAAATATTCTCAAATAATTAATTAAGTAACCCCACATAATCTCAATCAAAACAAAAGTGAGGATACGATCATTAATTAGATAGGGGCATAAACAGGTAGATAGATAAATGATGTTGTCATGGGGTTAGTGTCACTATTATTTCTCATATCGTTATGTTTTTGTTCTTGTTGAGACCACTTTTAGTTTAGTTATTGTTTGCGGTGTTGATTACATGTTTAACAGATTTGATTTCTCATATTTGATTATTGCGATATTCTTTAGGAATGTGTGAATGAAGAGAAAGAACAACTCAGTCCAGTATCGATCTTAGAATGCCCTTTTAAAGATGATGACGAAGACGATGAAATCACTGACCAAAATGGTAATTTTATCAAATGACTACTACTCAATAATATTTAGCAAGTCGTTATACATCACAAGAGAAATGTGAATTTAACGTTATAAGCAATTAACATTTGCAGATACATATGAGAAAATTGCTAGAAAAAGCAGGAGATTAAATGGTTTGGTACGGCTTGAGCCACTAGACTTGGATAAACGCATAGAGAGGTATGTAGAGAGACAAGAAGAGTACTCATATCACACTCTGGAGACGGAAGAGGACGAATCAGAAAATCAAGCAAACCGCTTGTTTGCTCTTGTGAAGTTGAGAATCGGCGAAACAAATGACCTACTAGCTTCTAAAGTAGCGGATAATCTATTGTTAGACTATCTTCAAGAAGATAACATTGGGCCAAAAGAGGAGACATTAATGGTGAAGAAAGCAGAAGATTGGGTTATGGGTAGACAAGATGAGATGTTTATGAGTTGGGAAGTGAAAACGAAGAGAGAGGTTTATGTGAAGGAAATGAAGTGGGGTTGCATTAATGGAGATGAGAGAGAGAATGTGGTTGAAGAGTTGGCTAATGGTTTCTTCACTTCCTTTGTGGATGAATTCATCTACGACTTAGTGTTGTGATAAAGTTAGTGTTTTGGGAGGAAAGTTAAGATTTTGATTAGATTCATAATGTATTAGATATATGCTATCTCAATAAAACTATATGTAGTTTTGCATAAGGGGAATGATTCGTATAAAAACTTATGTAGGTCATATGTTCGTTTTCCATTTTTAAAATCTAGAATGAGAGTTAAGAGTCCATAGTCATTTATGTGTTGTTTGTTTTTCTAACTAGATCTTAATATGAATTATTAGTTTTCTTTATGGTTTATTTTTCGAATTATCTAAATCAAATTCAATAGCCAAAATATTTGAAAGTCAAACGAAAACTGTGTCCTTACTCATTGTATGATTTAAAAAAATAAACTGAAAAGACATTTATAATGTTTCACAATCTTATAAAACCATTATTAACTCTAAACAAAATGTTATGTTCAAATAAGTGTTAAACTTTGTATAAAAAATTTTAGTAGCCATTTTTGTACCAGAGATGTCAATCAGCTTTCTTACATCATAGTATAACTTAAAGACTTGAGATCTCAATGAAATGAACACATTTGACCAAAGTTATGTTTTTGGACCTTTTCTTGTTTATTCGAGTATTTTCAGTATCTATTAATATGTTTTTTTCACTATTTTCGAAATACATAGATGCATAATTAATTAACAAATGGGTGTGCTCTGTATAATGTAGGCAGTCACCCATAATCCAGCATCTAAAACGTTTAATTAAAGTTTGTTATTTTATACAGGATAAGTGTTATATCATAATACAATATATTTTTTTTTTGTCAAAAACATAATACAATATATAAGATATATAATCTAAATATCTTAGATTATTTACGGAATTAGTCAAATGGTTGATCAGTAGTGGTTGTGTTTTTGGGAAAACATCGAATATACTGGATTTTAGACCCAAATATGAGAAACTCGGTCGTGAAGGAAAATCATTCTTTATGATGCGATGCCTTGTTGCATCTTATTTCTTGGGAAGAAGCATTTGCGAGGCCCCTAACATAGTAAAAAATGCATCTATTCATATAGAGATTATATCTCAACACCAATTGAGGGAGATGATGATTGTTTAGTTGAGAGTTAACCTCTTAAAAGTCTCGACAATATTTTTTAAAGCAAACCATTCAGATTATTTTACGAATAGTTAATAATAATAAAAAAGTGTAAAGGTATGATTCAAACTTCTGGTTTAGTTTGATGTCGACTTGGTTCAGCTGGTTAAATTGTTAAATTACGGTTTAATGTCGCTTAGACATTGATTGGAGAAGAATGACTTCGGTTTTGGATTTACAAGGAATCAAGAGAAAGACTCTTCTGGTATAGAGGGTTTGACTTTGACCTCTGCATATAAATAGTCTTCGTCTTCTTCCTTTGTTCGTTGTAACAGAAAATTCTTATTTCAATTCTTCTCCCTTGTAACACGTTTTTGAGCTCTGGGTTTTGAGCTTAAGTAAACATTGATTCATAGTGGATTGCTGGATTGAATCCGGCTCCAGACGTAGGATCATCACACCGGTGATCTGAACTGAGTAAACAATCGTGTGTTCGTTTCGTTCTTTGTTTGATTGCGTTCTTGATCGATCTATTGAGTGTTCCGCGAATTGAAGCTTGATCGAGTTGTGTTGTGTTGAATCGAGTTGTGTTGAATCGATTTTTGAGTCATCAGATTGTAACAAAAAGAATAGTTGCAATTTTCTAACTTTATATATCTCTATCATTTCACCAATTGGCTATTTTCAATTTTTACATCGGACATACAAACCTGAAACCTATGTAAATTGGAAAAATCATTTGTCCGGTGCCCTGATATATATTTTTCTTCTTACCAAAATCGGATTTGTTAGTAACAAACCTGTCAATCAAAGTGTTTCAGCTTCTCCAGCTTAAACATCAGAAAATGAGTGTGTTTTTAGTGTGTCAGACAAATCCCCGTGAACCTTGCCTTAAAAATAAAATAAAATCACTCCAAAATAGAAATTATTTTTACAAACAAAAAAATGAAAAAGAATGCTTATTAGTATTTTCCACAATTGAAATTTAAAAAGTATATTTCCCATTATTTTTCACCTAAAAAAAAAGCATCTAAAAAGAAGTATTTTTTTTGTTCTTCTCTTTTTAAAGTTCGTATTTTTTTTTTAAATGTTTATGAAGAAAGACACAAAAAACCCTAAATATAATTTCACGCAGCTGCCTCTCTTTTCTTCTTCCGATCCTCCTTCCGCCGAGTGAAGCCGCGACTGTGAAATCATGAGAGGAGTAAAACGCGCCGCCATCTCCGAATCGAATGACTCTCCCGTGAGTTTTTCCTTCCGATTGTTTTCGCAGTTTTGTTGATTGAATCTCGTGATAAATTCAGTATTGTATCGATTCTCTGTTTCGGGGGTAGACGAGAAAAATTGACACTTTGGGTATTTCTTGGTGGTTGATTGATGATTGGTTTAGCTAAGTTTCTATAGATTTTGGGTGATTATTGAATAAAGTCGGCAACTTTATAATATAACAAGTTGTGGGCATTGTGCATAATGGTATGGAACTATAGGATTTAGCTCAAGGTATTTGCTTTAGATCCATTACCGAGTTAGTTGATGACTGGTTTAGCTAGTGTCTACAGAATTTGAGTGATTATCAGTAAAGTCGGCAAATTTTTAATGTAACAAGTTGTGGGCATCGTGCATTTTGATATGGAACTATAAGATTTAGTTCAAGGTGTTTGCTTGAGATTCATTACTGAGTTCAATTTTGAGCAATTCGATATTCAAATCTGTGAGGTCATATTCATGGCAATATCTAGTGGAGCTGCTTTTGGAATTAATTTTGAAAGGGAATTTTTGCAGTTTAAGAATGCAAAACCAGTGGAAGGAATCTTTTTTGGTACTCAGAAGAATGTGGTACCGATGCAGCAGAGTTCAGTAACATCAGCATCATTGGATAAACAGAGGGCTGAGTTAGCTAGGAAGCATGTGAGAGCTCTTAATAACCAATTTGTAAGGTGAACAGTTGTGTTTTTGAAAAATATTATCTTTGCGCTTGTTGGGTATTCTATATAGTTTATGAAAACATATTTGACTTGTTTTGTTTAAAACTTCAATGAGAAATTGCGTATGCTTTCAATGTGAAAACAGTTGGGTGCAGTTACAGCTGAAGAATCATCCTGATGAACTTTGGGAAGATGGGATGAATGACTACATTACGCATGCTTCAAACATTCTGGTAAATACTATAATTACATGACTCTTCAGTAGGATGGTTTTGATTGACTCACCAAGAATGCTAATCTTCTAATATGTCTTCAATCTCTTACTTGTTTTGTGCTAGACCTGTTGTTTAGTACACTAGCTCATCAGTTTTCAAATTCAATTCAAATCTCGTGTAGGAAAAGTTTAAGGATGTGGTCAGCTGGCTTAAAGAAAATAAGGGAAAGGGGGAGAATTTATCCCCTGAATCTCGTGGAGCAGAAAATAAATTAGTGGCTGAAGTCAAGAATACCAATGTTAAATCATTTTCAAACAATATTCCTTTTGCTTCAAACAATCAACCTGGGATCTTCTCAAACAATCAATCTTCCGATTTTTCCAGTAGTCAGTCTGGTTTCTTTTCAAGCCAATCTGGAGCATTCTCCAGCAGTCCTTCTGGTTTGATATCCAATAGCCAGACTGGATCTTTTAGCAGTGGCCAGTTTGGTACGACAAAAAGCAGCCAACCAAGCCTATTTTCCGGCAGTCAAGCCGGAGCAATCTCTAATAGCCAACCTGGAACTTTCTCCAGCAGTCACTCTGGTATAACATCTAATAGCCAGACGGGATCTTTTAGTAGTGGCCAATTTGGTCAGACAAAAAGCAGCCAACCAAGCCTACTTTCCGGCAGTCAAGCAGGAGCAATCTCTAGTAACCAACCTTCTTTTCAATTTTCTAACAGTCAATCCCCTTTTACATCTGCAGGTATCTACTTTTCTATTAGCAGAATACATTTATTGGACTTGTCATTGACCAGCTTTGTATCTTGAGAACAATTGTTTAAGAGACCTAACCTCTACTTTCCTTGTTTGCTGGTATCAGTACCTCCAGTGTCCATACCGGCAAAGCAGGATCACTCAGATGATGCGGATGGTGGTGAGTTAGTCATATACTGTTTTCTTCCTATTTTGGTTTCGGGTTTCTTTGAAAGGTTATATTTGGATTTGGAAAACCACTTCAATTATTTTCAAACCACGATCTTGAATCCTTGAGGAAATAATATATTACAAATCTTGAGGCATAAAGGCCTAGTAAACATTAGGTTCTTTTGACTTGGCAGGAGACGAACAATCTCAACCGAGCAGCCCATCTGTCAAAAAGACGGAAGAAAAGGGTATTACTGTGGTTCATGAAGTCAAATGCAAACTTTATGTCAAGGTATTCATCCTTAGAGTCCTCTTAGGTGTCATAGTGCTTGTGAAGTAGTTTATGTTTCTCTACTTTAGTTACCTTGACATTCTGTTTTTACTGTTGACGATGTAAGCTCTGTATCCATGATATTGTGCAGTCAAGTGACCCAGCAGATAAAGGGTGGAAAGATAAAGGAACTGGGAATCTCTACATAAAATGCAAAGAAGGAGTCGACAAGGGGACAAAAGAATCAAAACCCACAATTCTTGTCCGAAACGATGTATGACTCAGTAGACACACTTTACATTCTACTTGTTCTACAGATTTCCAACATTATGAACCCCTTTTCTTGCCAGGTTGGAAAACTGCTTCTGAATGCACTACTGTACGCTGGAATGAAGACAAGCCCACAGAAGAACGCTCTTGTTGCAATATTTCACTCCTCGGTAAATTAAACGCACTAAAGCTTCTTTAGCATTTTCATGTTCGTTTTGTAGTTTCACTGATTTTGCCTACCTGCAACAGGATGATTCCAACGAGAATGTAACACCGAGAACCTTTCTGATAAGGACAAAGAACGCAGAAGCTAGAGATAATTTAGCAACGGCCATCCAAGAATACGCCCCTTCTTCATAGATTGCCCAAAGCCAGGTTGAGATCTTCACTGTAACTTTTAAAAGCCTTATCGAGTCGTCCTCTCTCTATATTTTTTTTCCTGATTTGTAATATTAGGAAGGGTCTTAAGAGTAACGTAAAGCTTGATAAAGGGCACAAAAATGTTGTATGATTGTGTGAGAGAGAGAGAGGGCCAAAGGAGGTATTTCGTAGCTTATTAGAGAATGTTGTGCCAATCTTCTTTGTAACTTAAAAACCAGAAACAATAAAATCACTTCTTTTTATAGCAATTTATCTGATTTTAACTATGCCTAAGACAAGTATGCAGAAAACTGGAATTAATAACTTATGAAAAGGCATATATTCTATCAATTTTCATTCATCTTAAACAAAAAGCAGAGAAGCTACATTATATTCTAAATTTATACAAAAGAGAGCGATACAATCAAAAGGATCAGTGAAGAGCTAATCAACATATCTAACATTCTCCGTTTTCCTTTTGTGATCTATGAATGACGAAACGATCCACTATCTTTACGGTATTAACAGGGTCTTGTTGTGATGTTGAGGCACCCCATTTACTTGGAAACTCTCTCTCATAGCTCATCTTGAAACTCTGTTTCGGCTCTGAATCCCAGTCTTTGTCCAGTTTCCAGTCTTTTGGCACCTAAACTCATATGATATACACATCTTTACTTAAACTTTCTTAACCATGCGTTTAACAAGTAAGAAATCAATAAATAAGAAGAACTAATGACAGAATCCATAAAAGATTGGTTCATTAGTACCAGCAAGCAGCATTATCAGGTAGCAACGGTCTCAAGTAGAGTTTTTTCTTACCTTATCAACTGCGAGCGTGAAAACTTCAATATCTCCATCTTCTAGGATGTGGAACCGGGTGAAAGATTTGTAATTGGCAATGCGGAGTGAAGAGAAAGCTTCATCAAAGTGTATGTGGAACCAGTTGATGCAGATATACAAGTAGCTTCCAAATACCATAGACACGACAGGAGTTGAGAAGACCCAAAAGTAAAGGAAAACAGAAGCATAATAGATAACAGCTCCGCTTCGGGAAAGCGATTCCATTCCATGTTTGCAAATGTTGGTCCGGGTAACCGCCATCACCTGATGTTAAAGTACTCAGGTTGATGTTTCAAATGGGATCTTTGGTTAATCAAAACAGAGACAGAACACAGTACATTATTTACCTCAGGAACATCAAATGCTGACATAAGATACTTGATGCACGCAGGATATAAGCCAAATGTCCATTGTTCGATACGGGCTCGAAGGCCAGTAGGGTCCGGGAAATGCTCATTCTCCACTGATTTGTACCACTCATATAATGTATGATACCCTGCTTAAACAATAATGTAAAGAGTCACAAAATCAATCAAGGCTAAATCACAGAAAATTTTCACCCAGTCATTATTATCTATTGGCGTCGATGACATCGTGATGAGTCAAGATGGTAGTTCAGTATGCAAATAAAACAATGCACTTTGGTACGAAAACCCAACCAGCGGTATATGGAATGGACACTGACCAGAATTTGCAAGAAGATTATGCTGAATACAGATTTCTATGCCCAGTTCCAACATCAACATGAGAATCAGAGCTGCCATCAGGTGAGCAGCAACATGAAGAACCCCAATTACAACCCTTTTCTTCAGAGATACTTTTGAGGGGACAAATGTGATTGCAGTTATCAGCAACATCAAGACACCGGTAAAAGACACATAAGATTGTTCCATCACATACGCAAAGGCACTCCAAACTGTGCCTAAGAAACTCTCCAGGTGACCAGAAAACGAATCACCTCGTAAGACGTGAGCTAGCTTACACTGAAACAAAGGAACAAAAAAGAATGAGATTGCAGTGTTCCTGTGAGCAGTGAGCCTACATGATTGTTTCGAAGGAAAAAAAAATCTACGTATAAGCAAACCTAACAAAGAGAACTGCTATAGCATATAAAACACCTATCTCAGCTACACAATCTATTACTGGATGCAATGTTTAAATAGGATGACCTTAACACGCACCTGAGGGAACAACGAAAAGACCAAGATAAAGTATATAATACCACCAATGAAATCAAATTGCCAGTTCTTTTTCCGGAATTTCAAAATATTTCCCAAAGCAATCTGCAAACAGCAGAAAACACCATTTAATATCCGAATGCTATGAAAAGCTGAAAACAAGGCAATTTACTGATAGGAAACTTACTTTACTTGAATCATCAAAAGAGGGGTAGGCAACCTTGCTTCCATAAGAGGCCCCATAGAACTTTGAAAACTTGCTGAACACATGGGTGGGATGCAGAAAAGCTCCTCCACAGCCATTAACAAGAAGATGTTGGACATGGGCAGGTCCATCCGATTGATTACATGAATGTCGCATATAATGATGCAAATCCCCTGCCATTCTAAGTTTGCACCTGTATTTCAACACGTCGCATATCAGATGTCTCACGTTCTGCCCTGTATCACCGCTCCAGTACCAATCAAGAAGCCAGTTGGGTTCATGCGTGATAATGATCACAGCATCACTCTCACCAACCTGAATGAGAAAATATTAACTTTATTAAAGAAAAAATGAAAATTGAGTAATATGAAAAAGACAAGCCACTAAAATATAGACTAATCCACTTGTTAATGGCACTTCAGAAACAAAAGAAATCACAAATCTATACCCGAGTAATACAGTATATAGTAAGTACACAGTAGTTAGCCAAATAATGGTAAAACTCTAACTAGGTGACAGAAACTATTTAAATTGCATCTATAAATCTATATAAAGCATGGGAAAGCAAAATGTTACACAAACTACCTTGTCCTTCACCAATTCGGAAAAAAATTTGAACTGGTCGACATCAATATCACCATGAAGTGCAAGATCCAAACCAAACACCCACCAACCCTTGGGGAGCTGCAGGGCAAAATAGCTTTTCTTCTGGGGCATTAGCCAGCCGCCTAACCAACTCTTATGGCAAATATACCTCATGAAAGTATTGAGTCCGTCAAACCAGTCTACAAAATAATAATCAATATAGTTAGAGGAGATGAAAGAAGCCACTGGTATGTGAAACAACTTATTTGAAAGATAAATGCAGCTGAGACCTGAAACTCACCATGGTTTCCAGGGATGAGAAAACATTGAGGACCTTCATAACTCTTCAGATCAGACACTCCATTGGGTAATTCAGGCTTGTCAACAGCAATAGAGTCATTTTTATACCAACGGGGAGGCTGCAGCGCATACTCAAAAGGACAAAAGAGACGTTTTTCATATGTAAAAGATGACGGATTTGGGTATCTGGAGAAAGACATCCATGGTTAGATTCGACAAAAGCTTGGGAATCTAAAAATATTTACATATAATAAGTAAAGCACTTACGCAAGATCTCCTCCAATAAGCAGTACATTTCCTCGTGGAAGAGATATAAAATTATTAGCCACTGGCACTCTGAGAGAAGGCTGGGCAAGAAGTTTTGCAACACTATATGATGAATTCCCACCATCACCAGTATCCGCCATGAAATCAAACCAAAAATCTTGCTTTTCAGCAAGGTGGTCATACAAAAGTTCCTTCCTCCCACTAGCATCACCAGATTTGGTCATTGCAGCCTAAAGATTTGGCACAAGGGAAAGCAGCAAAAATTAAATGCAATTACCGTAAATGTCTATCTCCAGAAAGTGGAATGGACCTGATCATATCATAAATTTAAAAGGTATACCTGCAGCATCCGCATGTCAAAGCGGCCAAGAAATACTGTCACTGACACGAGGAGGTCAAACACGGTTTTAAACAAATCAGCCGATGTTCTGAAATATATAATTAGATAGGTCAGCACCTAGTGAAACTGCCTTCATCGTTTACTGACCACATTGAAACAATGGTAAGCAAAAAGGGGAAATTTTAGTGTAGCATTGACATACCCTGAATACCAAGGAACCATATCTAAGAAATCAGGTTTCAATTGCTGATTCTTCAGCTTCTCATATTTGTCGACTGACAGAGGATGTGTTAGAGCCCACCTAAACAGCATATTAAAACTTTAAGATAAACATGCCATTTGAATGTAAGAACAAAGTTGTTCATATGAATGTACTGTTGATCCTCAATTGCAATATTAATTTGACAGGTATTATGCCATAGATAACTTACCCTGTTGATCTCTCCACTACATAATTGGCAATGTAAAGACCGATAAATGTGGCCCACAACGAGTATATAGGAGAAATTTCGTCAGCTGAATCAGGACATGATCCGTTGCATGCAATCTGCAAATAACAGGGTAGGAATAGGAAAAAATTTAAAGGGTGAACAAATAAAACATATTCACAAAGAAAGTTTACAGAAGAGATACCTCCCCGTAGATGAACCATTTGGATAACAGTGGATAATCACTTGCAGATCCAACTGGAGCAAACCACGATGAACACACTTGGTCTTTCAGCTCATTCATACGAATGAATTTTGCAAGCCAGGTATTGTGCCTATGTTCTCTTTTCCAGAACGAAAACCAGCTTGTATACTGTCTTCCAAGTGGTTTTTGCCTCAGAACAGCTCGATTACCACAATGGCTATAAAATATACAGCAAGCCATGCTAAGAACCTGCATCGATGAAAGACATGAAGACAATAATTTTTATACGAAACTACGAAAGACAATATTTTAAGCAAATAAGTGGCTTTAATGTGCAAGACTGGCAATGGTGAACTTACAGCGCAGTTTTGAAGAATGGTTAAGATCTCTGGGCGTCTTCCAGCCACGCGAGAAACAAGACCAACATACCAAAGGCCAAGAAAAATGATGTGGAAGACAACAAGGAAGAGTATGGATGATATGTAAATTGTTAGAAACAAGGACAAATTCATCCTCAAATCCAAACCCATTGACTGAAAATTAGGAAGATGATACAAAGCTGCAACTAAAATCCAGGCAATGTACCTACACCAAAACAAAGAATTAGGAAATTTTATAGAGTGAAATCAATATTAGATATTTTCAGAAGATGGAAGTAACGGTTGCTTACCACCGACTGAAGTTTGAATAATTTGGTCTGATAGTCTTCTGGATAAATGGGGAAGAAAAGAAGTAGAAGAATCCGAGCAAGCATGCATACATGGACCACCACTTGACTGAAAACTTTTCTATGAGGGTTTGCATGTTATCCGATGAAATAAAGAATAGGCAACCAAACAATACAGCAATGATAGCATGACGTGAATGCTCATGCGGATAAGGGTAAGTATGGGTTAAAATCGTTCTGAAACTCTCCATTGGGAGGGAATTATATAAACGAGCAGAATGCCTTTCAGAGACCATAGCATGTGATTCCTATAAGTTTCGGCCTTGAATTTCTTGATGACAGTAAAAATCTTGACAGGGCAAGGAAAGGTTAATGAATAAATTTGAGCTTCCGGTTTGACAAAACCTTGTGCCTAATGAAACAAGAAAAAGAAAAGAATAAAGTCAGCAGTGTGATTCAGTAATATTAACAGTAATACAGTATCCATGATGCAACAAATTAATAATGATGGAGAAAACAGCTACAAATTCAATGAAATCCTGAATTACACTAGTGCCAACACTAACAACAAAGATACTTGGCATCAAATTTCACTTAAAGAGAAGCTGAACTGCTATCTGAAATGAAGATACTCTTGATCCGTTAATTCCAAAAGTTCGTCACTGATACTAGAACAGCTACTAGCCACTGTACAACACCCACGAAGATGAAGAAACATACTAGAAACCATAACGAAGAAAACAGCATAAAGCAACCCAAATTGTTAGCCAAGAACTCAAATTTCCTCATAATTCTTGTATGCCAGTTATATCTAATCAACATATTCCCAATTACACAATTTTTGTCAACAACCCTGAAGTTACTTAAGCTCCTCGGTTTTATCAAAGGAAATGGTGAAAACACTTCAACTAAGAACTGAACAAGTAACTATCTTCATACAAATCATACAGAATCACTAAGAACACACAACTAACTCCATAGAGAAAGCTAAAGAACAAACCAGAATTGGCAACCCTGTGACTCTTTTGTTGCAGAATCCCAAAAATGGGAAAAAAATAAAACTTACATCATTAGATGATCTTAAATTCAATAGTAACCCATCAAAAACGAAAACCAATCGCAATAAATTAAGATTTTGAAAATCAGTAACATGCAAACACAATCCAATTTCAAAGCCCAAGACTTTATTGAACTCGAGAATCGATAAAAACCATACCTTTACGCAGCGGAGAATCGGACCGAAGAAGAAACGAATCAAGGTAAATCTCTGTTTCCAGCTAAATCAAATAAATCGAATTCTCTAATTGATGAAGTCAGTCAAATCAATGTAGTGGTGGTGCTTAAGAGAGAGCTTACCCCAAAATTCAAAAGAACCCTAAAAAGAAAAAATTGCTTTTTGAGAAATTGGAATTACAGAGGAGAAGATTATTAATATCAATGAATGATCTCTTCTTTAATGGAGTCAAGCAGGCGTAGAAACGAATCACGTGGCTTTGTTTTCTTTATAGTGCAATTGTTGAAAATTCTCTTCTTCCTTTTTTTTTTAGACGGTTACCAAAATGATCGCCATTTTTGTTCAAAGCTTTATTTTTATTTTATGTTAAATAAATAAGAATAAAATAAAGGGTGAATTAAGGCAATAACTATTTATGATAAAATATTTAAGGATATAGCACTATAACTTGCGAAATTAAAAGAATAATATATGGACTTTATCAATGACGATTTTAACCTCTGTTGTCAAAAATTTGACGATATTTTAGTAGTGATGACGTGGTGGTTACGATGGTGGCAGTGATGATGTTGTGATGGTGGTGGTGACTTTGTGATGGTGATGACAAGGGGATGATGGTGGTGCCGTGGTGTCGGCGATATCCATGATAAAGCAACGGTGTGGACGTGTGGTGGTTTTAGGTAGTGACGACGTAGTGGTTACGATGGTGGCGGTGATGACGTTGTGGTGGTGACGGTGACTTTGTGGTGGTGAT
>Ga0041059_1001550_pt1 | contig 18098 bp, 24 predicted proteins | sample AraColnosormetaG_FD_56232 | JGI IMG/M metagenome (GOLD analysis project Ga0041059, IMG submission 56232) | Arabidopsis roots microbial communities from North Carolina, USA - Col MF nosort | ecosystem: Host-associated > Plants > Roots > Unclassified | place: USA: North Carolina | collected...
TTTTTTTTTTTTTTAAATTTCTCATCGATCAATTTGTATGGTTTACGATTACGTGCCCTCTAAGCTTTCTCTGTATTTCATGTGATTTTAATTGACAACTTACAAGCTTTAAGTTTCCAGTTTTTCTTCATGTGATTATATTTTCCTTTTCTCAAACATCGTAACCATACACGTATAGCTTTTTCAACGTTTTTATGTTGATCTATTAGCTAATAATTAACATTTTACGTGAAAAATGAAGGGTTTAAGGAAATTTCAGCAAATGGCCAACGATCAGAAGAATAGTGAGTCTTTTCCAGCGAAGGAAGATCATAAGAAGGATGATGCGGCAGCTCCAGCAGAAGTAGACCATAAGGATGAATTCTCGGCATCACAGCCACATCCGGTCGAAAACATAGTTTTAGTTGGGCGTACAGGGAACGGCAAAAGCGCCACGGGGAACAGCATCGTCAGATCAAAGGTGTTTAAGTCGAAAACAAAATCATCAGGTGTTACGATGGAATGCCATGCAGTTAAAGCAGTGACACCAGAAGGCCCTATACTCAATGTGATTGACACTCCTGGTACGTTGTGCCATGGGAAAAAGGTCATTAAAATCCTCAACTTATTGAAAATGTTGATTTAATTTCTCAATTCTCGACGAAATAAAATATATATCAAACTTATGTTGATTTTCCAAATAAATACCCAACTTTTGTTGACATAAGTTTGATATTTATTTCGTTTGGTCGAGAGTTGAGGATTTACATTAACGCTTTCAATAGTTGAGGATTTTTATGATAGTTTTTCTGTTTTATCATTGCACATCTTGACTTTTTTATATGTCATCAGTATGTAACTAATGTGGACTGGGGTTGGTTACAGGTCTATTTGATTTGTCGGTATCTGCTGAATTTATCGGTAAAGAAATAGTTAAATGCCTAACTCTAGCGGATGGAGGGCTACACGCTGTGCTCTTAGTTTTATCTGTAAGGACTCGAATTAGTCAAGAGGAAGAGATGGTACTTAGTACCTTGCAGGTTCTTTTCGGTAGTAAGATTGTTGATTACCTTATCGTTGTTTTCACGGGGGGAGATGTATTGGAAGATGACGGTATGACATTGGAGGATTACTTGGGTGATAACATGCCGGACTTCCTAAAGGTTGGTAATTTGTGATCAAATTTGTGCACTCTACGGAAACAGAGGTTTCAGCTTCGTGACTTATTTATTGCATTTTCTTTGGTTTCAGAGAGTTCTCATATTGTGTGGCCAACGAATGATTCTGTTTGATAACAAAACCAAGGATGATGAGAAAAAGACAAAGCAAGTCCATGAACTTCTCAAACTTATCGACTTGGTCAGAAAGCAGAACAACAATATTCCGTATACCGATGAGATGTACCATATGATAAAGGTTAAAGAGTTTACCACTTTTGTTTCCATTTGCATCCATCTCTCGCGATGTTTTGAATGCTAAAGAAAGCAAATGGTCTCTCCCTCATCAGGAAGAAAATGAAAGGCACAAGAAAGAACAAGAGGAGCTAGAATCAAAAGGGCATTCAGAAGAGCAGCTCGCAGCATTGATGAAGGAGTTACAGATAATGAATGAACGAAACCTCAAGGCAATGGCAGAGATGGTATAAACTCCTCATATTCTTTCACATATAAACATAAGCATAAGTGGTGTTGAAGTTGTCATTAACAATATCTTTTTATTTACCTCAGATGGAGAAAAATATGAAAATAGCTATGGAGGCGCAGGAGAAGCTCTTTGAGCAAAGAGAAAAAGCTCAGGAGATGAGCTACCAGCAAAAAATGGAAATGCAGGAGAAGTTAAAGCAGATGGAAGGACGTATGCGTGCTGAAATGGAAGCGCAAATGCTCAGCCGTCAGCAGTGCAGCATTCTCTGATCATTCACTGTGCGCTCTTCCACCCTCACACTTTGCCTTCTTAATGACAAATAGAGAACCATTGCCTAGACTTTGTGTTTCTAACGCGGAACATTTTCTATGTTCCTCGTTTGAGCATGCTCTTGGACTTTTGGCCTGTTATGAGTCAGCTTTTGCTTTTCTTTCATTTTCATTTATGTTATTTATCTAAATTGATTAGGCCAGTCGTAGCCTAATCTTTGTTTGATTTGCTACGTATTTTTAGTGTAATAAATATGTGTGTAAGTGTTATGTGAGGTGACACGTTTTTATATAATTTAATAGAGAGTCCAGAAAGAGATTTTTTTTTCTCAATGAAAAGTTTCATTGTGTTGAGTTATGGAGCATAATCTCTCAAGACACACTCGACGCTTTCATTAAGGTATTTCACGTTTTAGTCTATGTTTGTTAACCCTAGGATTTGTATACTTGATTTGAATCAATATCACCTTTTTCTCATTGTAAGAATGAAGAGGCGAAAAGAGCTAAGATTTGTAATTTTTGAATATTACAAGAAAATGTTCGATTTTCCTACCGTGTAAAGCCTATGATAATAGTAGGAACAAGCAAGTTCCTACAATTTTTCTTACAAAAAAATATGTATAAGTAGTGTTACGTAGAAAATCGAGAATGACAGGAAGTTCGTCGCAAATTTCTTACCGACTGAAAACGTGGAAGAAAAATGGTAATAAAGTTCCCGACGAATTTCTTACCATTCTCTTTGAAGAGAAAACAGTTCCTCCCATTTTCCTACCAATAATTATGTTTTTAATTAAAGAAAGCTGCAATAGCGAAGTTCTTGCTTACCGTTTTACATATTTCCTTATGTCTCTTTTATGGTTTCATTTCTTTTTTTGTTGCATTTAGTGGTTAATTTGTGACTTCTTGAACTTTATAACTCCAAGGGAATTATTTGTGGTATTTTAGTTGCGTTTTGGAGTCATTTCATTGGCATTTGGCAAGATAGGCGGATTCCAAACACAAGAGGATAAAACGAGCCAAGAATGAGTTTGAAACATATAACCCATCAAGTCAACACAAAACAAAAATTAGAAAACTGATAAACCGAAATTTGACCAGAATCAAAAGATCGAAAATATGCACATGCATGCGTCTTATTGTCTATGATTAGAAAACCATATGGTGATATGACAAAGAGGGCCCTTACCAAAAGAGTTTTCTAACTGTCACCAAACAAAACGTCATGTTTACACCAAAAAAATTGGACGTATTGGATCAGTGATTTGGATGCACCTAAAATAAGGGGTATGATTTAAGCAAACTTATAACACACTGCCATTAATGATAAAACCATATTGTTAAAAAACCAAAAGAAAACAAAAGACTACATAAAAAAACTTGACATGAATGATCTTATCAGATTTCACTGGAGCTACAACATCTCAACATATCATAGATTGATGCACTTTCCCAGTTTTTTCTGAAGTTCCTTCGTCTCTTTTTCCGCCCTCTCCAGATTCTCTCTGAGCTTCTTAATCTCATCGCTCGACCGCTTCTGAACTTCGTTTGCCCTCTTCTCCGCTTCAAGTCTTGCAGCTTGCTCTTCACCTAGTTGCTGCTCTAGTCTCTTAGCAGTGTCTCTCAGCTTAGTCTCCACCTGAACAACAACAAAACAGAAAGCTGTCGGTCAATGAAACTCTCCTGTGAGACCATAACTATTGATAAATTAAATTACCATCTCGGTGATGCGGCTAAGCTGCCTATCATAGGACATATCGATTTGCTTCTTGAACTCATCTATCTCATTATTAGAGTAACCCTGAAGTAACTCAACCTCCTTTTTCTGGTCCCTTAGCTTGATAGCCTCTTCCTGAAATTGCAACCACAGTTAGAATCCTCTCCTCCAAAACAGAATAACTCAGAAAAGTGAGTGAAAGCAACAATCTCCACCTGTAGCTCATGGAACAACTCATCTGAATACGGTTTTCCATTGTTCTGTTTAACAACAGATTCAACAAGTGAGAGAAGCTTCTGAACTTGCTCAGCTTTCTTCACCTTATCAGTAGTCTTGTTATTAAACAACACCAACCGATTGTCACATATCCCAAGAATTTCCTACAAGCCACACACAATTCAAATTATACTTCTTTAATGAAAGACTCAAGAAAAGAATAGCCAAAGTCAGCTTACTTTAAGAAACTCAGGGCAATAGTCAGCCAAATACTCCTCCAATGTCTCCTCATTCTCTTCCAACTCATCGCCACCGGTAAAAACAACGATCATATAGTCAGCGATCTTACTGCCGAATAGCGCTTGCAAGAAACTAAGCACAGTTTGCTCCTCTTCAGCAAGCCGCCTCACAGAGAATACCAACAAGATCGCATGAATCCCATCTTCTGCCAAACTTATACACCTCACAATCTCTTTACCAATAAAATCAGCTGCAGTAGACAAATCAAACAAACCTATACACAAAACTCACCATTAACATAACACTCAAATAGTAAAATAGACTAAAAGTGAAACAATTTACACAATTGGGGAGCTTACCAGGAGTATCAACAACATTAATGATATCACCATCTTCTTGAACAACTCTCTGTGACTCGCACGTGCTTGTCACTCCTACAGTTCTAGCTCTTGACCTAAAAGCTTTCCTCCCAAGGATACTGTTACCTGTCGCACTCTTTCCGTTTCCAGTACGGCCCACAAGAACTAGGGTTCTTTTAGGGTTTGATGATGACGCAAATTCCCAATCATCTTCCATCATATCTCCACCCATGTCCAACAAACTCATATACCCTTATCTGAAAAAACAGTGAGATAATTGTTGATCGCTTAAAGGGTCACGTAAAGTTCTAATCTTTGATAGAGAAATCACAAAATCAAAGCAAAAACAGTGACGATCGAATATTACTTGCTTGCTAAGAAGAATTAAACACCAAAAACAGAACAAAACAGAGCCAGAAGAATCAAACCTAACCACAGAATCAACAGATGAATAAGCAATCAAGTAAAGAAGATAGAGACGAAAGAAGATTACTTGCTTAAAAACCGGAGAAGCTAAAGCGACAATCTTAGAGAAAAATATCTTTTTTGGACTTTATACAGAATCAGTAAAACCTGACAAGACCAGAAGTCTCTGCGAAACAAACTCGTACTTTATCACCTGCGACGCGGATCACCTATTAGATTGATTATACACCGTACGATGTATTATTATAATCTTCATCCTACGGTAAGCCCAATAACAAGCCCATTTCACAAACTATCAGAGTAATTATCTGCCGTCCGATGCCTTAAAACTTAATCCGACGGTTGAAACATATAATTAAGGCCCATTAGAGGCCCATATAGGTTAAAAAGTCCACGTAGACCGAAGATTGATTTGTCTACGGGTATTTTAATTTTTTCTTTTCCCAGAGGAAAGGGAAGAGAGGAAACAAAAATTAGGGCAAAATTAGCGTATTGATGTGTTTCACTTTTCTTCTTCTTCTTCTTCATCGTGTTCGTGTTTGATTTGCGACTTTCTCCAAGGAAAATTTAGGGTTTTCGATGAAGGAACCTTTGCAGAAGAAGAAGGTGGTTGTTCGTCACTTGCCGCCTTCTCTTTCACAGTCCGATCTCTTATCTCAAATTGATCCTCGTTTCGCTGATCGTTACAATTGGGTTTCGTTTCGTCCTGGGAAGTCCAGGTTAGGGTTTTATTTTCTCGTTGGGTCTTGAATTTGGAATTTTGGTTTCTATGAATTTTAGGGTTACGAATTTTTGTAATTTAAGAAGATGATGGAAATTAAAGAAGATTGTATTTGATTATGTTGGAAATTGAAGATTATTGTATAGATTTTTGTTACTTAGTTGATTGTAGAGAAATTATACTTAGTAGTATTGGGTTTTTTTTAGTGATGTGTGTGTGTGTTTGTGTTTTTGTGGTGTCTTCAGCTATAAAAATCAGAAGTATTCACGGGCCTATGTAAGTTTCAAGGCACCAGAAGATGTTTATGAGTTCGCTGCATTTTTCAACGGGCATGTGTTTGTTAATGAAAAGGGTATTTGACTTTTTAATCTGTCTTTGTCTGATGGTTGCATGTGGTTTTAGTAGTGTGTGTATTTGAAGATGTGATTTTTGTGGTTTCTTTTGGTTTAGGTGCTCAGTTTAAGGCTATAGTTGAATATGCACCTTCTCAGCGTGTTCCGAAACCGAGTGATAAGAAAGATCCTCGTGAAGGGTCTATTAGTAAAGATCCTGATTATCTTGAGTTTCTTAAGGTGATTGCACAACCTGTTGAGAATCTTCCTAGTGCTGAAATCCAGTTGGAAAGAAGAGAAGCTGAGCAGTCTGGTTCGTGTTTCGTATTTGCAATCATTTTGATGCTTCTTTTGTCTGAAGAGGTTGGTTATTCTCTAGTGAATTAATCGAAATTACTAACACAACAATTATTTTTCTTAGGTGCTTCAAAAGCGGCTCCCATTGTTACACCTCTTATGGAATTCATACGTCAAAAACGTGCCACTGTGATGGGACCCCAGGTACATTATGCTCACAGTTTTACGGGGTTTTCACTTATTCTACCTAGTTGAATATCAGAACTTTCCTGGGACGGATGTCTCTCTATTTTATTTATTTCAAAATGGAACTTCTATTGTTGATCTCTGGTTTCTGTTCAAGCAACAGGGTTTATCTGATATTCGAAGAGGAGGTAGAAGAACCAGAGTAGTCTCTGCAAACAAGCCGAGTCCAAGGCCCTCGAAACGTAACTCTGAAAAGAAAAAGGTTTGTCTCTCACTTTTTAGGAGTCAATAGTCAGTGTCGTCTGCCATTATACTCATCTGTTGCCATTATATTTTTCATTCTAGTATGTGGAAAAAGAAAGTTCAAAGAATGTGCCCCGGAAGACTACAGCAGACGTCAGCAGCTCTAAGCCAGATTATCGTCAGTCAAATTCAAGTGGAAAGGAACTACCAGGAAATGAAACTGGTAAAAAATCAACAGCTGTTGTTATTCCTAACTAGCTAATTACATATTTTTAAAAGGCCACGTTTAACTCTTTGTCTTTTTGCTACTCAATTGCAGCCGCTATCATTGATAGCTCTCCCCCTGGGATAGCATTGACTATGGATTCTGGGAAGAAAAAGATTTTGCTCCTGAGATCAAAAGACCGAGACAATCCTGATGTAAGCTTTTTTGTTCTTTATGAAAGTTGTGCAGGCTGTTTGATTGTAAACAGAATTATAAGCCATGTAAATTTCTTATTTGTTAATGGTATTTTTAGAACCCTCCACCACAACCGGAACAGCATATAGACACTAATCTTTCTAGAAACTCCACGGATTCAAGACAAAACCAGAAGAGTGATGTTGGTGGGAGGTTGATCAAGGGAATACTTCTGAGAAATGACTCTCGACCGAGCCAGTCTTCCACTTTTGTGCAGTCTGAGCAAAGAGTGGAACCCTCAGAAGCAGAAAACTACAAACGACCTTCTCGACCAGCCAACACTCGAGCAGGTTATAAAGGAATACAATTTAAGTGAAAATGTTTGCTTCCCAAGTTGGGCTGATAATTCAAAATAGATGGTCCATGTGCAGGGAAAGATTATCATACTTCTGGTACCATCAGTGAGAAGCAAGAGAGGCGTACAAGAAACAAGGATAGACCTGATCGTGTTATGTGGGCTCCTCGTCGTGATGGTAGTGAGGATCAACCACTATCTTCAGCAGGTTCTGTTTCTGTTGTTGACCAATAAATAATTAGTTTCATTTTCATGGTTGTGTTTCTCCTCCATGACATTTGATAGGTTCTTACAGGAAACAATGGAGAAGTGAAAGACAGGATGTTCTCTCAAAGATCGGGAGAAGTGGTGAACTCCTCTGGTGGTCACACTCTTGAGAATGGTTAGTTCATCTGAAGTTGGAGAATGCATAATGTGTCTTGTGTCATTATTATATGAATAAATAAAAGTGACGTTGGTTCTGCCAAAAACTTTTGACTCTATCCAGGTTCTGCCAGACATTCTAGTCGCCGTGTTGGAGGTCGCAATAGAAAAGAAGAGGTGGTGATTGGCGAGGGTAAAACCTCCCGGAGAGGAAGTGGTGGTGGTCCCAGTTCACATGAGGCAAGCCAAACCAAAGTCTTTTCTTACTACTTTTCCTCTGTCCTCTTTTAACCATGTATAGAAGATTCATTTTTACTGTGTTGCAGAAGCAAATGTGGATCCAAAAACCATCATCCGGTACTTGATATATTCTCTTAACATATGGTAAGCTTCAGTCGCACTACTACCCTCTCTTACTTGAAATTTGTCAACACAGTTTTATGATTGTTGTGACCTTTCAGGCTAAATATATGAGCCATTCCACTGGATTTTGTCCTTCAATGGGAATCTATAGATCTCAATCGAAATGGGGAAGTAACATTATCAACATCACTTGGGTTTTGGAGACTTTTGGTCCAACGTTGTAAGTCGTAGTATTGCACATAAAAGAGGCCGTTCTCAAAGTTAGGAATCAGCTCAAGATTTATGAGAAGTGAGATAAGAAAAACTCGTTTGCTACTGCCTTTTGAAGGCCCTAGCGGTTCACGGTACCTGCATCCCCCCTTTTGGCTTGTGCGGTGTCACAGACAAGTGAGTGAGAAGTGAGAACTTACTCTCGAGTCTGAGTAATGAAAATAAAGTCAAAAGTGTATAGGGAGCGGGAAGCACAGTGTGTCGGGTTTTATTTTGGGTTCCTGAGAGGCCTTAGAACTTGATTGCACGCTTTTAACCATATAAGAGTTTGATTACTTTGAAGTTAATTTCTTGCTAAGTAATATTTTCTTGTGGAAGTTAGTTTATTTTTTATATGATTAGTCTATTTGTACTTATTTTTGATTTCACCAACATAAAAGTTATGCTGAAAGTGATTTCACGTTTAGAAAGACCATATTCTTGCGATTAGGATTAAAGAGGGTTACATAAATTAATCAAATGGTCAAAAATTAGGAAATGAGAACTCACTTGTGGAAGAGAAGTCATAAGGATAAGAGACCAATATATATTTCCCCTTGGGGTCGAGTTTTTTGGGCCTGGCTTGTTAGTTGTTACAATCGAGTGTGATGCGTCCCATTTCGGCGGAGACTTTGAATGTGTATTATTGACCTTTGATTCCTTTGTCCATCATTTGTTTTGTGTTTGCTTAAAATTAATTTTTGGTCTTCCCCAGTCGACTATATACTCTCTTGGTCACTTGTAACGAAGTAACAAAATGAAATACATGTCACATGTGATATATTTATACACAGACTACAATGAAATCAAGTATGTTGACTAAGAAGAGAAGAAAATGAAGTTTGTTGACTAAAGAAAGGTCAAAATTTTTAGAAATTATCATCAAATCATAAAGATAGTAAAATAATGTTAACAGTATGAAGTGTGAACTCATATCTTCGAAGAGATTGAGACAGAGTTTAGAAAATCTCTTACAAATCTAGTTTCTACAACCTCAACTAACATTGTCCAAATCTGTCTCTATCCTCTGTTTTATTTTTTTCTTCCGGTGGTACAAAAATTCACAATGAACTGTATTTATCACAATTAATGACCGATTGCTTCTTCACCTACTCTCTCTCTCTCTCTCTCTCTCTTTGGAAGTAACCAAACAAGCCTATATGCTGCTGATCCCATCTAGGGGCCAAGCCTCTCTTCTTTAAAAACTTTTGACTTCCATTTTCTTGAGAATTCCCCTTTCTGGGTTCTTGATTTGGAAAGATGGGTAACAAGATAATCTCAATGATGAAGAAAGATAGCAAAGATGGAGGAGGAGGAGGATCTAAGAGCAAGAGAATGAATCGGTCTCAGAGGAAATTACTTGCTGATGAAGAGATGTTGCATCGTCGAGCTCTTTCCATGGCGATTCATCAAGCTCAGCTTTCTCAGAGATTTGATGGATCTATGTCTAGACGGGTCGGGTCTACTAGTACTAGGAAACGTACTCTCTCTGACCCGTTTTCTAATGGCAAGCAGGTTAAGTCACTACTGATTCTCAATCTTCTCCACACTTATAAAAGTTTCAATCTTGAAAAGTTCAAAAGGTTTCATTTTTATATGATTTAATGATCGTTTCGACTGAGTCTTTGCCTTTTTGCCGGTTTTAATGATTGTTTGGGAACTTTTTATATATTTTGGTTACTATAAAAGTGGAGGAAGAGAAGATTCTGTGTTAAGATTAGAAAAGAGATGTGAAAAAGTGTTGTAAGATTTCTGACTTTTTTGTTGGTAATGTTAACTTTATCATGAAATGAAAAGTTCTAAACTCTGATACTGATACTGACACTGGGTTGGGACCAGATGAGCTATAAAACTATGGAGTGTCTGTCTTTAGCCACACCCCATAACCTTACAACAGAAGTACTGATAAACTTTTAATTGTCTTTCAATTGCATTTTGTCTCTCCTCTTGTTTCTCTATAAATTTATGCTTGCTATGACTAGAAGAATGAGTGAGAAGAGAAGATCTTTTTCTTTGTTTAAAGAACTTAAGTTACATCACTTTGTTCGATAGTGAATCATCTTTGCTGATTGTTTGTTTCTGTCTCACCTTGTCATTGCTATAGAGATTGATGATGTTATTGTTATAAACTAGCTTTCAGATGTTAGAGCAATGAATCTATGTTCCTTTTTCAGGTACCTGATTTTTCAGAGAGCTTGATAGTGAAGAAATTTGTTCTGGTGCACGGTGAAGGATTTGGGGCATGGTGTTGGTACAAAATGGTTGCTTCATTGGAAGAGTCAGGACTGTCTCCTGTTACAGTTGACCTCACTGGGTGTGGATTTAATATGACTGACACAAATACTGTCTCTACCTTGGAGGAATATTCAAAACCGTTGATCGATCTCCTCGAAAATCTCCCCGAAGAAGAGAAGGTTAGAGCCTGCTCTCTTTGTTTATTCAGAACCATTTGATTGGAGGAATGAGGCAATGAGATACAAGTTTGTTGTTTAATGTAGGTTATTCTAGTGGGTCACAGTACTGGAGGTGCTTCCATTTCATATGCGTTAGAGAGGTTTCCAGAGAAAATCTCTAAAGCTATATTCGTATGTGCAACAATGGTTTCTGATGGCCAAAGACCTTTTGATGTTTTCTCTGAAGAGGTAATTAATTAACACTCTTTGAGTTCATATCTGTAATGTAGTCTTTGTTTCTGTTTCTTCTTGTTGTGCTAACATTTGTGCCAAACTGTCTACACTGCTGCAGCTTGGTTCCGCAGAGCGGTTCATGAAAGAGTCGCAGTTCTTGATTTATGGGAACGGTAAAGACAAGCCTCCTACGGGGTTCATGTTTGAGAAGCCACATATGAAAGGCTTGTATTTCAATCAATCACCCAACAAGGTACACTCCAACATGCTAATTCTTAACTCTGCATTTGCACTTGGTAATCACTTACTGTAACTTTTTTAAACGATATGGTTTATGGTTTTGCAGGATATAGCATTGGCGATGATCTCAATGAGACCTGTACCACTCGGACCAATGATGGAGAAAGTATCTCTAACCGCAGAAAGATATGGGAAAGGGAGAAGATTCTACGTCCAGACGCTAGATGACCGTGCACTTTCACCAGATGTTCAAGAGAAGTTAGTGAGAGAGAACAGCCCTGAAGGAGTCTTCAAGATCAAAGGAAGTGATCATTGCCCTTTCTTCTCAAAGCCTCAATCTCTCCACAAAATCCTTCTGGAGATTGCACAGATTCCTTAACAAAGCTCTGAGATTATTATACTTTTGAAAACGAGAATACACTTTCCATTTAATCCTCAAAACATCTTTTGTATGCAATTCTAGAATCAATGATACAAGATCGTATTTATACCATTTGAAGATAAAAGTGATTGAATACACAAATGGCCCTGTATTATATAGATACATATACAGGAAGAAGAAGAAGAAACAACAAGAAGAGGAATCGAAGAGAAGAGAGAAAAGGATCTGTCTATATATAACAACAACACTCTTATTATTCCAAGTCTAGAATGCCGAAATTTGAGAGAAGGATCTTAACTTGATCAACAAGGTCTGATCCTGTTGCATACTCTGTGAGCATACCAACTGCGAAACCAAACATAGCCCACCTACAAACAAAACACACAGAGTTATCTCTTGTCTAGGCAGTACCAACTGACAAGTGTGAAACTTTAGGCTATATATGTCTGAATTTGAAGAAACATCAATGACTAGTAACTTGTTTATTCAATACCAGAGCTACCTCAAATGCAATTCAAACAAATCTCTCTATATCTATTAACTTTTTGAGTTATTAGCATCCATCAATCAAATACAAGAATTGAGATCATAGCTTAAGTACCTTCCATTGGAGATCTCATTTTTGGGTTGGAAACCAAAAAAGGGACCTTGACCAGCAGCTTCAAGCTTTTTCTGTTTAAAGTACTCTTGAAGCTCTTTAGCCTTTTGTCTCTGAAACTCCACTGTAGTTACACTCTTCCCATCAACAGCTACAGCTTTCTGCGGCGGCGGAGAAGGAGGAGGAGAGGAAGATGGCTGTGATGGAGGAACAGGTTTTTGAGGCTCCCGGAGAGTAGGAGGAGCCGATGGTCTTCTTAAAGGACCTTCTGTCTGAGAGCATCTGATGATGAAGACACATGGCTTAGTCGTTGTTGAGAATCTAAAAGACGACGAAGCTGTCGAAGAAGAAGATGAAGATGATGGATTTAGAATCCTGATACATTGAATCGGTGAAGCTACTGACATTTTTTTGTTAGTTGAATTGTCTGATTTTCGAAGCTTTGGTTCTGTCTTTTGGTAATGTCTTTGTGGATGTGATATGGCCAAGTCTCATGGTTATGTGCAAATGGTACTTTCGTAATCATCCCACGCGCGTTGAAAGCGCGTGTAATAGTTTTAACTGTTGTTTGACTTGAAAGCTAAAACCAAGTAATGATGATTGGGTAGATTTTTTTTTAAGAGCTGAAACTTTGGTTAACCAAACCGGAAAGAGCCGGTTTATTTGGTTGTCGGTTAACCAAAGTATTTGTAAAGTGTTGTTGAAAAGAAATTCGGTTTGGTTCTTGGGTAAATTCGATTTGTTTTTTGTTTTTTTCTTTAAAATTTGATTAAAATTGGCTATTTTGTATAAACCGGTCTTATTTTTGTATTAACCGATGTAAATTAGAGTATTGGTGATAACTGATCTAATTTTGGAATAAACCGGTCTCATTTTAGTATAGTCCAGTTATTAAGAAAAACAATTACATGGGAACTGGACTGAAATTCTTAAGTAACCAAACACAAATTGTAATAATGCCGATTGTTGTTACCAAAATAACCGAAACCGAACCAAAAACAAAATCTCGGTTCAGTTCAAAATTCCAGCATTTTTTTAATTGGATTTTCTTTTCCAAAAGTTGTGGTGTGGATTTTATCATTACAGGACAGAGTAGCATAGAGATGTAATACAAAGAATAATCTAAAATACAGCACAAAATTGACAAATCAAGTGGCTACAAAAGTACACATCCAAAAGTTCCTCTTCTTCTTATCCAATCTTTTGCAAATCCTTCTCCCTCTCTCTTTCTATATATAATAACAAAGGTGCACATGATAAGAGAGCAGCTACATCAACTATATGAAAAGCCCTTTGTCTGCAAACAATTTTTAACTTCCAATGGGTCACATGATTGTGCACATACAGCTTTTTCCACTTCCATGATGAAACTCATCTTCTGATTCATCAACTTCACTGCAAAATTTCAATCAGAGCACACTGTTTTCAACATTTGTTCCCCAAAATGGTAAATGAAAGACGAAATGTGAATGATTACACAACTTCTTAAGAACAAAAAGCCATTGTGTCAAGAGAATAATTATCACTAGTCTACTAAAGGGAGTTATGACTTATGAGTAGTATCTATTCAAGAATGACCTAAAGACTTTTTGGATCTATTACACTGTTGCTTATTCATGATCTTGAGAGTTACTACTATAAAATCTCGGACTATAAGCTTAAGTTTACATGGAAGAATCCGGTAAGATCATGATAAAAGATGTGCCCTAAACCATTTTAAGCAGACAGAGAGGGAATAAGTCAGTTCTTTCCTATGAAAACAGGTTATTCCCTACTCTAACATAGACCAGAACTTACATCTAGTGGCTACACATATAAAGAATAATCAAACAGAATCTAACTTCATAAGAGAAAGCATCCATACCTAGGCTCAAATTCTCTGACCTCAGCAATCTCAATACCACATGTATCAGGCCACTGCACTTTCCTTCTATCTATATGATCCACCACACCATCTCTACTCACATCATCATCACCAATCACAACATCACTAAACGATCTTTTCTTCAAGCTGCTTTTAAGTGCAAACCTATTAGTGACTTCACAGTTATTATAGTCCTCCACACTCGGTGCCTCATCTTTCTTCCCCTCGCTTTCCAGTCTTTCGGATTTTCGACCAAAACATATGAGAGAAGTGCAAGCAGAAGAGAGCCAATTCTTAGACGAATCTAACCGAAACCCGGTATCAGAATCTTCAAGAACTAAATGATAATGGTTCCATTGTGATGAAACTTTGATTGGTTTTTGTTCAGTCTTTTGACCTAATAGAAGAAGAGCTAAACCATTGCTATAACCAGAAGCTGATGAAGAGAAGAATCCTCCTCCTTCTGCTGCAAATAACATTTCCAATATTGTCTCATTTGCACATTCCAACAACAGTCTTTTTGTACACAAACTCCAAATCCCTATACCAAAGTTCATAAATCAAAAATCATTAGGATGACAAAGAAGGCATTTTTACAGAAAACAGGATTAATGCTTTGGGATCTAAAACACTTCCTAGTGTGATTCATCTTCAGATTTAGAAAGAAATAATATTTTTTTGAGACTGTGGGTAATTAAATGGGGAAGAAACGAGGATGGTGAAGTATTTACCGGATGGATCTGAGAGACGTACCGGAGAGAATGCCGGCGGCAGAGCAGAGAGTAACGGCGAGAGAGAGAGAGAGAGAGATTGGTGGGCTTTTGTTGGGTTGGTTAGCTTTGTGATGGAAAAAGCAAAGCTCATTAGTTAACTTTATTTGTCTTTGAGTTCCATTTTCAGGTTATAATAATGTTTTTACAGTTTTTAATCAATTATTCCTAAAACTTATATGATTTACTATGTGTTTTATAAATTAATCTTTGGCACAAATATGAGCTTATCCCCTCTCTAATGATTCGAAAGACCAGATCAGTTTTTTTACTTTTTATAGAGGCAAGGCATAGATGATTTGAGACCACAATTCTCAACTCTACATTATGGGATCAAACTAGAAAAAAAATCCTTGGTTAATTGGAGCAAAGTGGTGTAGTTTGGCCAAAGGATGCCCCAGTGTGCTCTTTTTTTTGGTTTTTTAGTTACCCGTGCATAATTGACTATCAAAAAGAGCTCGAATGCGTAATTGGTGATAAATTCAAACTTATGTTATACGGTGAACCGGATGTATGCAGAGATGATCTTTTTTTTTGTCTGTCTATTTTTTTCGCTGTTTGAATGACGGTAGGTAGGTCCCTTCTCCAGGAGTAGCATGATCCAGATTGGGGAGAAACATTACAAAGACTAATCACAAGCACGGGTAATCAACAACATGACAATCTTCTTCACATCTGCTTTCAAACGACAATATATCTCATATGGATTGGAATGAGAGAAATGCTAGAATTGACCGGTACAGATTCTCATAAGTTACTCAACATACTAACAGATTGATAAACTAATCTGTAATCGATGTCTTATCTCGATTGCACTCTTGTGTCTTCGTAAGCCACTCCAGAAAAGGTTTGAAGCATCATCCCTCTCTATGGGAAACATCTAAATCACAACATTTGATTCTTTGTATTTGTTTTGATTTATAACCAGTAGTTTTAAAGGCTTCAAGCCAAAGAACCCAGCCAAATGGAATGAGAAAGATCGCCCAGGTGGTTGTGTTAGGAACACCCATCTTAACTGTAAGACGGACGAGTTTTTGAAGCTTTCCATGCTGAAACTTCCTAGAAGCGGTTCAGCAATTTCAATCAAGGGAATGTGGTTCGACCCTTGTCGAGACTACTGCTTGAAGAACTGCAAATGTCAAGCTTTTGCATTACCAGTAGGTCCGGCAACTTTGAGAAAGTGAAGTTTGTAGTGTGTTCAAAATTGTCTTCGGTAACATTCTTTCCAAAGCTGTTGTGGGACAATTTATGTATCTCAATGCACCACTTCTTGTGATGAATGTCCGTATTCACCTTCTACAATATCCACGTTTATTTGAAATTGATGTTGTCTTCATCACAATCCCCCAAATAATTGAAGAGATTATGAGTTAGATTGATGAGATTAAATAGACCTTTATAAATCTCCAAGCTCTCATTTTGTATAAAACTAGGACAACATCCGCGCTACGTTTCATGTATTTTTTTGTTTCTTTTAAATTTAATATCATATTTTGATAAATTTTATTTATAAATTTTCAATCATTCACTCATGCAACCACCAACTTTGTTAGTGTCAAAATACTTTTCAGAGTGTAAAAGTTTTTCAACAATATATCACACTCGCACAATCCCGAAACAAATTTGTCCTAAACCAATATTATAAATGGTAATATTTGGATTATATAAGACTCAAGAATTTGATGATGTACTTATTATATACTCATATTTTGAGTTAAGACTTCAAAAAATTAGCAAAAAAAACTCAAACAAATTTAAAAAAAAAAACCAAAAAACTAATTAAAAATAAGTAATATATAATAATAAAGTAAAATTAGCATTAGAAAAACTAAATATAGATAGTAATAAATATACCTTTAATATTAGAAAATAAATATATCATTAATATTTATAATATAAGATATACATTTTACATTAATTATGACTGCACAAGTACCAGATGCTCGAGTAGTGATGGGTCATTCATATAGAGAAAGTTGGCTAACTTCATATATATGATTATTTTTTTGGCTCCCTGATCAATGAATTAAATGTTTTTAAAAACAAAAATACAAAAACAGTTCTCTGTGGAATGAAGTCAGTGTACAGGGAATGCAAATGGCCTCACCTCAAGATTGACTGTGACTGATAAGGGTTTGTTGCAGCAGTTCAGGTGGAACCAAGCAGCTCAGGATTGGGATCGGTTATGGTCAATGCCAGAGGAGGTATGTGATGAATTACTCTGAGTGTGGAAGCAACGCGTATTGCAATCCGATTACAAATCTCATATGCAACTACTTTAAAGGCTTCAAGCCAAAGAACCCAGCCAAATGGAATGAGAAAGATCGTCGGGGTGGTTGTGTTAGGGACACCCGTCTTAACTGATAAGACAAGTTTCTGAAGCTTTCCATGTTGAAGCTTCCTAGAAGCAGTTCAACAATTTCAATCAAGGGAATGTGGTTCGACCCTTGCCGAGGCTACTGCTTGAAGAACTGCAAATGTCAAGCTTTTGCAGTTACCAGTAGGTCCGACAACTTTGAGAAAGTGAAGTTTGTAGTGTGTTCAAAATTGTCTTCGGTAAGATTCTTTCCAAAACTGTTGTGGGACAATTTATGTATCTCAATGCACCACTTCTTGTGAAGAAGGTCCACATTCATCTTCTACAATATCCACGTCTATTTGAAATTGATGTTGTGTTCATCACAATCCCCCATATAATTGAGGAGATTATGAGTTGGATTGATGAGATTAAACAGACTTTTATAAATCTTCAAGCTCTCATTTTGTACATAACTAGGACAACATCCGCGTTACGTTTCATGTATTTTTTTGTTTCTTTTAAATTTAATATCATATTTTGATAAATTTTATTTATAAATTTTCAATCATTCACTCATGCAATCACCAACTTTTTAGTATCAAAATACTTTTGAGAGTATAAACGTTTTTCAACTTTTTCAACAATGTATCACACTCGCACAATCCCGAAACAAATTTTGTCCTAAACCAATATTATAAATGGTAATATCCTACTATATTATTTGGGAAGTACATTTTAAATATAACCTTAATTTTTGTAAGTAATTACATAGGTATGCCATTAAAAATAAAATTTTAAAGAGTAAATTAATTTATCTCTTTAAGGATTAAAAAGTCAAATACTAATTTAATTAATTTAATTTAATTAAAAAACGAAATATATTATTAATTTTCAAAAATAATAACCAATCAAAATCAACATATAAGATTTGATATCTAAATTTTAATTAATTTAAATTAATT
>Ga0041059_1001551_pt1 | contig 18091 bp, 13 predicted proteins | sample AraColnosormetaG_FD_56232 | JGI IMG/M metagenome (GOLD analysis project Ga0041059, IMG submission 56232) | Arabidopsis roots microbial communities from North Carolina, USA - Col MF nosort | ecosystem: Host-associated > Plants > Roots > Unclassified | place: USA: North Carolina | collected...
TATTCAATAGAGGCCTTCATTTGAAAAAAAAAAAAAAAGATCAGAGTCAAAGACTCAAAGATTGAAACTCTGCTATAAGACTCACAAACAAGTAACCAAATTGTTAAGAAGGCGCAACTAAAGTGATTGTGAACTTCTCAGCCCAAAAGAATAATGTGGGCTTCTTGGATAAAACATAAAACGAATGCACTTATAAGTGTTCTTAGCCTTCTTCATAACCTTTCAAGTTAAAATCGGCCCCAATGTCCAAACCCTATCATTGGCCCACTTTCATCATACACCAACAACTTATGTTTATATGTTTCAATATAATGTTTTCGTTTACGTGAGCTCAGAGAATTCTGTTGAAAAACGTGGTTACTTTTCCGTAAATTATGTCACACTAATTAGATCCATACAATCAATTTCAAACACATAATACATTTCAATCGATATGAACCAATCTCCGGAACGTTACCGTTACACAATCTTAACTCTTCTAGTTCACTTTCTTCTTTTCGATTACACTTGGCCTGGGAATTCTTTATCACATGAATGGTTATACACCGTCCGATCAAAACCTACCACCTCTTCAATCATCTGGCACGTGGCTTGACCAACGTATTTATTACGACCGATCAAAATAGCTTTATTCCACGTCAGCAAAACACGGTCGTGCCTTCCTCCACCGTCCGATGTTACAATCAGCTATCAGAGATCAACGGTGAATAACGAAACAAATCATAAGGAGCCCATAACGAATCCAACGGACACGGTCGTCTCGAGTCAAGCCTTAGCCATGGTTTCCCTTTCCCGCTCCAATGCAACAAACTCACCGGACCTGGATGCAAATTCCGGCAAAGTCCTTCCAAGTTATCACCACCAAGACCATGCTGATTCCACCTATGCTCCACCGGCTCAACATCTCCGGCGAAAACGAGCAGAAACGGAGGCAAAGATCCCAATTCGTAAATACGATGTCGTTTTTGAATCCTCATCCATGTCTCTAGCTTCACCGTGACTCTCCTTTCTCTCCATTTTCCGAGATCAATCACCATCACTCCGGTGTTGAAATAACACGGTTTCCTATCTTTCAACGCCGATTTGTAACCTTGACTCGACCAGAATCTTGAAGTGAAGTAGTTAGTGAAATTCGCGTGACAGTACTCCGGAGCTCCGACGACGTGCCGACGTAGATCGATTCTCCAGAGTTTAGCCACGTCATCGACGACTACGAGATCGGAGTCGAAGTAGATTACGCGGCGGACGGCGATTGGGAGGAGATCGGCGAGGTAGATCCGAGCGTAGTTTAACGGTTGGTCTAAAGCACGACGAATAGAGGAAGATATTTTGCTGCGGACGAGGTTAGGGTCAAAATGGTAAATGTGGTAGGTTAGGTATGGGAATGTTGAGGAGATTATGCGGCGGAGATCGGCGCTGCGACGGTGAGTGGCGATGAAGTGGAAAACGATGTTTTCAGGACAAGAAGCGTGTTGGAGAACGGAGAAGACGCCGGCGACTGAGCCACGGAGGTAAATTGCGTCGAGAGTCATAGCGATGTGGATGATTGATGGGTTGTGTTCGTGATCCGAAGGTATCCATGTCGTTTTGGAGCATTCTCTGCCGTTTCGAAACGCCGGAGCTTCACGAAACGCGGGGAGGTCAGTGAGAGTGACTGTGACGCAGCTAATTGTGATAGGTAAGAGTAGAAGAAGACATAAACGCAAACGCAGAGAAGACATTTTTTTAGGTCTGTGTTGTGTAGTCTGTGAGTGAGTGGAGAGGCAAGAGAGAGTGAACTGTGAAAGAGATGGAGGTTTTTTGTGTCGGTGTTAATGGCAGATTAGGGGTAGTTTCGACATTTTAGACTTTTTGTGGTTTATGCTTAAGCGTTAATTGATGATTGTCGTTACTTGTAATAAAAAGTTAAGTCATGAAAGTTAGTGAATAAGTATGTTTTGGGATAATTTTAACAATAATTATGAAGTCTTTCGGTGATTTTGAAAATGCGTACGAAATGGGTAACCGACTCGTGAGGGTACAATCGTCTATTTCCACGTGTTAAACATGTTGACCATGATTTTCTAATCATCGGACGGCTATAAATCGTATGGAGATTTTAACGATCGATTAAAAATTTAAAATAAATAAAAATTACTACAGAGAAACTGAATATCTCAAGAACATTGATATCGATTGAACCAAAAGCATTCATGTTATCATCATTTTCTTTTCTTTGTTTTTACATTGATATTGGTCAATTGGATTTTAAATACGCCAAACATATCTGATATAAACTGATTAAAGATAAAGAAAAACAGGAGATACAGATAGGCTTTATCACTCAAAATGATACCACTCCTCAGTTAGATATCACCACCATTAATGCACTTCTCTCAGCTAACTTATATGCCATAAATGATACCAAATCTAATTTGGTTATTGCAGAACGGTAAAGCCATTTTTTTTTTATCATAAGTAAAAAAGTAAAGTTGTGAATTTTCAAAATGTACTAGTAAAATCTTTTGTTTTTTCATTCGAAGAAACCACAAGACTTAGGTATATTGGTCCTTGAGTTGAATATTGAACATGATGCAAAAAATAAAAGATGAAAGTTGCAAACACAAATGTTTGGATGTTTTTGCTTTGTTAAAGGAATATTATCCTTCATAGATTCTTCTTTCTCACTCTTCCCAATTTTCATATCCACTTAAAGTTTGTCTTAAACTGTAATGTCATCATGATTTTGGATATCCCATGTCTACAGTGTAACGATACAAATTCTTGGATTTTCAAAATAGATTTTGAGAATGTTCAATATTTCATCAAGACTACGATGATTAAGGCGCAGTTTTGTTCCCTCCTTACAAGCAATTTGTATCAAATCAAGCTAAAACATGTAAGAATACAAATTAATATATCGGTATAGAATGGTCCTCCCTACTCATTCTATCAACATAAATGAAATCGAGGTTCTATGAACACGTTTGAACCCATTGTGCCATAGTGCCATAGTGCCATTATTATTTTTAAAAATCAAAATCCTCCGAATGATGTAGAAAAGTCAGATCCCACCGACACAAAAACACAAATCCCTCATCAATTATTTTTCATATAAAACTAGGGACAGACAAAAGTGGATGCCCTATCAATTTTATGTCTCATTAGCTTTACAACAGGTTCAAATTTTAATATTTCCATTTGGTTTACTATTACTAACTAACAAAAACTTAATAAATGGATCAAATATTGCCGTATTTAGAAGTAGTTGAATAATTAAGAGAGAATAGAATAGAAGCAAAAACGATCGTTCTACTTCTACAAATATAATAAGAATCTTTTAATGGGAGTGGTGATTCTTTAGAAAGATTAAAAGAGAATGCAAATTATTCATGGGATAAATATTGAATATTATCCTCCGACTCTTAACGAAATGGCATAAGAAATTGGAAAAGTATTGTGTTTGAAAATACATGTAATGAATATATTTCCTTCTGTGTGTTATGCATGTGTGTTGTCCGACTTGAAACTTAAAATAAGCCCAATCCTGTTATATCTGTTAAGCCCAATAAGTTTTATATACGGGCCCATTATTTAAAATTCGCGTGGATTCAAATAGCTCTTACAAGAGGCTGATGAACCCACAAAATGACTAAAGTTTTAGTCATTCTTGTACGCGATTGCGAATCTACTTCTATGTACGAAATATTTTTTTCATTGACTTCAAAAAAAAAAAAATGCTACACCTAAATTAACATAGTTATGTGCACCCAAAAAAAAACAATTAGCGTAGTCTTTTCTACTATAGATTTGACTTTCTTCTGTCGGGAAATATTCAGAAAACAAGTCTAAACCAGAATTGTAATATCGTTTTAAGTAATTAACTATTTATTGTATGATTAGATGGAAAATTCGTCCACGTGAAGATCCTTAAATGCAACAAAGAAAAGAAGAGCAAAATCGTTTGACGAAATTTGAAAAGTCAAACGGAGTGTACAAGTGGCATATGCAGAGAGACTTGAGAGAATGAGGTTTATAGGTGACCGGGAACGTACAAGTCGGTACAACTCATTCTTGCGTGTATTAGGGTTTTTATTTAGTATGATTTTTAGTCGAACAAAATCTAGTGTGCATTACAACCGTACATGTTTTAGTTTATAGTTATTCCATTAAAAAAATGGGAGAATGAATGATTCTACTAAATTATTATGCCTACATGGTTTTCTTATCATTTACATATTATTTTTGGAAATATCGATCTTCATATTTTTTGTACAGCAAATCGATTCTATCATCTATATTTCTTATGTGCAATGGAGTTTTTCGAACAACGAACCCACAACGTTTGGTAAGTGAAAAGATTGATAAACGAGAAAACAGTTTTCTAACAGAAATGGTTAAAACTTTCAAATGCTTGTGAAGACCATGCAAACTTGTTTTTGTTAGATACTTATCGTAGAATATGGATAGTAAGTTTAAATCCTTAATTGTCTTCTAATAAGCAAATGTTATAATATCAAATGACTTTTTTTCTCTTCTTTATAGAAATCATTTATCTAACTCTTTCTGTTGGGACTTTACAGATGTTAAAAACAGATAAACCTATGAGAATTTTCCATTTATATACACGTATTTATATCTATCCCTACAGGGTACAGGCTACACATGCATATTAACATTATATACATTTGTATATTGGTGAATTATCATTGAGAATTGATGGAATGGGGCAAAAAAAGTCAAAAAATATACATATGCAAAGCTGGCAGATAGACTTTGATGCATTAGAAGGAGGACTTTTATAAAGATTGGTGTTATGTGAAAATTATAAAGATTTGCAAGTGGGTACTTTCTTTAAGACCAATGACCCATCCTCTTATTTTGTTTTCAATAAGTTGTACTTATAAACAAACTAAAATCACATCTAAAACATAGCATTTAAATGATCTTTATCCAGGCTCTGTGTCTTAATCATACTGATATGGGTTGGTCCCAATTTATTAAATAGTAACAATATGATTATTTAAGTCTAATGAGATTATACCTTTATATCTATGTAATATAATATTTACCAATAACAATGTATAGATTGTAAGTTTACGTATAAATGGACACAGGGAAAGGTTCCATGGATAGATAGAGACCTTATAATTATGAAAATACTTGGAAAACTATAGAAATTAAATTGTAAATTTGTTATTTGTTCGGTTGAAATTCATGTAGATATATCGAAAGTAAAAAAGATATAGAAAATATTTCTAGATAAATCAGTCAAGAAAAATAAATAAGACTCTAGATATAAATATCGAACCTCTTCAACGTCGCTGAAATAATGTTAATTGTTAATATGTCGAACGTTCTTTAAGTTATTGACTCGTCGTGCTTTTGGTTTAATTTGTCAACTCTATCTTATTTCTATTTCATTTATATAGCTGAAACTTTTCTGATTTATTTATCGGTACTTTTCATGGGCATATGAGTACAAAAAACCGCGACTTTGCTTTTGACGTCTCCGACCTCTTCTACGTTTGACTATTCGAAGATTATAAGGTTATTTAGCTCGAGGCACAGAAAGCAATTAATAAAGTTTATTACTTACTTTGCTCACGACACTTCCACTATATAAAGTGAATTATTTGCTTAATTTTGTATAAATAAATTTGATATTTTCACTTACGAACTATTATTAATATACTCCAAAACTCACATGTACTTAGCTTAGCTATAGCTATTTACGATAAATGTCAATTCTGAAACAAATACTTAACTTATTAAAATAAGTACATTTACGTTATCATATCAGCCGGAGCCAAAACCCTATATTTTAAAGGGCCCTATTTAGATAACTTATTTGGCATTTTAACAGCGACTTGTGATGATGGACTCCGTCAAAGTCACCGGCGGAATCTGTAACATCATATGGTGTCTTAAAATTGTCGGTCCGTGAATACGTATAAAGATATGTCTCTAAGTTCTTAGGAAAATATATACATGATATCATAGATATATAATCAACATTGTGTTATGCGTCAACGAGTGATGCTGAACATATAATTGTTTGACTTCCAATAATATCCATGCAATAATTGACTTTTGTATTGCAAAAAAAAAAAGGTAGAAAACACAACTTAATAGTCTTAATTTGACGATGGAATATTAGAGTAACATTTACTACTTAATTTTATTGTAACTCCAACTCCAAGTAGCCTGATCTATATGGAATTATTATACTTTATACAACTTTTTTAACTGCATGAATATAAATACCAGTAGAATTGTACTAAACATTAAGTGTTATAACTATATATGTGTACAATATACAAATTTAAGGTAATGATGAAGTATGGAGGAATAGAAGTTGTAGTACAGAATTGCGGTACAGTATCTTACTGGTTTAATTATCTGCAGTCCGAAGCAGTAAAAGAAATCTACAAAATTTACAGTAAAATATATATTTTTATATATAATTTTCAATTTATTAAGTTTTAATATTATTACTAATTAATATTTCAAGTCGTTGAACCATTGACGACTTCTTTTAATTCTTGCTATTATAGTCAACCAGTTTTTATTTTTATCCTTCTCTTTTGTTGACTTGGTCGCATATTTTCATGGGTTTCATGTTGGAGTCTGTCTATTAAGCCATTTTACAACAAAATAATATTTTCTTAAAGTTACTGAGTTCTGATTCTGTGAAACTTATTAGATAAAGTGGTTATCATACAAAATTATAAGATCTGGCTCAGCCGGTTTAATTATATTGGATAATCCGGTGGCATTTCCCGGTTTAGCTCCTAAGGACAATAACGTCTTTCACTGTCTATAGTCCCATATGATATCACCTCTCAACCAATGGGACGAGTTATGTGCACACAGAGATTGTAGAGCCTACCTACATCTTTCGTTTTTTTATTTAAATTTAAAGTTCGTCAACAAAAGCAACTTCGAATTAACATGAGAAAAGATACTAGCTCGTGAACTTAACTATAAAGTATTATTTAAAGGCTAATTGTGCATGTTAATTACTATTAGATTATTGTTTATTTTATTGACATGATCTGATTTTGTGAGTTCAAGGTTTTTTTGATTCGCAATAAAGTAACTAGATCGGACAGAAATATATAGTTTTCAGAGTTTTCTTATGATATTAACTAATTACATCTTTGATCAATGAGTAATGTCGTATAATTTTATATACACAAACTACGTTTTGACTAAAAGGGTTTGTTTTATACCTTTTTCTTTTTTCTTTTGTCGAAGAGGTTTGTTTTATACCTAAAAATAGAAAATATAGCAATGACCAAAAACATCTTGGTAATAGTATATTTTTTGCCTTCTTCCATTATTATATTTAATTCGAATTGTCTATTAATCTTTTTTCAATGAAATTGCCTATGAATATTATTATAGTATGGACATATATATTATCAAATAATGAAATTTTTGAATTGCATTTGAACTTCATAGACATTGTTATTTGCTGATCACGAACTTTCTTCTACGCCAATGTTTTTCAATTCCCACATTATTAAAGTCCAATTACGATCAGTTGATGTATTAAATTAGTCGTAGGAGATTACATTGTACGTGTATAAAAGTTGGTCTTGTTTGGCTCCAATTGGCGTGGTTTACGTGTGAACAGACACAGACAACTTGACGAATCAAAACGCATAAAACGCGTGGCAGAAAGTTTCTATTGCTCCAAAAACAACTTTTTTATTCTCTTTTTTTTTTGACAAAGAAATACAGTAACTTTTTTTTATTCTCTTAAAGAAATAAAATTCCAGAGTACTTTAGTTCAGTGTATATCTCTGATTTATTTAATTACTATTATAATGATTACATACAACACACCTGCTACTGCCACGCTTTTATTCGGTAAGAGAGATCTTTATTTTCAACTATCCCAAATATCTATAAATTTAAAAATTAATTTTCTGTACCAACAAAAAATATCTAATAATAAGCATTTTGGGCCGCCACTTGTGCCCGAGACGTTGAAACCAAGGAAAATATTTGTGGTGCTGGTGCAGCTAAATTCCAAAAATGAATTTATGGGTTCATTTTCAGAGTTTTGTTTTCTAGGACCGTTGTAATAAAAAATCTTTTGTTCTCGTTAAGTATAATAAGAATCTTGATAATAGCTCTTTGTAGTTATAGATGTGTATCTATTAGTCTTGGTCAATAAGGCAAAACTAATACATACTACTAAGTTACATGAATTGTTCGAGAAAGTCTTGTCTTATAAACTCGTTTAGTTTTCTTTGAGAGTACTTTTTTCTTTCTTTACTTTGAGAGTACTATGGTTACGTAGATAATAATCATCGTTATCGGCTTCTAATTTGTATAAGATAATAACTTTTATGCATTTTCTAACACGAGAACTTATCGAGTTATCTCAAACGTCACGAAAGAAAAAGGACAATGAACATAATATATTATATTATCCATTTGTATATTTAGACATATATTTTAATTTATTAACTAAATCCGTTCATGTGACAAGATCGACCCTTATAAGAAGGAGAGATTCGATTTTGTCACGAATCCTTATCTGTCCGAAATTGTTTTTAGCAATATGCGATTATCGTAATAATTTTCTTCTTTATAATTAGTGTCATAAATCTATTACTTTCTATTTTGCTGTTTCCAAAATCTTTTTGTGTTTATGAACTGAACACTCATATAAAAAAAAAATACTTGTAATTGCAACCGTTAAATGAATGTTATATTAGCAACAAACTTTGGTAGTTGTTGGAATGGAACTAAGCACGACATTATCCACGCACTTCAAACATTTTTTCCCCGACATAAATATATCTCTAATACTACTATGTATATAGCTAACTACCAAAGCTGAGAGAGTGAGAGTAACCACAATTTCTTGAAATTTTGTCACAAGTTCTTGCATATATCGATATGTCCACACAAACAATCAAAACATTCGGATATTCATAATTATGATTGTATATCTACATGACAGAATATTAAGCAATGCGTAACAATATTTTTATGACTAGTTAATTTTGTTTCAGTTCCTAATTCCAACGGTGTCGGCCAAATAATACCTGAACCGGCCGGTTTTTAAAGAATGAATAAATAATGTGATATATGACGTGGCGTGTCGTTGGTAGTGGGGGATTAAGATGGCGCAGCCATGGCCCATGAGCGATCTTAAGTCATTCTAATTAAAGTTAAGTAAAATTATATTAGTTCATCTCTAACCGAAAGCGCGCGTTCTATGTGGCACCAAACATAGATTCTTATTTTAAAACATTATCATACTGTATATATCTCCTAACGATAATCGTGATGGATATTAATTAATCTAAAATATATCTATGCAGATAAACACTCGCTTTTAAGAAATTATTTGCTTTACAAATTAGATATAGCGTTTTGATGATTCGAGGATTTACTTTTCTTTAACCAAACGAATGTTCCTAAATACATCACCAACGAAATGTTACATACTTAGTTGACTAATCTCGTAAGATAATGATGTGGAAATCTAAATGAGGATATATAAAGAGCCGTAATTGTTAACCGATAAGGCGATAACCACTTGACATCATCGAAAGTTCGGTTAGTGGAACAATAAAAGATTAATTAGATGGTAGCAATCGGATTTTCACGTTTCTTTATTATTGCCGCTCAGTACTGTAATTCATGATAGGACAATGAATCTATTTATAAAGTAATCAACTACATTTTCGATCGAGTGATAATGTATTTTTATGTAAATATTTAATAAACTATAGCTTTTAATTATTTTAGATAATTACAGAAATCATTTAAAATATAAGTGTGCGCAAATGAAAAAGTCTATTAAGAACTTAAAGCATAATCAAAACAATTAGTTTAACTTTACAATTATGTTCATTTTATATGCCGTCATTTCTCTTACGTGATTAATAAATAGGTAAGTAACTAACGACTAAACCATCAGCATTTATAGTCCATATAAAAACCATCAACAGCTGATCCAATTGCGGAAAGTCAATGATGTAAGCAGATCCATCAGCAATTTTTCCAAATCAATTCAGATTTTAATATCTTCTTCATTCTCGCTGATAGATATTCGTTTAGACTACGTTTTCTATCTTTGGTCGCATACAGTATATAGAATAATAACAGAATCTACAAAATAATATATTCCCCGCCTAATCTTCTGGACATCATCAGTTTATTGCATCCGAAGAGGAAGAAACCTATACTTTGACGATTATCAGCCATCTTCTATTGTAATTTGATTTGAAAAAGAACTACTTATAAAGCGTTTTGTATATTCTATAGTTTTAATTTATATTATCGGTGTCACAGGGTTAATGTGAAATTTCCAGCTCAAAGACTCATATTCTTTTATGAGTATAATTGGTAGTATATTCATGAGTTATAGTGGGTATATTGATGAGATTATTGAACATATGCAAATATATACTGTTTAAGATAGCATGCAGAGTACCCAATATCAAAATTAAACCATTTATAAAAACACGTTTTTCTCGAGGCTCCATGTAATACTAAATCAGGACTCTTGTCTTGTTTTCTGAGTTAGATGAATATTGAATACCCAAGCAAGATAAAATAAAATAATTTGAGCCAGCACAAGAAATGGAATCGTTGAGTTGGATACAGGTAGGAATCCGAATAAATAATTATGTTTGAAATACATGAGCAAGATGGAGAAAATTAAAAAATTTAAAAAGATGGAGAAAATTATTCTTAAAGAAGAGTTACAGTATTACCTACCAGTTAGTATCGTTTATCAAATATATATTTAATATTACTTATTTTTATATGTTAATTCATGAAAGCTCATAAACATAAAGGGGGAGAAAAATGTTATAGTTGATTGCATTCGTGGTAGCATAAACTATTTCAAACCTAATTCTTACAATAATTGATATAAATATTATAGTTATGTTAATAATAAACCGTTGTAAATTATTTACATCATCATCTTTAGAGTCGCTATAAAATAATATAAAAGTTATTTACATTATTAAAAACTAATATAAATATATAAAATAACTTTTTTAATTGTCGTGTCTGTATATTTTTTCTTCAGTGTGTGTATTTTTAAAATTAAGAAAGACGAAACCATGAAAAAGTTACTTCAACACATTCAATGTGAAAGCTATATATGAAATAAAAAAATATCCCAACGCATTATAATTCAATTAGACAAGTCGAGTTTTCTGGTTGAGAAAAGAAAAAACTTTAACAAAAAAAATTGAAAAAAGAAAAGAAACCAAAATCGTTTTTTCCGATATATCGTGTGTTATACGTTGACAAAATAGGTACTGATGGAAATTATTTACCGACAAGAAAATAATTAAATATATCAACGAATTGACAAGCTAAATAAGCTAAAGGACCAAGTTGAGGAAAAATGAGGTCCACCTGCGGACCAATAACAACTCGTCCGTACTAATAATATCTATTTATACCTATGTTGGATGTTTCAAAAAAAAAAAATTAGCATCATAAATCAGATACTTTTTCCTTTAGCACTCTTATCTATTTTGTTTCTCTATAAATCACATTCTAAGGTCTTCTACCTCCTTTGCTCAAAAAAAAAAAAGGTCTTCTACCTCTTTTTTCTAAAAACATACAGTATATAATTGTAGTTTTCTTATAAAGGAGTAAAAATATGATAAAAAGTTCTGTTACTCTTTTATCATATAACAAAACAACTTTCACTATCTTTGTAATATCTATAAAAATATGCAATGATATAAATTCCAAACAAAATTTACAAAACGTATAGAAGAAACTAACTAATTCTGATATGATCAAATCAAAAGTATAAAACAATGAAAGTGTACTGGTGAAAATGTCTCTCTTTTGTAAGCAGAGGTTACACAACTTCAATAATGTATCACTTACAAAACCAATTTTTCAATTTGGAGCTCAAATACTTAGAATCATAAAAGAAACATGGATGAGCCCAATCTCTCTTACGGAGACAAATTCCATGAGAAAAGAAAGCTGAGTTAGCAACAAGTGCCACGTGACAACATACTCAATTTCTTCTAAGGAAAATACAACCATCTATTTCTTTTTGTCGCATACCCACCCATATATGATATACTTAGAACCATTTTAAGTTTTTTTAAAACATAAAAATACGATTTTAAATTTGAAAATTTGATTAGAGTGTGATTATCTAATTATTGTGTTGTCTATAAATCTACACAGTCACTACTTTCTACCACACTGATTTTAACAAAATCAATTAAAGTTGATCAGCACTTATTTCTTTCATATGGGCTTAAATGCCAATTTACTTATATATATTTTGATGAAAATGTGTGGTAAAACTTAAGAAACAAAAAAATCCTAACACTAATTAGCGCCTAGGTATTTTGAGCAATGCCTCTTTAACTTAAAAAGAAAAAAACGAAAAAAGACAAAAGTAATTGTCCTGCTGTCAAGAAATGCCCATATTATTATTCATCCACACAAGACACGTACGACCATGCCTCTTAGTGATTTGTCATTGGCCCACTTCCCATCCTAGTGGATCAAATTGATAATAAATACTATAATAAATAATTACAAGAATTCAAATAGAAACCGGCAAATCAATTAATAGATATAAAAAGGAGATATAAATCGTTAACATTTTCTATTGGAGCAGGGAGAGCCAATAAAAGTCGAATCTCACGATATTTCGCAGTTCTCTAATTGGCTCTTTGCATAAAAAATGAAACCTAACTAATGGGTAGAAGAATACTTTTGCAAAGCAACAAATATATCAGATAAGATCGTAAGCTATCCACATCACTTGTTAATTGTCCTCAAACCATATTATATAATGCAAACAATTTATGGCGTTAAATCCTTACGTATTTATTCTCTATAAGAGTAAAACACACACACTGAAGGCAACTGATTTAATTGGATTTCTATTGACCAGTAGAAATACTTGTTATGATGTCGGTCGCTCGTTGGCTAAGTATTTCTTATAAATATATAAGACATATTTAAAATCTTTTTACATTACATACACCCACTTATGAGAAACAAATATAATAAAATGTTGATACCAAATATATATATATATATATAATAAAATGGGATAATTACAAGAACAACAAAAGAGAGATTTTTTATGAATTTGGAATTGGAATCTATCGAGTGCATATATTATACGGACAATAATCCTCATAGCAATACACATTTTTTCTATAAAAAGAAACGTAGGATAAGATTATAGAAAGAAGAATAAAAACCTGGAAATGGAAAATAAAGAAGATATATATCATGAGTTCATGACTAAACAACTATTTATAGCTTTTTCAATAATAATATCATTCAAGAGTGAAGAATAACAATCAGATTTGGAAGAGAAAAAAATTTAAAGAGAGACACCATTTAACATCGGTAGGATCTGAACATGGTTATCAAATCTAATACTTTCTATTTTATTATTTTTCATATAGTTATTATCGTTACTATAGTATTATAGTGAATTAAAATTTTAAGCATCAAAACTCAGGGGGGATGAACTTCACTAAAATGATGTCAATATCTCACGTGGACCCTTTATCCATTCCATGGCCCACACATGGGTCCCACTTCCCCATGCACACAGCCCACAACATATTCATTTCTATATTTGTTCCTATACTCTCTTTTCTCTTTTTCTTACATAAATAAAATACTAACTTATTATAAGGATTATTATTGCTTCGTGTGTTTTCTTCTATAAGTTACATCAACAGTTCATGAAATAGACCCTAATATAGTAACCTAAATTAAATGCCGTATATTTCATTATGTTTCCACGAAGCTTCCTTTGTGTTCTTTGAGTTGACCCATACACACCCATCTTACTTCCCATGCACCTGCACATATACTATAATTACTCCCCTCAAACACGCATTCTTACAAATATATTTTTTGTTATTACCAAATAAAAAGTGAAACATAAAATAATAATATCAGAAGTGACACTTGCTGTTTCTTATTTCCCTCCCCCCAAGCTCTTTCTCCTTCTTTCTATATATATTATACACACACACGTATACATATACACAACATAATTCACAACACAACACAAACACATTTCTGTTTTCTCCATTGTTTCAAACCATAAAAAAAAACACAGATTAAATGGAATCGAGTAGCGTTGATGAGAGTACTACAAGTACAGGTTCCATCTGTGAAACCCCGGCGATAACTCCGGCGAAAAAGTCGTCGGTAGGTAACTTATACAGGATGGGAAGCGGATCAAGCGTTGTGTTAGATTCAGAGAACGGCGTAGAAGCTGAATCTAGGAAGCTTCCGTCGTCAAAATACAAAGGTGTGGTGCCACAACCAAACGGAAGATGGGGAGCTCAGATTTACGAGAAACACCAGCGCGTGTGGCTCGGGACATTCAACGAAGAAGACGAAGCCGCTCGTGCCTACGACGTCGCGGTTCACAGGTTCCGTCGCCGTGACGCCGTCACAAATTTCAAAGACGTGAAGATGGACGAAGACGAGGTCGATTTCTTGAATTCTCATTCGAAATCTGAGATCGTTGATATGTTGAGGAAACATACTTATAACGAAGAGTTAGAGCAGAGTAAACGGCGTCGTAATGGTAACGGAAACATGACTAGGACGTTGTTAACGTCGGGGTTGAGTAATGATGGTGTTTCTACGACGGGGTTTAGATCGGCGGAGGCACTGTTTGAGAAAGCGGTAACGCCAAGCGACGTTGGGAAGCTAAACCGTTTGGTTATACCGAAACATCACGCAGAGAAACATTTTCCGTTACCGTCAAGTAACGTTTCCGTGAAAGGAGTGTTGTTGAACTTTGAGGACGTTAACGGGAAAGTGTGGAGGTTCCGTTACTCGTATTGGAACAGTAGTCAGAGTTATGTTTTGACTAAAGGTTGGAGCAGGTTCGTTAAGGAGAAGAATCTACGTGCTGGTGACGTGGTTAGTTTCAGTAGATCTAACGGTCAGGATCAACAGTTGTACATTGGGTGGAAGTCGAGATCCGGGTCAGATTTAGATGCGGGTCGGGTTTTGAGATTGTTCGGAGTTAACATTTCACCGGAGAGTTCAAGAAACGACGTCGTAGGAAACAAAAGAGTGAACGATACTGAGATGTTATCGTTGGTGTGTAGCAAGAAGCAACGCATCTTTCACGCCTCGTAACAACTCTTCTTCTTTTTTTTTTCTTTTGTTGTTTTAATAATTTTTAAAAACTCCATTTTCGTTTTCTTTATTTGCATCGGTTTCTTTCTTCTTGTTTACCAAAGGTTCATGAGTTGTTTTTGTTGTATTGATGAACTGTAAATTTTATTTATAGGATAAATTTTAAAAAGGGTTACTTAGATATGTCTCAAGAGTTTTATTAGCATGAGATGATGAAAATGTTGTTACCAAATCTTACCTTGGTTTCTTTTCATTTTATGTGTATGGGAACTCGTATTTATATGTATGCATTAGCTACTGCTTATGGTATTTGCTGCTTTTTGTATATAGATTTGAGGAGTTATGACTTATGCGTACGTAATTTTATAAAATAACTCCAACCAAAAGAGAAAAAGTTTGCAGGGTCTGTAAACGTATATAATCGTATGATGATATGATAGACCATACTCCGATACAAATAACCAAAGAGAAAGATATTTTAAAATGAATGCTATTTAAGCTTTTGCAAGATATTATTTTAAGCTTCAGAAATTATTGTGTTGGTAGAGAGATTCATGTTGCTGTTAAATAATATATATGTATTTATAATTCTATCTACTACTTTTTCGGCTTAACTCAATCTAGATATTTGTTTCTAAAAGTGTTTTAGTTTTCTTTCTTTCGCTGGCTGCGACTATGAGTATCTTCAGATTCTCTACAAACTTAGGTATATATAGCTATTTATTTCGAAGGAATTTGATGGTTAAAACGAATAACATTAAAACTCTGTTAATCTCTTACGAAATGGTATATAGTATATGCGTTAGAGTTTGAACATATGATGATAATAGTACACCTGCCGCATACATTACTATGTACCTACATAAAGGAATATATTGACCATTGATCTAATGAATGTTCCGTTCATATGCACTTTCTTTCGATACAATTCGGTGGACTATAACATTATTCCATTATAGCATAAAATCCTATTATACAATTAAAAATGCCCACGCAATTTTACGTATACTTTTGTCTATAACACACATCCACACATAATTCAAGTTGTGTTCAAATAGTAACACAGCAGTAGCTTTAGTGAAAATTATTAGACTTGTTGATACCAAAGACTAGAAAGAAAGAAAATAAATAAATGTACTAGAAAAAATCCACCATCATAATCGTTATTGTTGTTTGATTTTTGTGGATCCATTTAGATATACATTTATCAACGACTAATTCTCAATCTAACAAATTCTATAAGATAGGAAAATTTTGAAAAAGCACGATCATAATTTAGAAAAACACAAGTTAATCATAAAGTTACTAATTTAATAGCTATAATTTCTTTTAGTTACAAGAACCATAAAAATGTCGTCAAATATCTTTTAGATAATCTTGTCATAATTCAAAACTTCAAGCAAATCATATCTTCATAAACCCCATATGGCCTAAAGTAGCCTATACTTGATCGATCATATACAAGCCCAATGGGCTTTAAAGTCCATTAGTTTGTTAATTAAAATATCAAGAACCATTTTTTTTTTCTCTTCACTGCAAATTTTGATATTTTGGGTTTTAGCAGTGAAGTTTGCGAAAATGGCGTCTTCGGTTTTTCTATCCAGTTTCTCGTCATCGTCTTCTTTGCAACTCTGCTCTTCCTTTCACGGCGAGTACTTAGCTCCGTCGAGATGCTTTCTCGGAGCTCCGGTCACTTCCTCTTCTTTATCACTCTCCGGTTTGTCATTTTTACTTGTCACTGTTTCTTCGTTTGCTCTGTTCGTTATTCAATTATTGCTTCGTTTTTCATTGGAAGATATCGAAATTATTGGTCATCTGATTGGAAATTTTGAAACTTTCTCCGTTGTTCCGATTTTGAATGTTGTATAATTGAAGAACTTTGGTGTATGAAGTTTATCTTCTCTCATATCTGTAGGTAAGAAGAACTCATATTCTCCGAGACAGTTCCATGTTTCTGCCAAGAAAGTTTCTGGGTTAGAGGAAGCCATTAGAATCAGAAAGTAATTAACTTTGTTTAACTCTCTTGTATCATAAAAATGCAATCTTGAAAAAAGAATTCATCTTTTGGTCATAGAGCTAATAGTACATTAATTTGGTTTACATTTTATAGAATGAGAGAGCTTGAAACTAAATCAAAAGTTAGGAGAAATCCACCATTAAGACGTGGAAGAGTATCGCCTCGTCTTCTTGTACCTGATCACATTCCAAGGCCTCCTTATGTTGAGTCTGGTGTATTACCGGATATATCAAGTGAGTTCCAGATTCCTGGTCCTGAAGGCATTGCGAAAATGAGAGCTGCTTGCGAGCTTGCTGCTCGGGTTTTAAACTATGCTGGAACTTTGGTTAAGGTAAGATTTTAGTTTCCTTGTGGATCTTTTGTTTTCCTATGTTATGGATATGTGGTCTGAGTTGTTGTTTATATGGTTCTGCAGCCATCTGTTACGACTAATGAAATCGATAAAGCTGTGCATGATATGATTATTGAAGCTGGTGCTTATCCTTCACCTCTTGGATATGGTGGATTTCCTAAAAGTGTGTGTACTTCAGTTAATGAGTGTATGTGTCACGGAATACCAGATTCTCGCCAGCTACAGGTCCTCATGTGTGCTTTTTACTGCTTTAAGCTGAATAGCTTTGAAGGAGTTCATTTGTTTATCACTAACTATTAAGTCTTAATGCAGAGCGGGGATATAATCAACATCGATGTCACGGTTTACTTGGATGTAAGTCATTTGCGCTTCTTTTGTTAATTTGCAGACACTTTCACTTTGTTTGATTTCTACATACAACTTGAAACATCGACAGGGTTACCATGGAGATACGTCGAGAACTTTCTTCTGTGGAGAAGTTGACGAAGGTTTCAAACGACTTGTGAAGGTAGTATTCTTCTTCTTCTTCTTCTTCTTCTTCTTCTTCTTCTTCTTCTTCTTCTTCTTCTTCTTCTTCTTCTTCT
>Ga0041059_1001552_pt1 | contig 18079 bp, 11 predicted proteins | sample AraColnosormetaG_FD_56232 | JGI IMG/M metagenome (GOLD analysis project Ga0041059, IMG submission 56232) | Arabidopsis roots microbial communities from North Carolina, USA - Col MF nosort | ecosystem: Host-associated > Plants > Roots > Unclassified | place: USA: North Carolina | collected...
ACTATAAAATAAATTATTGATTTCCGATATGATGATTCATTAGAATAACAATAAGAGTATGGATCTTAGAATAAAAAGGAAAATTGGTAATGAGTATATTTCTTTTAGAAATTTGATTAAAATTCATTTATTTTGAAAACGAGTTATGTTGTCAAGGTTTGAGAAAGATATATGCAAATCAATTTATGTATTTAAAAATAAATTGGAAGCTAAGGAACCGAAAGAGCATCCCTCTCATTGGCCCGATGACTTCACCCGCCTCAGTTTTGCGCTCCCCTTTTTTTTTTTGGTAAATAGTTTTTTCTCCAACAATTTGACTATGCTTGTTTGTTTCATTGGTATGAAATGTAAAAAGGCAATGGGAAAATTCTTTTACGATTTTTATTTCCTTTTTCTATTTTGTAGATCTCCCCAATTACATGTAACAAATTTGCTATTGTTTTGTAAACAGCGAGAGTAAACGGTAGACTTTTATACGGTACGTTCTATAATAGTACGATCCTTGTGTATCAGTGCATGAATCAAGACGTTTCAAATTTTTTATGAAAATGAATAGCCTTCAAAATATCCCTAGTAATAAACTGCTAGTTATGACCATTTTTCTTGTCTCACTTTATTTTTATTCCAATATAACCCTTGTTTTGTTTTTCTTTTGAACATCAATTCAAATGGAGAAGCTAGTGAATCCTACTTACCATTTGATACTTGGATAAGAGTCATCAGTGAACAATTCGATACGACATTATGAAAATTGAGTATATGTGTGAAGAGTGATATAACACACATCTTAATGAAATATCATGTATGCATGTTCTGTTTGGTTTTTCCGTGCTCAGACTCTAATTTTAACACAAAGGAAAAGAAGATGATACACAATTTATACAACAATATCACATCATGAGTTTTGACTAGAAACAAATTTAAAACAAAACATTACCCTTTTTAACCTCTGTAAAAGGGCTTTGTTTTGAGCTTTTGGGAGGAAGAAAATTTCAGGCTTTTGCCTTCTTTTCTCCTGCAAGTAGAGCAAGTAAGTAAAGATAACAATCAAACCTCTGCAAAAATCATACTCTGTACACAAACTGTAGTTTTCTCCTCCACGTGTGACCGGTTTCTTCTCCCATGCGTGCACACACGATCTCTTCAGGCATCTTCCCCCACCTTTGGAAGGATTCTGATTGCTACTATGAAAAGGGTTCCTCAAAAAACGTATTGTTTTATGAGCTAACCCAACATACCAATGTATGTTGTGAGTTTTTTACCCTTATTAGGTTGGTTCTTTGGAACATCACAATATTCCATTTAAGACCCGTTGGTAGTAATCATATTGTCGTGTCCGCCAAGCATCTAAGCTACTGCTGATGAGAGAGAGGACCAACGAGACACATTGCTGGTTTTGTGATTGCCCCCAAAAAATAAACAAAAAAGAAAGAATGAGGATATTGTCGTGGATCATGTGAAATGGATTATATAAATTGATACGACAAAGATAAAAGAAAACGCTTACCTCTTCAGTTAAACTTAGATGGAATCTTTTTCTTAGGTTTTGAATGGTTCGTGGACCACCTTTGAAGCAAGGGAAACCCGAATCCTAATAGAAACAACACCAGAATATATATAATTCAGAAGGCAAATAATTAGGCTTGCTGCAATGTTATAACTTATTCGGGTATAGTAAAAAGAAGCTAGAAATTATGAACCTGTAACATTTCAACTAAGAGAATAATCCGTTCCGCGTGCTTTCTACATGTAAGGAATCCTTGAATGCATAGCACCTAATTAAGAAGAGTTGACAATTAACGGCCATTCCACATATATATGAAACAATAATAGTCATTTAAAAGTGAAAGGTGAGAGGGTAAGCCATGCAGATACCTTGAAATAGTCAAAGAACTCACTTGGAACCCCATCAGCATCAGAGTCCATGACCTGGATGTGACAAACATTTTTTTTTGTAAATTTTCAACTGCTTAGCAAGGAAACATGACCAACGAAAACTTAGAAGAGACGACGATCCAAGATATGAGTATATGAACTGGTGTCTACCTCAAGAAGTTCACGGGTTAACTTAAACGGGGCACTCTCAAAGTTTACGCCACCAGGAGAATTCGAAAGCATAAAACCAAAATCAATGTGTATAATGTGACCCTCTTCATCCAAGAGAAGATTTCCATTATGACGATCTTTTACCTAAACCGAAAGATTTTCAACCATGGAGCAATAAATGTCAAAGAATGCTATTCATGAAACTGACCAATGGCATCAAAACGTGCAAAACCTATAGATGAATACACAACGTACTGAGAGAAGGGGTCACTAAGACATTTACCTGCAGAAGGTAACAGACCAAAGAATATCCGGCCATACTTTCCACGAAATTCCTCTGCAAAAGAAGCCAATTCGCTAGGTTATATACACAACATGGCATCCGACACAAGTGGGTAGTTATGCACATAATCCTCAAAGTTTGAACCAAGCAGCTTCTTTCCTTAGATTAATCCACAAAGAAACTATCTTGAAAGTCCAATGCAAAGTATATTCCCAAGAGAATGCAACTTATGTATTCCCCGTTTCACAATAACATGTTTAACAGACGGAAGTCTAGCAAATTCCTGAAACAAAAACATGCTGGTTGAATGAAACTATTTAGACCTACCAGCAGTACATTACCTGGGCGAGCTTAAAACTTGGAGAGTTTTCTTTATACTTTGCAACAAAGAAATCACGTAGGCTCGTTATGTTGGGATATCTACTTTTGATAGAATGAATAGAAGCCTGCAGGAAGGGTAAATGGTACATTTATCACATACGCTTTCAATGTAAGAAGATTGATTACAGGATACAACAAAGCAACTAAACAGATGTGCAGAAACTTTGTTGCTAGTACAACAGAAGAGTTCTGTATATATCATTACCGTATCTGGAATTGTTTCTATAAGGGCAGTATAAGAAGATGTAACCAAGACTTCATAAGGACGTAACCAGAGGGGTAGACCTGCTTCCTGGAATATATCTAGCACATGAACAATACAGTTACTTTATAAGGCGGAACTATCCTTATCTTAAATAAATAACAGAATAAGAAAGCCTGAAAAACACAAACGAGAAGGCATACCCTACGAAATAGGATATTAAGATGTTGGTAGATTTGAAAAAGTATCACCTACCATAAAAGTGAGAAATGAGTTGCACAGCAAGATGCTCCTGCCTACAGTCGTCACCGCTCTTCACAATGATCTGCAAAAATCTAGAGTTATTTAATAATAGAGGTAGAAAAGAATATCATATGGCATAATTGTCAACACACAAGGACACAATTCAATAAAGATTAAACACGGAAAGTATCTAACATCTTTAGTAACAGCTTTTTAATGACAATACAAATTTGGCAGGACATACATAAGCAAAGTCTACATTATTGCAGGCTGGGAAGAGAAAAATGCATGATCAAGATCGAAGTAGTGTCATATAGTTCATAGTTACTTTTCAATTATCGGGTAAAAATCGAGCTCACCCTAGACCTTAATATTCCTTAATAAACATTCTGGAAAGTCTGCAGACAAGGAAGATTAGCGGTATCAACCCGAATAACAGAAACCTTAGAGTACTCTATCAAATTGATCGAGGCCTTCAAGGCCCAAAACATATACCGATTCTATTTCATCAACAAAAGAACTTAGTTTAGAGGATTATACTAATTGGGAAACAGCAAACCAAAAAAAAACGGTATGGCTTTTGTAGCACTTACAGAACGCAGGTCCCAACCAGGTAACTTTCCATATATTGAAGCTTTACGTATTCTGTCTCGCTTTCCCTCCCAAAGTTCACCTGATAAGGCATCACCTTCCTTCAGCATTCCACCATTGGCCTAGTAAACAAAACAAAACATAAATACATAAAAGGTTCAACATCTAAAACAGGAAAAAGAAGAAGATAACCCATATTCTATGTTAAACATGCATATACCCTTGGTTGTGCATCCGACGAATCCTGACCCGCCCCTTTGAGAGGAAGGCCTGGAGGTGCCTCTCCCTTCGCTGCAGCAGCCTGCACAGGTGATTTAATTAAGGATTAATGACGGGTCACAACGCCAAACAGAACACATACAATTTCAATATCTTGACTTTTTGAACATAAACGCCTTAATAAGAAAATGAAGTGTATAGCATGTCGGAAGGACAATAGCAAGCACAGGCACTAAAAACATCGACTAGTTGAGTATAAGAATTATTCCAACAACTTGAAAGAGACATGAAGTATCGGATATTTTTGTGAAAAAAACATAAAATTAGTTGCCTCCTAAAAGTTATTGATCAAGAAACACTCACCCTAACTTCCTCCATGGCAACAGTACTTGGAACACGACGATGTTCCTTTTTACGTGGGACTGATGGATCAGGAATGCTTTCCATTCTAAGTCCTGGGTCAGCCGTTACGACCACCCTTACCCATTCAAGATCATTGTTCAGCCCAGTCCTTGGGGCTTCCCCCAGAACATCATCAATTGGATCGCCAAATGATTCAAGAGCTGAAGTACGATCCTCCACTGAGAGACTTACATTGACAAGTTTCACCTTCACCTCTGACTTAGGAGTCATCGCTTGATCAATTGCTTGAGCAGTGGATAACGACATTCGGTCAGCACTGTTGCGATAAACCTCCTGAGTAGTCCATAGTGGATAAGCCCATGGAGGTGGCTTTTGCAAGAATGCGTCCCCGTTTGCCAATGGAATCCCCCCTTTAGAAAGCTTCTGGGAGTTCGATGATTCTTTAGCACTGACGTAACAATATCAGAAAACAAAAAGAACAATGGGAGAGTTTTATCATGAAAAGTTTCACACTTCGTATGGTTAATGGGATATAAAAAAGAAGGTAACTTCCTATTAAAAGAAGTAGATTTTACCTGGGTGTTTCTGCTTTCAAAACTTCTACGGAGATCATGTATGGCGCCTTTTCCCTAGAATTCAAAAGAATGCATTCGTCTTCAGGAATATGGACCACACGAAAAACTCCTCTCCCCATTGGAAAACAAATTCCTGGAAGGTTATTTGAATTTAAATTATGAATAGAAATTCAATTTGATAACAAAAACATTTACCACAACAGAAACAATGTTGACGAAATATAAAATAAAGAATTCAATAATCCTTAAAAACGCGGAGGTTTAGATGCCAAAAAGATTGGACCAGATAATTCTCTCAAGAAAGAAACACAAGTCCAAGGAAATCCTATACAAGAGAGGAAAATAAGTGATAAAAGAGCAAGGATGGAAAAACATAGATTCTTCAAACAAGAGTGGAAATAAATATGATATAACGGACATAATACTAATTTAAGACAAGCAACACGATGAGCACTCAGAAACTTTAACAGGGCATGAAACGTTCACATACTATTTCAGAGAAAAGCATACATGGCCTATAGAATATATACCGGCTCAATATATTTGAGCTACACATATAAAGTAGACCTCCAAATAATAACTCTTAAAATATAATTTTAGAAAAATACCTCCAGTGATTTCAGCTTCCGATAAATGAAAATTGATCTCTGCAAGAGACTAAAACCAAACAAAAGAAATATAAAATTTAGTCAGTTGCTACAAAGGTAGAATTTGACATAAATTTAATTATCAATAAGAAAAGTCAGTTTCACCTCCCGAAGACCAATCTTCCGATCTTCGATGGGAAAGATATCTACCAAACCATATGACGTTTCACATAACGCTTGTACAAACTCCAACGACTCGTGGTAAGCCCCTTTCCTGAATTGTGATGCAGTATTGTTTGGTAGCGGGGGCTTACCAGATGGAGTATCATCCCGCTGTTTAGGTGAGCCTGGCCGTTTCTGCAATGGTTATAATAAGAAACATTGGTATGAGATAATCAAGCTCATATGAAAGAAAAAAAGTCTGGCATAGATAAATAATCAATTGAAGTCGAACAACCACCCTGTTTCAGCCAACATTTGTGTCAAGTAAAATTCAAAAGAAGGAAAGACATATGATTGTATCCTACAAGAATCTTGATAAATGACTCTGAAGATGTGGATCAAATGAAAACTGAATGTCAAAACAGTGCAAATGCAACCAGTATATGCAATAAGACAGAAACACAAAAGACCAAGTCAAACGAGAACAAACCTCCTTGTGTTTCTTTGATCCAAACAGTTCAGAATCTTCAACAGATTGGTCACGATCTCTGAACAACTTGCGGAAAAAGTTTTCTGTCCCAGGACTGCTTTCAACTAAGCCATTGCTGCTATTTTCATTTTCTGAAGTAGGTTTTGCATCTTCGGGATGTATACGGAATAATCTTTTGAAAAGAGAAAATTCTGGAGATTCATCACCCTCACTTTCATTCCCGTCATCAACCTTGACAATGTCTTTCTTGTCATCAGATTTTTCCTTAAAGAATTTTTTGAAAAACCCCTCCCTCTCATCCTCTTCACCAGATTTCTTATCGGCATACACTGTTCCATTGGCTTCATTCTTTTCACTACCATGTCTTTTGTCATCATTTTTTTCCCTGAAAAGTTTCTTAAGGAACCCATCTTTGTCCTCATCATCCACTTCTTTAGGAACTTTATCATCTTCAGGTTTGCTGTCACGGAATAATTTCTTAAAAAAACCTTCTGAGTTTGGGTTTGACTCCTCGTCCTCGTTTTTACTCTCCCGTAACAATCTCTTGAAGAAACTGTCTGAATTTGCACCCAATTCCTCTTCATCTCCCTTATTATCTCGTAACAACCTTTTAAACAGCCCATCTGAACTCGATGTCAATTCCTCGCTTTCTCCTTTACTACTCAAGAGCCTCTTGAAGAACCCCTCGGAACTGTTTGTTATGTCCTCATCTTCTGATTTATTGTCTTTCAAAAGGCGCTTAAAGAAACCCTCTGAGTTAGGTATTGGTTCATCACCCTCACCTTTGCTGTCCCTCAAGAGCCTCTTGAAGAATCCTTCCTTTTCACTCTCTTCATCATCTTTGTCAGCTGACTTTCTAAACATTAAAGCATCTCTGACTTTAGGACTTGGGATAAGTTTCTTAAAAATCTTATTGTCCTCAGCAGGTAACTGACTACCATCATCCTGCACGTTGGTCCCTGGCGAAGGTGAGAATGACAAAGACTTCTGGGTGGGAGGAGATAGCTTTAAGGAGAAGAGCTTCTGTTTTGATGACAAAAGTCTATTTAGGACCTGATTCTTGCTCCCTGGGGTTGAGACCTCGTTCTGTGGACGCATGAGAGGAGACCACTCACCCATCAAAGTAGCTGCAATTTGACACTTCTCTTGAATCCTGCTGATGCCTTCATTATCGTCAGCATCCTCCAGCTCAGCCAACAAAAACCAATGCACTTTCAGTGCGATTTTCAGTGACTTTCCACAGATGTCTATAACAAACTTATCAAGCGATGGGCTTGGTTTGTGCACCATCATGTAGCAAATCTGGAAGAGATAACTCTCAATACCTGATAAGGGAAGCGTATACATCCTATTGCATAAGTAATCCCTAACACCAGCATGAGGGTGCTTGTACAGATAACTAACAGCAATCCACTCACAGAAGAAAGCAGAATCGAAAAACCTAATAAGCCAACCATTAGAACCAGTATCGCCGATGATATTACTCTGTGAGGTAATCTCACGAGGTGACTCAGCCGAGTCTCCTCGGACCAAAGATAGAAAGCGTCCCATCGGCATCCTAATCAGCCAAGCATAAAAAGCCCTAGCTCACAGACCCAAATCATCCGTCGAGACAACAGATCCAGGAGACTCTTCCAACAAACCAGATTAACGGAGCCTCTCTCTTCCCCAATAACTAAACCCTAGGATTACCCGTAAAACCTTAACTCAAAAAACCTATCTATAACCACCCAAAGCTCAAAATCTCAATGCCAAATCGACGAAATTTGGCTTTATAATGCTTAACTTTCCTAAATCGCGAAAAAAACACAGAAAATAGAGATTTCTCCGTATCCTACTCACTCCAATCGCCGTAAACCGAAGGCGATCGGAAATTTCTCCAGAATCCAAAACTAAATCTCACGTAGAGAACCAAGCGATGAGCTAATTAATCCCGTTCTTCCTGCTATCCGAGAAATTCTGCTTGTTAAAATTCAGAGCAGAATCAAGTAACAGAATTAGCCGGAGTAGATCGCCGTCGTCTCAGCCGGAAGCAGTTTGTGGTGGAAGATACGGTCGTCGTCCTCGGCTGTTGGTGGCAGACAGAGAGAGAGAGAGAGAGGGGAAAGTAATTATCGTTCGCAATACTTTTAAATTATTTTCATTTTTTTATTAATTTTAATTTTTTGGTTTTTAGTAATTCGTACTATTTAATTATTATTTTGGTTTGGCGAGGGAGGAGATCTAACGTGCGCTGGAAAGTCCACGCGATCATAATAAAGTTGAAAATCCTTGGTGGGAAGTAAACGTGATTTGTCCACAACGGGACACTTGGACAGTTGATTAACTTTTGTTGACAGTTGATTTTTCATTATTTTCTTTCAAAAGATTATTACTATTGAGATTTTGAATTTTGAATCTGATAAGCTAATTACAAGAAGTAATAATCTGATTTTTAAAAAATACGATATATATTTATATCTTTCACGATGCCACGAAACATTTTGTTTCCTTTCACTTTCACGTCTCTAATTTTCTTAACACATGCATTTCCTTTTCAGATGAAGAAATTTTGTACTCGTTTCATAGAACAAGTTGTAATTGGTACTATAGTCAAACTACACTGTAACAAAATATAAATATGATACTCTTGACAAAAAGTTGGGACTTACTTACTGACAATGACGATATTATGAGAAAATTTCATCTACTAAAATGATATCATATGATTTCCTGTATTTTATTACACAGTTTTTATGAGAAAATTAAAACGAAATTAAAGAATTTTGTTGTTAGTCATTGCAATATTACACCATAATTTTCTTAAAAAGAATATATAAATGTTACTTGTAGTATTTCTTTTTTGTATAGTGGACTTTGAGAATGTTTCTGCCTGAGCTTTTGGCGAATATAACTATGAGGGTGTGAGAGAAAACATAGATGAAGGAATAAGCGATAGATCGAATAAAAGGACCAATGTTGTGAGACAAAGTAATAACATAAACTAAAAGAGTAAACGCTAGTAATAGAGAAACCGATATGGTCTAAAAACAGAACACTCCAAAACATACATAGATTAACCCTAATAAAAACCATTAATCAATTTCATACAGCCAAATCTAGCTGGTGAAAAAAGATTCAGGTTTTTTTTTACGCACTAGAGAAGAACAAAACGAACAGTACGGCACTGAGTACAGTTGTGAACGAGGTCGGAATCAAAGAAGATCCATCGTTCCCTGAAGAAGGATTTGGAGCTAGAAATCCGGCTGTCTCAGGTCCAGCAGCAGCTACTCCTGGAGCAAGACCTGATAAAATTAGGTTCCACATTAAGAAATCTCAAAAGCGTAAAACATCTCAACGAGAAATCACATAACTAACATGGAGAAAAAGAGCAGAGATTTCCAATCACTCGAGCAAATTTTTACAAAGAAAATCACAAATAAGGAATTCACACAAATTTTTGTCATGGTTCGTATTAATTATAATTTTTTGTATTGTAGAATCTTAGATAAATCATTTTCACTTTAAGTGAGAACCCAGATGATCAAAGTCAAACAATCGACAATTTTTATCTTTTCAAAATTTTCAAGTGGGAATTTAAAAACACAATAAAGCATTGCATGAGACAAAACTTAAGAGTAAAATTAAAAATCAACCAAGAAGAAAGACAAAATACCTGGAGCAGTACTTGGAGCAACAGACACTGTAAGAACAAAAATAAAATAAAAAAGCATTATAAGTAATTTAATCAACATCAACAACAACAAAAAATAGAATCTTAAAACAGTTTCGAAAAATCTACAAATTATTTTCTTAATTAAACTGAAAAAATTAGAAAAAATGTGGATTTAAGAAACCGCTCTCGAAGATTAAGCATAACAAATTAAGATCTACAAAACCGGAAGAGATCTAAGAAACAAACAAGTTAAGAAATGAATAGATCTTACATCCACAAGTAGCGATAGAAGGAGCGTGAAGCTTGCATGCGGCGGGAAGAGTAGAAGCCTTAGTGATATTCAAAGTAACTCCAAGAGAAGCACTGCTCTTAAACGCTTCACATAGACACTGAGAGTCAGCTTTAAGCACCGTCTTAAGACCAGAGCAACATGTACCTTCCGGTTTCGCCACCGTGCCTCCGCTCGAAACGAAGGATAAACAGTCAGCCATGTTGAGTATGAGAGTCGAACAGTCTACAGACGGAGCCGGCGCCGTTGCGTGGTGGTGAGATGCGCCGAGAACTGAGACGGAGGATAGGGATAGAAGAACGATGAGAAAGAGAGGTGTTGTTGCGGTGAAGGAAGAGTGTGTTGCCATTGTGTGGGATTTTGATTCTTCTTCTCTTTTTTTTGCTCTTTTGAGTTTTTGAGGAGAGAGTAGAGAGGTTTTTTAATGGTGGAAAATGAGAAAGAGTGAAGAGGAAGAAGAAGGGATTTTGTAGGTCGGTTTTGGGGTTTTGGGGTAATGTGCAAAAACGATGACGTTTAGGTATACGTGTCTCTTTGCATTTTCCATATGGATGCGTGATCGTGGGGTCTTTCACCAAGAGACCTGCCCTTTCATCTTTCCTTCTTTCTTTTTTTCTCTCTTCCTTTTCAAGTTTTTACTCATTTGTTTTTTAATTACTCCATTTTGAAAATTTATTAACTTTACTAGGAAAAATTTATTAGCTTTCATACACTAACTAAGAAAAAATTAAATGCACCTCCGAATTCTTTGTTCTTTCGCTTTCCTATTATGCGAAATTTGCGGGATATTTCTAACAATCAGGGGTTTCCAAACAAAAATCTAAACTAATTAGTAATTAGAGTAAAAAAATTGAGAAAAAAACAACGAGAATAATTGATCGAGAAAAATAAACTATTGTTTGTTACTATGTTAGTGTACTCTCTTGAAAATAACAAACCACATTTAAGGAAATGTTTTATCCTCAAACCCTTATTGATGTTTGGCCTTTTCAGTTTCTATGTGGTTGTGAGTCTGAGGCCGTTCATTTTTTAAACCACCGAGTTAAGTCATGGAACTTGTTGTTTGCCTCTGAATGGAATACTTAGCATGTCAAATTATCAATATTGATAGCTTAATGTACGCAAGTGAATAGATAAATATTACACGTAAAAAATAGAGGAAGATTAATATGAGTTCTATATTTAGCCTCCACGATTCATCTACAGAGAAAGAAAAAAAGTAAGTTACTTCGTCTTTTGTTTTAAAACGAATTTGGAAGGTCGAGAGTAGAGACATATGTTATTATATAACTTACTCTTTACTCTTTAGCTCCACACATGGATTTGTATTTATACTCGAGATGATTTTCCATTGTATGATAAAAGCATCAAATCTTATTTCCAAAAATAAAAAAGATTCCGGTTGGTGATTTGGTCGACGTGTAAAGAGATCACAGAATCGTAGCCATTCGGATCGTCAAAAAACACTACCTACCGACTTCAAGCAATACTGACGGTAACTAATATTTGGGCCGTAAAACTCAAGCCCATACAATATGGGCTCATTGTTCTCTACTCTTTTGAAACCGATGGCCTATTGTGGCCTAGTTGAAGAGTAAATACATAACAAACCCACCTCATAACTTTTATTATCTTCCCGAATTGCCCCATTAGAAACAAACTGTGTAAATCAGTCCTCATCCTGAAAGAAACAAATAATTTCAATCTTTGCTTCTATATCGGTACTCCTAAAATCTAGCGAAAACTTCTCTTTTGTCTCTCAAGTCAGACTCAATTCCCATGGACTTCTCCGTCAAACCTTCCGGCGGCTCACCTTCTCCGTCATCTTCCACCTCTTCTTCTACGCCTCATCGTTTCAAATCCGTTACCACACCAACCGCTACTGCCGCTGCCGTCTCAGGATTCTCCCCCTCCGCCGCCGCTGATCGAGATCCGATGCATTCCTGGTGGGAATCAGTCTCAAAGCAACGTTCTCGCATCCTCTCTCTTTCATCTCTTCTCTCCGGCGATTCTCACTTTGAAGACGGTGACGTAACTCCGATCTCCTCTCTTGCAGATTCCGATCGGCCGGCGTTATCGTTACTCTCTTCTCGTGCTGCTTACTCTTTGATATCGAATTCTCTTTGCAATCCAGCTTCTGGTTCTGGATCTGATCCGCTTTGTCAATGGCTATACGAAACTTATCTCTCCTCTGATCCACCACTTCGTCTCGTTGTCCTCTCGTTCTTTCCGTTACTCGTCGGAATGTACTTGTCTCGAATTCATTCCTCGGATTCGACATCTCTTCCTTCTCTATCCGGATTCGAAGCTGTGCTTCTCGCAATCTACGCCGCTGAGGTTAAAGCTCGCGCAGGTAAACCTATACTCGTACACATTCCAGATCTCTCTCAGCCATCTCTTTACCACACACCGAGAAACGGCGTTGACAAATCGCGTGATTCCAATCCCACCGCCTCCGTCGGAGTCTTGTCTCCGCAGCTTGAGCCTCAGATCGCGGTTAAGTCAACTAAGCGAGCCAGCATCGTTGGCGTGGGACTACAATGCTATTTCAAGGAGATCTCACAAATGCCGGCTTGGTCTAAGCTTGAATTCTGTAAGTTCTCTGCTAGTTGGGCTGGTCAAGACTGCGATTGCAAGGAAAAGATCGATGAAGACGAAGACAAAGTCTTAGCACTAACTAATGGTTTTGGAGATTCATCCTCTTTCAATGGAAGCAGTGGACGTAGTCTTGAGATCGAAGAGGATTTTGATAGATTAGCAATCAGAGAGAACGAAGAACAACTTAGCTCTAATGGCGGAGGAGGGGGAGTAGGAAGAGGCGTGAGGATTCCACTTCCATGGGAGCTGTTTCAACCTACGTTAAGGATTCTAGGTCATTGCTTGCTTAGTCCATTGAATACTGAAGATGTTAAAGATGCAGCTTCCAATGCAGTAAGATCATTGTACGCAAGAGCCTCTCATGATCTGAATCCACAGGCGATTTTAGCTACAAGGAGTTTAGTTAACCTTGATACAAGCGCACGAACCTCGGGAAAGACCGTAGCTGCAGAGACTGTTAATGGCTCATCGAATGTGAACACTCCAAGCAAGGCGAAAAAACCTGAGATTCTTCTGGCATCAAAGTGAGTGTGTAGTAGTGTTTCTGTTAATCTGATATTGTTTTGGTTTGTGTAGGTTATGATGTATAGTTGAGTTTGAAACATGTGAGAAAAATTTGCAGATTGATGTAGAATCTTTGTTGTGGTTTTACATTGTTGTGATGCTTGAGGATTAACTTGGTTTGGGTTAGAGAAGTTTGTGAGAAAATGCAGTGGATGATCTTTGTGTTGTACTTGTATGATCTTAATTTGCGGTTGTGACAATAGTCTTGTATTCTTTTATTCTTGTTTTGCATTTGAGATTGTTTGTATCAAAAGAATCTTGTTATGTTTCTCTAAATCGTTACTTGTCCTTTGTGGGTTGAGTTGTCTTTGATCTGCAAACTCTTGTGTGATACCAAAACTGCTAAAAACAAAACAAAAAGTGAGCCCAAATCTAGAAATGGCCCAATTGCTAATGAAACCCTAAAAGCCCGAATTTTTAATTTGGAAGGAAGAAACTACGATCATTCGTTCGTCAATTTATGATCATGTTGACCTCTTTTGACTAACTTATTTTGGCACAAAAGCGAACCAAAGATCAGTATACATCATTCTCAATCGATCTAATATATTCCAGAAAACTTTGATGATGCATATTCTTGGTTTTATTGTTGATTTTTTTTTTTTGGGGCAAAATCAATTCATCTCATTCGAAAAAGTTAGGGTTCCAAACAGGGGAGGAGGAGAGCCTCCTTTGCGAAAGCATCAGCCTGGCTATTTTGACTATGAATCAATTCACACAAATTGGATAGCCATAAGTGATTCCTTTCGATTTTTTAAGTGGGGATGATAGCATTGAATATGATAGCGTAACCGCAATTCAAAATAAAACACACAAATCTTGTATTAGTAGTAAGTTAAAACATCATTGTGAATTTGTGATACATAATGAATTAATGATTATTTAGAAGAAAAAAAACATATTTAGAAATTTGTTTTCTTTGTCCCAAACAAAAAAAGTCGTTTCCTAATTAGGCATTTTCGATAAATACAAACTTAGGATAATGATTAGCGATTGTAACTTCGCTGGAATCCACAAGAGGTCCTAACTTCTCTAATCCATGAATTGTCCAAACAACATCATATGTATATTTAATCTTTTCAGATAATCAAATATCAACTCCGATAATAGATAAGCTTCCATTAATCAAACATATTCAACACTTTTTCCTTGAAAAGTTCGTTCATTTAAACATATTCCGTACACGAGTGAAGAAACAAATAACACTTTTATATAATACATTTTTTGTTTACAAGTACAATCTTACACTTGAAAATCAAAACGTAACCATCGACCACAAAATGCTGTAGCAAGCTTTTATTTAAAACAAGTGATTATTAATTAACGAATTCATAAATGAAAAACAAAGCTCACATTTGTGTTTTTTTAAATCTTAGTTGATGGCGGAACAAACCCGACGAATCTCCCCATCTGATCCAGTCTTAACTTCTATGAGACTCATTTTGACCATCGACTTCCCGAACTCGGTTCCGAACCTCAAGGATGGTCGGCGTAATCCTAATAAACGTTCAATGATGGCTCGGGTCTCGGGATCCTTCCATAGGACTAGATCGGATTGGAGAACCACGCGACTTGACGTCACCTTCCTTAGGAACGATGTGTCAAACTTGTCAACACTTCCCTCGTCTAACTCCACTCGGGTGCCTCCATTTTGAGGGCACTGAGCCAGAATCAGCGGCACAAAACTCGGGTCGATTGATGGGTCAGGTTGTCCTGTGCCGTTGAAGTTAACGAACCTTCCCCTTACTAGACCGCAGCCAGCAGTTCCTATTGTGTGTCCGCCTGGTCAAAACCAAAACTCACTTAGAAATTAGCTACTAGGAAATTATTTTCTGAATAACTTACAAAGTGTTACATTTAAACCATATGCAATGACAACGTACCAACAAGAGTCACGAGGTCTAATGTGTTGAGAGTTTTAGCAGCGAAGTCTTGCTTCTGCTTAGCAACGGAGTCGCTTGGTCCGGGCAAGTTCACGTCTGAGGCTTGCGAGATTCGGCCGTCGAGACGTCCCAAGGGCACTTCCCAGCGTTGTCCACCGGTCTGCATAAACCAATATTAAATTACCGCTAAACACGACCATATATATATGTTATATATTTTAATCATGTGAAATACACACATAAATAAGAAAGTAAGAAATCGAATGAAATATGTAATGCATGTAATAATTTCAGTATATTACCAAAACGACGGCGTCTCGGGCTGCAAGGGTGAGAATATCAGCACAAGAAACGGTACGAGGACAAGCCTTCTCAAGCCGAGCCTTAGCTTCTTCAATAACTTCGAACCCTCTCAATGAACGGTTCGGAACTGCGGTTCTCTCTGAGGTGTTACCAGCGAGGAGAACCGAGCCATCGCAGCCATGGACAAAGCAATCGTGGAAATGCATTCGCAAAATTCCAGGTGCATTAGCCGGGATAGACCGGACATGAGACTGAACTACAGATCTCACAATAGACTCTACGTTTCGGCATCTATTCCCATAAAACCCAACATGTGGTCTTCGACCACCACCGCTGTTTGAGCCACGGTTCCCTTGTGCGGTTACAGCTGCAACCAATACTAAAAACGTTACTAGAACGAATAGCAAATTGTAACCACGACCCATTTTTCTTTTTAGTAATTAAATAGAAACTATTTGAGTCTTGTAGAAGTTGTGTTTGTTGTGTGTTTTGAGTTTGATGTTAAAGGGTTTGTATATATAGGCAAAAAAAGTTGTGGGAATAACAATTGTAACGAGCAACTTCGGCACACGACGCAGAAATTATGGGAATTTAATAAGCTGATTTAGTAATCATTTATAAAATAATTAGTTTGAATAACAGTGTAGATGAGTCGGTCCATTGAACATATATGTATTATACATGTTGTCATTATTTTTTTCTTTTTGAGCGAAGCTATCTTGGTTTTAAGTTGTAGATGATTGGTAAGAGAATCAAAGTTTGTTCAAATCGTACCTAGCTATAATAATTTGGATCAATAGTTTTGGTCGAAAACAAAATGAAAACTAATATAAGGTGAATGGTATAAACGTAAAGCATCTTAAAACTCTGGAAGAAAAATCGATTAGTGTTTTTCGACATGTAGCTAAATCGGCCAAAATTGCAGTTGATTAATTGGAAAAAAATGAACGATACATTAAGAAAAGTGATCAAATCTATTCAAGAAACACTAAAATGTGATTTTTTTTTTGTAAAAACTAAAATGTGATTTTGAAAAATATAAACGCAAATTATTCGTGACAAAATATTAATCAGTTGGCTTAAAAAGTAAAATCTCCGATACCAGTTGGTACCACAATAGTGATGTTTTATTAGGGTCAAATATTGCTTCATAGATTAGATCAATGAGTTACGTGGCGATAATATAGATTACAAAGTTTTGGTCAGAACGTTAGGGATGATGAAAATGTAACGGGCATAGTTGACTTTTTAAAATGATCAAATCGTCTATTATAATGGTATATTTGTTTCTCTACTCTTTTGGATTAGCCAATATATAATACTACTATTTATTCTTTGAAGGATAAAAAACATTAAAGTATTCACCGCCATGGAAAATTTGAACCATACAAATAAAATAAAAAAATTGAACCATTGAACAATAATAGACTAAGTAGGTTTCTGCATGGGGAAAGTACAAAACAAAGAGAATATGTATAGTGATGGCTGTAGTTAGTTATTCAGTTCCCTTAATTAAAGTAATTAACGAGTTACAAAGTAATACAGTATAACATTATATGATATACTTGCAGCTGGCATGCATATGTATGTGTATGTGTAATTTTCTGATGACGGAAAAACGTGTGTGACCGCTAAATCACAACTTGTAAATGAATTCGACTTTAAAAGTGTGCTGCAGAGAAATTACCATTTTGAAAAATATTAACTAAAAACAAAACTGTTACGAATTAATGAAAACCGTATGAAACTAGTATTTTTTATTTTTTTTTGTCAAAACTGTTACGAATTTATCAAAGCTGTAAAGAGATAAGCTTGATGTCTTGTTTAATGTTTACTAGATAGTCGGTGGGTAAAAAAAAAAAGAGCATATAATTTTGACTGAGGAATGAGGATGTCTTGTTTAATGAAACCACCAAGAGACAACTTCGAAGGCATAATATCATTGACTTGTCTTTTTCTTTATTGTCAAAGTCAACCACTGATATATAATTATCCTTACTATTATCCCTTTAATCATTTTCCACCAATGATTAGATTCATTTCGAACAGTGAATTCAAACTGAATCGTTCCAACTTTGATTGACTTCACTAATTGTATTTTATGTTTTTTGTAAAAGTCTTATTCAAATTTCACTTTACAGTTAAGAGTTATAGATTAAGATAAAGAAAGGAACCAATATTCACATTTCAAGTATAATTAAGAACGATAACTTTATACAGGACACATAATTTTAATTAATATCGGTCTAGTTATAAAAACCAGAGACGGAGAGGACAAATTTCACCCATCACCGAGCACGTACATGTACATTATACAATATGAGATGAGACTAATATTCATCACCCAGTTTTCTGCCGGAAATTGGCGAAAATCTCGTGATACCAAATATACTATTTTATGAAATTTAACTTCATCTTGAAAACCAATCATCCTTATTTTCATTACATCCTTTATTGAATTAAAAAAAAAAAAACTTTCATTGCCTCGAGTTGGAAACTAATGTACATATTTAGACGTTATATATATTATTAACTCAATTGGTTAATTTTATTGACCTAAATGTTATTCTATTTTACGTTTGCGTTTTTTTTTTTTGATATATCCATTAATTAATTGTTTCTGTTTATAGTCCAATTTTTTTTTT
>Ga0041059_1001553_pt1 | contig 18079 bp, 13 predicted proteins | sample AraColnosormetaG_FD_56232 | JGI IMG/M metagenome (GOLD analysis project Ga0041059, IMG submission 56232) | Arabidopsis roots microbial communities from North Carolina, USA - Col MF nosort | ecosystem: Host-associated > Plants > Roots > Unclassified | place: USA: North Carolina | collected...
TACATACATACATACATACATACATACATACATACATACATACATACATACATACATACATACATACATACATACATACATACATACATACATTCATTCATGTATATTTGCTTCTTAGTTCATTGCTTGTTTCTTTATTTACATCGTTAACTTATTTTACTTGCTCTCTTCTTTGTTTCGTTTGCTTTCATTTGCTTAACTCGGTTGCTTGTTTAAATTTTACATACGTCCTGCTTTGTTTCTTTGATCTTTGCCTACTCAATCGCTTCATTCATTTCTTAACTTGTTTACGTCTTTCTTTTCTCAACGTTTTAATTTATTTACTAACCATGGTTATTATTTAAATCATGTTATAGTTTATAACTATTTAAAAACCATCAGCTTTAATTTTAAAAAGTAAATACTACTTTTTATTGTGGATGTATTACGAATGTATAAACTCTTGTATTCAATTTGAAATCAATAAATGAATGAGATGTTATATAAAAAAAAAAAACTACTCTAATAGCTACTTAAAATCTAGTGTAAATTGATAAAATTTGGAAATGACACTAGAAATGGAAGAATTTTATCTCTTTACATTTAATGGAATAAATTGTCATCAATTTAAGTATTTATTACTTTAACTTTAGTAAATGTGATGATAGCATTATCATATGTTATATTCTACCGCTTTTTGTAAGGACCAATATATAACTACACATATTTTTATGATGAAACGATAGTCGCTTTTGTATTCACAAGTTATTGGAAAAAGACATAAAAAAGATTTTTTTTTTGTTAAAGAGAGTACATTGTTGAAAGCATTATATATTTTGTTTTGCCCTTTTTAATCCGATTTGTACCCAAAATAATATATTAAACCGAGTTTTATGCAATCTGAAATTATTGAAAAATAACGTTTTAAACAATTACTTCAAATTGAATCGGAACCGAAACTTCAACCACATATCATTAGTCCTTACAATCATATCACCGCATCAGTAACTCCGGTGACACAACCCAACACAGTCAAAGCGCGGTCGTCTCAACTGCCAACAACTTCACCTCACCCTCATCAAAAGCTCTCTACGCGCATAGCAAGCATGACATTCACCTTCATAACTTGCTATATATAATGCTATGTTAAATATACACAAATTTATAAATTCACGTTTTGTAATACGTCCAAAACCGTTGGGACGACGTTCAATGAGTAAAGCAAATCGAAACATAGTCCTTCATTCATTAAAAGAAATGTCATTGATCATTTAATGTTCAAAAACTAGATACATCAAATATCTTTAATGTCCATCATCTATACATGCAATACACTTGTCTAGAATCAAGCTATGTGCTCTTCCTTCTCTCTGTACATGCAGTTCACTTTTGAAGTTGTGCTTCACCCTAGCTTTTCGGATAGAGTTGCCACGAGATCTTCCTGAGCTTTCTCTAAGGCACTTGAGAGATTTTCGGGCTTTCTTTCCACCACCTCCTCCGCCACAGAGCTTAGCTATGGGGGCAATAATTTTCCTGCTTGAACTCCTAGGGAGACTATTCCAGGACTAAATGCAGCAACTAAACTAACCTTGTCTTTCTCTGGAGATGAACCTAGTACCACAACGACTGGATCATCCAATGTGCTTATCAAATGCTCAGCTGCACTCTTTAATGAGTCAGCATCGGTGTCATCCATAGACTCGACGAGCACTCCAAAGGAATTAAACATTCACAGTAGTTGACATATTATAGTGTTAGATCATGTGTCAATTCATCTGAACATCATTATCATATCAAGCATTGTAAGCAGGAAACAATAGATTACCTTATCGTCTTTGAAGTTCCTACAGTAAATGCGTTGTTCGATATGACAGATGCTTTATAGACCGCTGCTTTTGAACGCAAGTCGGAGGCTTCTTTTCTATCAGCACGCAGTTCCTCTAAAGATTCTCCACTCTGTTTGTAACTTCCTCTGCTTTCACTTTTAGATTAAAACCAAACAACAATAGGTCGTCATTAGTAACTACTACCTTGAAAGCAGCAAATGGGTAGCTTGTTTTTTTTTCCGCATTCAAACATGGAATGGATAAGCAGAATACCTTTTATTTTCGTAAAACACATATCAATGGGCTTTATAGTTTGGGCCTAACTGTTTTATTTATTTATTGCGCTCTGTATTTATTTTGAAAATTAGGATGCTGCTATTTGAGAGTTCCTCCTAGGTCAAGCATATGAAAAGGCAGTTATCATCAAACCACCGGAGAATTCCTTAGCGAAAGGTACATTTCATTTCTCTAAAATAGCAAGTTTTTACGAGTCTCTGTATTTTGTTTCTCATTGTTTATGTAGGTTTTTCTAGGGTTTTCTACTTGTAGGTTTTTGTTGTGCTCGCTCATGGCTGAAAGAGAGGTTGTGGTGTTGTGTTACTGGAATTGTCATATCAAGCATGGCCCTGATGGCGTCTACTTTGAAGGATCGACTCCTAAAGAGATGAGAGTCAAGAAAAATGCTGACTTTAGCAGATTTCTGGATGAGCTTTATCTAATAACTGGATTTGATAAGCAAAAATCAAAGCTTGAAATAGTCGCTAGGTACCCTGTTGTTCAATCACCCAATAAGTTTAGGTATCTACTTCATCCCGTGGCGAACGACATTCATTGGGAGAAAATGCTTGAGGTTCCAAGCAATCACCCTTGTATTAACTCTGTGGAATTTTACTTGGAAGCTAAACCAAAGCCTAATGATCCTCCTCCTGCTCCTTGGTCCTTATTGCCAATGGGAATGAATCCCCAGAAAAGACAGAAGAGCAGACACCAAGTGGTAGGGAAAAGACAGAAGAGTACGCAACAAGAAGTGGGGGATACAAATTCAGGTTCAGGGTCAGGATCAACACCGACTCTTGTGTCTGGTTTGTGGCTTGAAGGTGATACAATGCGTGTGGGATTGTGTTTTAAAGATTTAGCTGAGATGAAGAAGGCAGTGGACTGGTGTTCGATTAAGAGGCGGCAAAAATGTTTACTAAGAGAGACGGAGAAGGACGTGTATGTGGTTGAATGTGAAAGATGGCACTGCAAGTGGTCAATTTGTGCTTCTAGAAGAGAAGAAGACGGTCTTTTTGAGATAACCGAGTGTAGTGGTCCACATGATTGTTACCCTGAACATCTAAATGATTTTGATGCTGAGTGTATACCATTTCAGATTGAGCGTGTGGTCAGGGTACAGCCCACTCTCTCAACTGCAGAGTTGGATAAATGGTGGGAAAAAAAATTTGGCTTTGCGCTTGATCAAGTGGTGGAGCATTGTTCAGAAGGACTTGTGGAGGATGCGAAAGTGAAAGCTATCAAAAGATTCTTTGGAGATTGGGATCAGAGTTTCAGACTCATACCCAAGTTAATGTCTGTGCTTCACTCTTCTAATGGCCTTCTTGTAGACTGGCAATATGATTCTTTGACTCATGATCCTGAACACGCCTCCTTTCGCGGTTTGTTTTGGGCATTTTCACAGTCTATCCAAGGGTTCCAACATTGTAGACCTCTGATTGTTGTGGACACCAAAAACTTGGGAGGTAAATACAAAATGAAGTTGATGATTGCCTCGGCGTTTGATGCAACCAATCAATATTTTCCTCTTGCCTTTGCGGTTACTAAAGAAGTATCTGTTGATAGTTGGCGTTGGTTTCTCACTAGAATCAGAGAGAAGGTAACACAGAGGCAAGGCATTTGCCTCATCTCCAGTCCTGACCCCGATATACTCGCTGTTATTAACGAACCAGGATCTCAGTGGAAAGAACCCTGGGCTTATCACAGGTTCTGTCTGTATCATCTGTGCTCCAAACTATGTAGCGTTTCTCCAGGCTTCGACTACAACATGCATTTTCTTGTGGATGAGGCTGGGTCGTCAAGTCAGAAGGAAGAGTTTGATTCCTACATGAAGGAGATCAAAGAGAGGAATCCAGAAGCTTGGAAATGGTTAGACCAATTCCCTCCACATCAGTGGGCTCTGGCTCATGATGATGGTCGGAGATACGGAATCATGAGGATAGATACTGAAGCTCTCTTTGCTGTTTGTAAAAGATTTCGGAAAGTTGCAATGGCAGGGGGTGTGATGCTTCTGTTTGGTCAGCTGAAAGACGCTTTTGCTGAGTCTTTTAAGCTTAGCCGTGGTTCTCTTAAGCACGGCGATGTGTACACGGAACATGTCATGGAAAAGCTTGAAGAGTTTGAGACAGATTCCGATACTTGGGTTATAACTATAACGCCGTTGGAAAGAGATGCATATCAGGTCTCAATGGCCCCGAAAAAGAAGACACGTCTGATGGGTCAGTCTAATGACTCAACGTCTGGGATTGTTCAATTGAATGACACAACATGCACTTGTGGAGAGTTTCAAAAGAACAAGTTCCCATGTCTGCACGCTCTAGCAGTCTGCGATGAATTGAAAATCAACCCGTTGCAGTATGTAGACGACTGTTACACTGTTGAACGGTATCACAAAACGTACTCGGCTAAATTTTCTCCTGTTCCTGAGTTATCAGCTTGGCCGGAAGCTTATGGAGTTCCAACATTGATTCCTCCTGTCATTGAGCCGCCTCCACCTAAAGTATCAGGTAAGTTCCGGAGATTTATATTGTGTTATTGCAGTCTCTTACTTTTTCTGACACCATGTTTGTGTTATCTTGTAAAAGGAAAAGGGAAAGAGAAAGATACCGAGGATGATCATCTTGAAGAAGATGAAGATGGTGACGATGATGAGGAGGAAGAAGATGATGATGTTGATGATGACGAGGAAGACGATGATGATGTTGATGATGACGAGGACGATGAGTGGTAATGATGCTTATTGCGTAATGAGCTTTAAGATAAGATCAGTAGGACTCATTCATGCGCACTTTAAACAGCCTTTTGAAGTTTTGGTTTGCTTTTCTGGTTTGGTTTCCGCATAGTTTTAATATCCCTTTCTTTGGATTTTTGTAAACTTGTGAAATTTTCAATGAAGGTTTAGGAATCGCCATGTACATATCAGATAATCTTTTCTAAGTACATTTACGTTTTGCTCTAAGGTCAATTACGAATTAAAAATTGGTTCTAAGTTCGAAGTTCAAAATAATAATAAAAAGTGCTAACTTCTAAACCAACACACAAAACCAAAGAAAAAGGTAAAAATAAGATAGTTGGTCCTAAAAGAAAAATTGGAGGCAACCCAGAGAGTAAATGGAACACCATCTCAGATTCGAAAGCCATTATAACGTTCACATTTCACTTTACAGCCAAAATAAGATTTTATAACTCACTTTCAAGTGCTACAATACAACAACACACAAGTCGAATTTGACTCTGCTCATTCCATTATTTCTTGACTATACCGGGGGATTTGGGTATACTTTGGGTTTCGGTTTCACTTCAATTTCATTAACACTTCTAACAAAGATGGCGTCCGGTTCATGCCTGCAAAAACACAACACTCAGTATCAGTTAAAGAGAGATCAATCCAAAAGCAACACACAATAACATCTCTAGAATGCTATCTGTAAGTCTCAATGGTCAATGTCCACAAATTGAATGTTTCTATATCCCTGATGAGATCTAATAGCATCCAACTCAAACAATAATTCTGTCAAAGAGTTAAGAACCGAAAGATTAAAGACTGAGATTCTTACGGTTTGTCTCCCTCTTCAAACGTGTAACTAGAAGCAACAGCCAGTAATCCACCATCTCGGCTGAATGACAGCGCCGCAATACTTGTTGGATACTTAGAGTACTACAAAGAAGAAGGAGCAAATTAATGATGTGCCTCATTGAAAGAGAGATAACAAAAGCTCTCGTCATTCCTATACCTGATAAAGCCTCTTCTTATTGTTACCGTCCCAAATGTTGACAAAACCATCACAGCCTCCGGAAGCAAAAGTGCCATAACTACAATTTAAAAAAAAAATCCGGTTATTCGAAGTGATAGAGTTGGTTTACCGGGACAGATAACTTAAAAGTTTCAAATTTTGCCCATAGGTTCCACATGCATAGTGAATTCCGTAACACACATTTACAATGAAAAGAATTAAAAAAAATCAAATGAAATGATAGCATTCACAAATCCCAATACTCTGAATTAGCCCTCAAAGTTCATATATTTTCCACTAGATTTTTATCTTCGCCATTCAAAAATTAGTTAAGTCTTGAAGCAATCAAATATCTGAATGGAAACAATCAGGTTTCTTTAAGATAAGACTTACATCGGATGGAAAGCAATTGCATTTACAGGGTAGACAATGTCCCTTCCATCCTCTGATTTCCGGTGACATTTGAAAGCATATCTGAAACGAAGTTCAAATGAAGAAATCAGATTTGTTAAAAGAAGTAAAAAGGAATATCTCACCAGAAAAAAAAATCAGCAAGAATAAACAAAACGCCGTAGACTACCACAGTTCATCAAAGAGAGGTAAGAGAAAACAAATTAGGGACATACTTTTTAGCCTGAGCAGCTTCTGATAGATCAAAAAACTCCATTGAAACCCTCCCTTCAACAGAGCTAAGGGCATATCCTGCAAAGTATTATTAAAATCAAAAGTCTGGAAGAGGATATTGAAGCTACTGAGAGTATACTTGGAACAGGACGAAAGCAACTTTGACTGTTGTTAAAAACAAGCCCCACTGAAAGAAACATATCAGCCATTTAACCTGTTCCGTTGGGATAACAACGTACACATCTTGTCTGGTATTTAAGTGAGGACTCTCTTCTTTGCTCAGGCTGGGACATATTTCTAAGATCATAAATGTTGACATGCCTTCCTGCTGTTGCCACTACCAAACGATTTCCAACAAGAGAAAGAGAGTTAACACGCTCAGGTTGCATATAAGTTCCAATCTGTGTGCGCTCAGTCCCACTTGCACCTCTTGGATCCCAACATTTAATCGTTTTATCCCAACTTCCAGTGATCACTTGCCCTATAACGCCACATAAACATAGTGTTCAAGCAAAACCATGGGATGATTAGAAACACCAAAACATCACGAACATCATAACCAATTTTTACCAACCTGCAGCATAAGAATACTCAACACATCGAACTGGCTTCTCATGCGTACCCAAAACGTCTTCTTTGCCAGCATTGAAGTCAATTCTGAAGTATAACAAGAGAAACCCAATTATTTAGATTCCGCAAAACAATTCCTAAACACTATTTGTACACTCCTACATGACCAGTTTCACTATATCTCAATTTGAAAATTGCATCGAACCGGATAAAATTAGAAGAGAGAACAAATTAAACATACCTTCTAACTTTAGTATCGGCGCAAACACTGAATCCAGAAGAATCATCATGGAAGCAGCAATCGAGTACCGCTCCACCATGTTTAAACTCCCCTCTCATCAAATCGCCGTTCGCATCATACAATCTTACACTCTTCGATCCAAAAATCCATCAGATTAGAGAGATCAGAATTACAAAGGAGCAGTAAAATCAATGTTTGAAAGAAGATTAGAGATTTCTAACCTTATCCCATGAAGAGACTAGTAAATGATCGCTGTTATTAGAAAATCGAAGATTAGAAATCCCATCGGACGGTGGATTCGAGAGCTCGCGACCAATGGCCGGCACCAAAGTCATCCTGGAAAATACGAATTTTTAGGGTTTATGCTCAGAGAGAAAGAGGGAAGATGACTGTTTGATTTTCAAATTCTGTCTGTATACCCTGGACAAAGAATTGAATCTGTTATGTGATCATTACAGTTTTGCTATTAACGATAAATGGGCTGTGAATTCGGCCCATGTATATACCCTTAATTACCTTAATGGGCTTTAAATAGGCCGCCGTTGGTCGTCCAACTACAAATTTCCTTATTAACGTCTAAATAACATATGCAAAAACAAAAACAATAACAACATTTCTCAAGGATAGGCTCTTTTGAGCTTAATTATTATCTGTTGACAAAAAAAAAGAAAACAATTTCGTTATGTAACATATTTGAATAAACGTATTTAAAAATTAAAGCAAAAATTTGCAAGATGTCAATAAAAAAATCAAAGACCGTAAGTGAATTATCTTGGATGATGTGTTTGATCTGACTAATGATATGTGACCGAATAAGCCTAATCTGGCCACATCAATGTCTAAACACGTCGGTTTAATCAAATAAATCTGGTCTAGTTTTTTTTTTTGGCTTATCGAGTACTCATCTTGCTAATGGTAAAAGATTAATCTCCGAACGAATGGTCGCTAATTGGCCATGTGTCCAAGGAATTTAACAAACAGTAATACTTTTTTTTGTCTAAGAAAAAATTGAATTCCTTAAAATCCTTTTCCATTATGTAATTAATAGATATTTTTCTGCAATCCTTTTTTATTATGTAATTGATAGATATTTTTTGCAATAAATTGAAGTTTATCAATTAGTGATTATAAAAGATTTTTTCCACTCAGGAAATGATACTATAATGATTGAGAAAAATATATGATATTTATTAATTATTGAGATAAATATAATATTTATTTATTAAGATAAAATGTAAACCAATCTAGGGAAAAAAAAAAGGTAAACCAATCAGACGTGTACGCGTTTGATTTAATGCTTGTCCCACACGTCTTGTAACTCACACAACACACATCGCATAAGTCGAGTTCACGGTAAACCTAATTAATTGTGTTTGTTTATGTTTAACTTTTTTTTTGAAGTGTCACTCTCACTATATGGAAAATTTACTTTTTCTTTACTTACTGGATTATTGCACTTAAAATAGAGATTGAGTTATCGTAGAATATCCCGGGATTCTCTATTTTCCTTGTTAACTAACTCAGTTTCCAATATTCAATTGTTATCCGAAACCTACCAGTGAACAGTGAACCGACTTAAAACTCAAACTAATATAAATATGAGAGTCCGAGAGGACAGTCACGAAACAAACAGAACTTGACTTTTCTTTTGCTAATCACTCCAAGTTTCTTAGGGATTAAGAAAAAAGCTCTGAAACGTATCGGAATCGGAGAAGTATGGATCTCAAGACGTTGAATCAATTTTCGCCGTTGACAAAGCTTACCGTTCCAAATCACAGAGATGTACAAGTCAGGACAGACCAGTTGATAACTTACGAACGATCGAAACGAAAGTCTTCTCTTCATGATGATGAAGATCTTATTTCGAAACGCCGATGCTTAGATTTTCAGCGAAAAATAGAAGACAACGAGTGTGCAAACGACGGCGTTTTCGTTGCGCCTCCTAGGTTTAAAAGTGGTCAAGTGTCTATACGACAGCGTTCTGACGCTCCTCTCTCTTCTCAGGCGGTGAAACACGACGAGTTTGCAAACGATGCTTTCTACAAGCCTTGGTTGGATAGTTTCCGGCTGAAACGACAGCGTTTGGGTGACGATGAAGATCCTTCCTCTTCTTCTTCTCCATCTGAAGTTGATATCGCTGCTCTCACTCTCTTACAGTTTTCCTGTGATAGACGCCATCCGCAAACACAAACGCTAACGCGGCCGCAGCCGCAAACTCACAAAACTCAACTGCAGAGGCCGCCGCCGCAACTTCAATCACAAACTCAAACGGCGCCTCCTAAGTCTGATTTGTTCAAGTGTAGCATCTGTGAAAAAGTGTTTACTTCGTATCAAGCTTTAGGTGGTCACAAAGCTAGCCACAGTATTAAGGCCGCGCAACTTGAAAACGCAGGCGCAGACGCTGGAGAAAAAACGCGGTCAAAGATGTTGTCACCGTCTGGGAAAATCCACAAGTGTGATATATGTCATGTTCTGTTTCCCACCGGACAAGCCCTAGGTGGACACAAACGCCGTCACTACGAAGGCCTTCTCGGCGGTCACAAACGCGGTAATGACGAGGCTGTTCTCAAGTTGAGTCCCAATAGCAATAAGAGCGTTGTAACAAAAGTGTTAGATGCAGAACAGAGTTTAAGGGCAAGTGACAACATTCACAAACGCAATCAGGACGAGGTTGTTCCCAGCAGAGACAAGTGGAGTCTCAGTAATGTGAGTGTTGTTAAAAATGTGTTGGATCTAAAGCTGAGCCTAGGGGAAAGTGACGGCGGTCACAAAGACAGTCAGGACGAGGTTGTTGTTCATGAAGACAAGTGTAGTCCTAGTAGCAATGGGAGTATTGTAACAAATGTGTCCGATCCAGAGCAGAGCGTAAGGAGATTGATAGATCTTAATAACCCGCCTTCACTCGAGTTTGATCAATCTAGAGGCGGAGACGTGGAGGAAGTTGAAAGTGCAATGATATTAGCAAAGCAGCCTTGATAAGAAAAATGATTTTTTCAATACTAATTGCATTAAGGGTCTTAATTTGTGATTTTGATTTTGATGTTTATTTTAATATCCAACAATCCAGTTATCCTGGTTAGTAAACAAAGATATATTAATGTGTTTTACCAACCAAAGATTGTGAATGCGTTTGCTACATCCACGAGAACAGAAAAAAAAAAAAAGAACCTTTTTGGGGCATTGGCCCTCTTTAGAGTAACAAGAATCGTGAATTAATCATTAAAAGAGTTAATCACTGGTGTAAATATTAAACTTCAAGATTTGGAAAGGATTACATAACAGAGAGATTTAACAGTTAAGCAAAGAGTTAGTAATACTTAAAAACAGAGTAAATACAATATAGAGTTTTATGTTTAAGCCAGAAAGGCAATGGAAACAAAGTTTGTACTTAGAAAAAAAGTCACTTCCGAGAAGAAGAAAAAGTAAATTCAAATCTGGACTTCTTCCATTCCTTCAATTTTGAATATTGCTTTTGACTTTTATCTAGTTTAGGAATATGCTAAAAGAATAGAAATCAAGCTTATCCGAATATTCTGAGATAAATTATAGCAGAACTTAGCCGATTTTAACTTATATATATATATATATATATATATATATCTATATATATATTGAGTAAATCCAACAGAACACGTATAAGTCAACTGTCGTTTGTGCGAAACAATACTCTCCCAAGTTTCGTAAGAAACAAGCAAACGAAAAGTGTGTATCTGATAGATTGGAAGAAGAGGTAGTATTGGCTCTTTCATCACAGATGAAACAACCGTCTAAGGATGTGTCCGCTCTGATCAAACGATTAGAATTTGCGATGCAAGAAAGAAAAGATGGGTTACTAGCCGACGACAATGTTTTGATTGAGATGATAATGGAACTTGAAGGGAATATTTCTACTACTAATGGTGATGATGAAGATCCTTATTCAGAAGGCAGGTTAATAAAAGTGATAGAACCGATCGGGCTAGACGAAGACGATGAGTGTGTTGAGATTGGGTTGGGGAGTTGTGAACAAGAGCCAATACAAGAGCGTTTTGGTGATGATAAAGATCCTTCTTCGGATCACGGAAACGTAGAATCTATCCGGCTAGAAGAAGAAGACGCCGTTTTGTTTGAGCCTTGGTTGAAAAGCAGGTTGAAAAGCAGGGACAGGGAACAGTCTCAACGACAAGGTTTTGGTGAATACGAAGATTGTTTCTCGGAACGCAGGTTCTTACAAGAAGAAGAAGAAGAGTGTTTTGGTGACGATGAAGATTCTTTCTCGGATCAGATTTCATTCTTGGAATCGAACCGGCTAGAAGAAGAATTTGAAGAAGAGAAAGAAGCAGCCCGGTTTTCAAACGACAACGATTTCGTTGAGCTTTTGTTTCAAGGTATTGAACAATCAAAATCAAAACCAAAGCCAAAGTCTTGTTCTTATTATGATGATGATGATGATGATGATGATGATGGTGATGAGGATGATGATGATGATGATGATGATGTTGATCCTTCCTCCAAAGACATACGTTTAGAAGAAGAAAACGAGTGTGAAAACAGAGCCGTTATTAGGCCTAGCTTGAATAGTGTAGCACCAAATCAACAGCGTTTTGGTGATGATGAAGTTCCTTCTTCTTCTTCTTCTCTCTCCAAAGATGAAACCGCTGCTCTCTGTCCCACACCGCATTCACAAACACAACCGCAATCGCAAACCCAACTGCAAAAGGTGACCCAACCTCAAACGCAGATGCTGCCTAAGTCTGATTCTTACCAGTGCAACGTCTGTGGAAGAGAGTTGCCTTCATATCAAGCTTTAGGTGGTCACAAGGCTAGCCACAGGACTAAGCCGCCTGTTGAAAACGCAACTGGGGAAAAAATGCGGCCAAAGAAGTTGGCCCCATCTGGGAAAATCCACAAGTGTTCTATTTGTCACCGAGAGTTTTCAACGGGACAATCCCTCGGTGGACACAAACGCCTTCATTACGAAGGAGTTCTCCGCGGTCACAAACGCAGCCAGGAGAAGGAGGCTGTTTCCCAAGGAGACAAGTTGAGTCCTAGTGGTAATGGGAGTGTTGTAACACATGTACCTGACCCAAAGCAGAGCCGAAAGGGATTGATAGTTATTAATAAAGTGCCATCGCCGGAGTTTAATGATCCCGGCGACAAAGACATATTGGAGGGTGAAAGTGCATTGTTAGCAAACAAGCTTGAACAAGATAGAGGAATTACCAGTACTCGCATGATTAACGGTTTGAAATTTTTTAACTTTCTGTAAACTGATTTACACACTTGTTTTGTTTTGTTTTATTGAATTCTCTCATATAGATTGGTCAATTTTAGATTAGGTTAGTTGATGACATCTATCTATGTTGATGTCATCTCATTCCCTGATGTGGGACAGTTTTGGGCTTTTTTTATACGAGTATTACGGAGCTTTTGGAGGTTCGACAAAAGCAAAAGGAACCATTAAAATTGAAGTGTGAGTGTCCTTTTTAACTTGTACTTGTTTTTAGTTGTTGATAGACTCCTTCAAGACAACTAGAAACGACAAGACATCTTGATATGAAAAAACGGCGTCTAGAACTAGAAAAATAGACAAAATCAGTGATTCATCAGAGCATACATTACTACTACATCTTTATATGTACACAAGCCAAAGAATCCCATTAGAAAAACTTACGTATACAAAAAACTAAGCTTACTTACTTTAGAGGAATTACCTGAAATCTTATACAAAACAAACGTAGAAACTACAAGAGCAAAGAGAGAGATGATATCCGCGAATCTCACCTTGATCTTGGTTTGAAAACGATAAGGTCGGGATTCGTGGAAGGAAAAGGCCCGTGTTAGCAACTCTGTTCTTGGTGAGTAGTGTAGTCAAAAGGAACAAATCTGTTCTCTTGAGGAAGATCAGTTTTTCTACAATTGCGGAGTCAAGCTGCTTGTGATTGGTATCCGACTTAGTTGTATTATATGCGTTTTCATGCTACAATCAGTAACCTGGTTTGTCGTGTTCACCCCAAAGTCATATTAGAAAAGAATAGAGACATTGCAAAAGTACTCTAAACACAAAAAACAAGAAGATAAATGAAGATGAAGACCCTTTACCTGCATAGCTGCTACTCTTGATAAGCAACCTTGACATCTTTCAAGCAAAACCTTTTCTTTAGCAGTTACATTCACGGTTTCCACCATTACAGAATTCATCTCATCCACCTAAATAGACATAAATGAGTTTAAAGTAACCATTAAAGATAAGGGTTGTGCATAGAATAACTCAAGACAGATAACATATCAGACCCAAAAGGTTCAATAGACTCAACAGAGCTTCGAAAAATCTGAGAGAGACAAGATCATTTTTTTACCTTCGACGTCAGTGAGAATATGGAAGATGACATAGCTTGCATTACATCGACGGCTGAACTAACAGCATGCTTGAGGTCTTGAATATCAACCTAAACAATTCGAGAAGCATATTAAAAAAAAATTAACCTACGGTTTCTTGATTAAGCCAAAACAATCATATCATGGATTATACCATTGAGTCTTACCACGGTTTTTCCAACTATTGGTAGACGAAGTGTGCTGGCTTTCAAGGATTCGGTTGCTCCTGACAAAGAACTTGAATGATCTCTATCCAGAAGAGACCATTCTTCTAGAAAACCCATCTACAATTTAATAAATACAGCGAGCAAGTTTAGTATATCTAATGCAAAAAACAACATTCATAATTTCTTTAGTCTTTCTTATATGCCTCTCCTGTAGCGATGTACTATTACTACGGTTATCACTTAAAGATAAATAAAATCTCATGTTTCTTATGCTGATTCATTGTCAAAAATTCAAAGTGTTAAGTTGTGGGATGGTTCTAAGCAAGTAAGCATACCAACTTCTAGAGGTAGATATAGAAAATCTACCTACCATACATAAATAAATTATTAGAGTCCAAATTCATTTGCTAAACACGTTGCGAGACAATTACCATTCAACAATAATTGAGTTATACACAAAACTTGATTTTCTTATTACGGCAAGAAGGAATCACTAAGCCAAATTCCAAAGAATATCTGTCGTATTCCTCAAAAATAGAAGGAGAAGAAAACGTCTTAATTAGGACATTAGCCCTTTTAAAGTAAGAAATCGCATAAACTTAAGAGAGTTCATTCACAGTCTTACCTGTCCCCTCAGAATAGAAGCCAGTTTCAATTTCTGCCTTAGCAAAAGCAACTTGATTCGTTTTAAAGTGACACTGTGCCGCAGTTCCGAGATTGATACCCATGCATTCCACAGGTTTTTCTGGCAAAGAGAAAAAACAAGAGAGTCAAATTACAGTTTATGTTACGCCGCTAATAGTATAGATTTAGTCATCCTTAAACAAAAACTACTCTTCCACTATATTAGTTCCAGTAAGATTAACAAACTCATGCTTAATCTCCAAATTGACCTGATTTATCTGTGGGATGATGGCACCTAGGAGCCTAAATGATAAGTTTCCACAAGTGCTCACTTATTACATCAAGATCCTAAATATAGATGAACAAATCATACCCTATCTAATCTGCAGCAGTGGCTAAAAGTATAAACCATAGCTGTGATTGACCACAAAAGGAAATGAAAAACTCATAATTAAGCCATACCTCTGCGTTCAACCTTTGCACCATAACAGTAGAGTCTGCCCTCGCATTGACAAACCGCCACTGCAGGTCACGGTTATATAGAAGCCTCAACAAATGTGCATCCATAACACGATCCTCCCCAATTTTCCCTCTCCTAATATCAGCAGAGAAACTAAGAATTGAAGGCGTGTTGTTGCGGTTATAAGCGTTCATTTGATCAGAAACTCCATTTCTAGCTCGAGAAGGGCTCGAAAGAGCTCTAGCTGGAGATGACGTAGTTGTCGCCCAAAGCTTACTTGGTGAAGCAGAGCGTATAGCAGAACCTCTTACAGGAGAAGCCATACCACGAGGAGATGATAAAGGAACAGCATCGCTAGAAAACCGTTTCGAAAGACCAAACTTTGAAGATATACTACTGGTTTTCAAACCCGGGCTAGAGGATAAAGGCGAACCTGGATCCTGCAACCGCCTTAACCGGCTATTAGTCTCTTGCCAGAACCTAGCAGAAGCCATAATATTACGAGGCAAGCTCTTTGATTTAGAGATTTCACCATTAACACCAGAGCCACATTCTTGAACACCATTAGTGCTACCAGAAGAAACACTATCAGTATCAGAAGCAGTAAAGTCACAGGAAACACTAGACGTCAGACCATTATTTGGTCTTCTCTGGATATCATCTCCAATATCCAAATATTCATCCCTACCTCCCAAATCTAAACTCAATCTCCCATTAACAGAAACCCTAGGACTCTCATCAATCATAGAATTATGCAACATTGACCTCCCAACAAACCCAGATCCAAGCTTTCCTCTATCACTACCACAATCTAAGCTTCTAGAAAGCGAATTCGGCACAACAGATTCAGAATTCCCCCTCCGTGAGGCTCCAGGCCAGCGTTGTTGGTCCACAGGCTTAGAGTTCTCTCTCTGATCTCGAACCGGCGTCGATCTCCGTCGCTCCGGAGTAGATTTCCGGTGAGAAACCGGCGTAGAAGTAGTCTCTTTCTTTTTACTAATCGGAAGAGAAAAGGCTTCACCTTGAAACGAAACAGACAAACTCCTAGTGGAAGTGATAAGCATCTTCGTAGCCGCCGACATTTCAGTGCCTACAGTGACCGAAACCGCCGAGGGTCGACGACGGTCCACTGATTGAGACCGTTTAGGTAACAAAGACGGCGTTTTGATCGAATTGGAAGCGGAATTCGTCGTGGAGCGAGAGAGTAAAGGCGAAGGAGATGGGTATCGTTTACTAGTTCTGAGTATTGCAGAGGAAGAAGAAGAGGAGGAAGAAGAGGTGGTGGTGGTAGTAGTGGTAGTGGTAGTGGTGGTGGAAGAGACAGAGTGAGACGGAGAAGGAGATAAGTAGCGAGAAGGAACTTGTTTGCCTCTGGGTCTTCTTTGTCCGCCATTGTTGGTAAGAGATTGAGGTCGATCTCGAGGTGGGTTTCTTGGGTCAGTGGTTGAAATCGCTGCAGCAACCATTCTCGTCGGAAAAAACTATTCCTTTTTTCACATTGCATTCAAAGAGATTTGTGTCTTCTTTCTTCTCCAAACTCACCAAAGTTGAAAACTTTCAGAACAAATCGAAGAAAGGAATTTGCTTTATTTGCTTCACAGCCGAAGAAGACGAGAGAGAGGAGAGAGGGCGATGGGAGAGAGATGTGGGGAGAAATTGCAAGTGGGGTTTGTGGATTTGGGGTTTCCTGAGTAACTTTTTTGTTTATGTGATTTAAGTTTCTTAGTATATCTATTGTTTATTATTATTATTTTGCTTTTTCAGAGATTTACAATTTTACATCGACTTTGAAAGCTTTGAATTTTGCCCTAAACTATATGTTTAATATTAATTAATTAGTTTTGGTTTTGGATGTTTATTCTTAATCTTCTTTATTCTTTATAATTTATGTATTATGGATGATCAGGAGTTAATTTCGTTTATTGCCTTTCTACTTTCCAGTTTCCACAGTAAGATAAGATCTTTCTATATTCTTTTGTTCATTTTATATAGATTTTTTTTTTCTTTCAAGTTTCAAGCCCTAATAAACAAAACTAACAAGAAATTCATAAACAAATTACCATGATTTTTGCAGTTTCATTGAATACCGAGAAACAATAAATTAATTGTATGAATATATTGCTCATAGTCAAATTAGTGTATTTATGAATTCAATAATTTTTGCTAAAATTTTCCTTTTTTATAACTAAAAGATCTGATTCAAAATTAAATCTATATTTTCCACTATGATAGTTTTTTGCATTTATTTTATATAACTGGAATATCTCAAGTTGAAGTTCAGATCAATACTTTGACATTTAAGATGACGTCAATATATAGTTTATGCTATTGTATACTAAACATATTATTATATTAACTCAAAAGTTTTAATGCTTCAGAATATGTGATTTGTTATGCCATTAGCTAAGTACTAACATAATTCAAAAATAATAATTTGTGGAGATATTTTTCCTCGTTCATCTATGGATTGAGTTATAGTGGTTGATTTCTATGACATAAAATTCATTAATAATTGTTTTAAATGAATACACATAACTAACCAGATCGAGATTGTTTCTTATTTTATCACATATATTTGGTCGCTATGAAATTTATATCACGATATTGATATTGATTTAATCATTAAAAACCGTTTAAATTTTGGTTCATCTTTATGCTTTTTGGAAAGTTGATTGAATATTTGCATGTGCTTGAAATTGATACTTTTCTTAGAATTGTCATTGAGGATTACTTTTGGCTCTCTTTTACTTAATACCATTCCTTGGCTTTCAAAGTTACCACCCCTAATTATTTATATCTTAACCCACAAATAAATACTAACTATAAGCAAACGATAAGCATAGATAAAATAAAAAGAGATACAAGTAAACGATTCATAATTGGTTCTTAATTTCTAAAATATGAACCATGGAAGCTAAAAGACTACGTCGGTATTATCTAATTCTTACGTTTCAAATTTAATAAGTTAACCCCAAATATAAATTGAATTCCTTTATAAGAAAAAGAAGAAAATAAATAGCATGTAATATTTACGCATTTGAATCGATGTTGATGTGTACATGTGATTTAGATTCATACCGAATTTTATATCTAAAATATATATGAGAAAAATAAATACGTTTTCTCTTGATTAATGTGGTCGTCTACGGTCAATATATAGTCAACAAAACAGAAAGGGATAAGGTCAATTCATTACTCCTATTTTCTCAAAAAAAAAAAAAAAA
>Ga0041059_1001554_pt1 | contig 18072 bp, 8 predicted proteins | sample AraColnosormetaG_FD_56232 | JGI IMG/M metagenome (GOLD analysis project Ga0041059, IMG submission 56232) | Arabidopsis roots microbial communities from North Carolina, USA - Col MF nosort | ecosystem: Host-associated > Plants > Roots > Unclassified | place: USA: North Carolina | collected 2013-09-02
AAACAAAACTTATTATTAAGAATGTAAAAAAGGAAAACAAAATAAGCATTAGTGTTTCACTTAAAAAAAACTACCAAAAATTTTAATTAATAGTCACTTTTTAAAGAGAATCAAAAATTTCAATTAATTTCAATTCACAAACAAAACTTGCACTCTCAAATAACTCAAGTCTGGTATAGTCACTTTCTAAAGAGAATCTGTGTCGATCATGAGGCAAAGAGTAATCAATGTTTGGTCCATGAGCGATGATCTCAAGAGGGTTTATAGAAGGAAAGCTTCCATAGTAGTTTTGCTTGATATGATCCATCTTTACTGTACTGCTCATTCCCGCGATCTGGTAGATATCTTTCGTGTAGTTAAAGAGATGATAATACTCTCTTACGAGTCTTTTATCGCATTTGAAGATCACCGCGTAAGCCTGCAAAGCAAAATTCTCAAAAGATATATGGTAAATTGAACAAAACGTATATATGAAAATCCGAAAACAGAACAATTCGAGGTAAAATCACCTCGTCAAATCTTATGACAGTGACGAATAATCGGATATCTGATTCAGTCAGAGTGTTTCCACAAAGAAACCGTTGTTTTCTGAGTATGTCTTCGCATCGGTCCAATGCTTCATACAATCGTTTCACTTCCTGCAAAGAGAGACAAATAATTAAAATGTTGGAATCAAATTTTAATTACAATATTGATAAGAAAATCGCAAAGTTACGTTACCACATCATAAGTTTCTTGATTTGTAGCAAACCCACATTTATAAACACCGTTGTTTATCCCATCGTGAATCCATTCGTTAGTCTCATCGATTATGGCTCGGAGGTTGGGTGGATAAAGATCGAGAGAAGGGTTTTCTGCAACATGATTGAACTCGGTGTTGAACATTCGGAGTATCTCAGAGCTCTCATTGTTAACTATAGTCTTAAGCTTCTTATCCCAAAGAACCTACCAAAAACAAAGAAACCAACAATATCTCTAAATATCCGAAAATGTTTAGTGACGTAACAAAATAAGACTTAAGATTAGACCACACCATGATTAAAAGAACTTACAGGAACCGTATATTTGCCCGTGTAGTTGGAGCTAGCGATATCATAAAGTTCTCTTACGCTTTTCGCACCATTGATATGATCACGTTCAGCTCCAAGAACCTCTGTATCTGAATCTGGAAAAACCCATCCCATATGCTCGTCGTTTTCTTTGGTATTTCTCCAAAGTGGTTGAACAGACTAATGAACAAACTGATCAGATTATGTTCTGTAAAAATCGAAACTAAATGTGTCGTCTTTACTAACCGAAAAGCTTATAGCTTTGTCAAGTCCTTTGAGTTTCAAGATTGCAAGACATCTAGAAGCCCATGGACAAGCATAAGAGATATAAAGATGGTATCTTCCTGATTCTGCTGGAAACTGAGAGTCAGGATCTTTTGAAACAAAGTTTCGGAACGATGTTGCGGTTCTAGCAAAATTCGGATTTTCGTTTTCCATTGGTGTAGCCATTGTTGATGTACACTGGAGAGTAAAAAAAAAACACAAAGCTTATAATATTAAAACATCATTGTGAAACTATAGATTACCCAATTAAATCTGCAGGGTACAACCTAACCAGAAACACACACAAAAACTTAAGTGATCAAGAATGAATAAAGTAAATATGCACCTAACACAAAAATGAATGCAAGATACGATTTCGATCAGAAATTGACCAGGATGATGTAGCGAGCGAGTCTTCAACTGCTTTCTTAGATGGTACGTAATTGATAAAGGTGAAAATATTTGAGTCAATATTGGCGAGCCAAAGAAGCTTCTTGGATTAGAAGAAAAGTCTTTTGACAAATGTTATTTCTAAAAAACAAAATGTTGTTTCTTTGGACAAATGTTTCGAACAGAGAACCTTGAAGTCAACCATACCAACATATTAAACAATTGACCATGGGACTTTTCGAAACCACTTTGAATGCAAAGATGATTAAACTACTCCAAGAAACAGAGATCAATACGACTTTTCAAGCATATGAGACAATCCAACTCTGTACAAGACATTATAATTAACACCATAAGATTTTTAACATCGTAAACCATAATGATAATGTTCATGCTCTCACTGACATCAGATACATGTTTAGAAATGATAACTTCAAGAACAGGACACCCTGAGATGAGATTCTTCACAAGACCATGGTTTCCGTATAAAATTATATTTTCAAGATGCTTCATCTTGAGACAAGGTAGAGAAACACAAAACTCCGGATTCTACATCCCTTCTTATAGAAGCTTTAAAGACACCAATGTCCTGCTCTTAGAAATGTTCATAGGTATTCCATCTATAACATACCTAGGACTAGGATTTTGTGTCTCAACATCTAGATGTTGAATCCCGCTATCAACGGCTGTGATGATCATTCTTCATCTTGAACTGTTAAACTCAAGAAATCTTTCAGTGAAGTTCTTAATAGCATATCTGTAGAACTCACCAAACGAATAGTAAGGAAAGCTTTTAATAAATTTCTGCCAAAAATTACACAGAAACGTAACGATCAAGGTAGGATTCTGAAGAACTCATTAAACCAACAGTAACGTAAGCTTTTAATAGCAAATAAATTATGAATCCAAAACCCAATTAGAATTTTATACAACCAGAGAAATGCAATTATTAATTAAAATGTATATAAACTACAATTATTATGTTGAAAATAAAAATTTTTATTAAAAAAAAAAGAGAAAACTATAATTAAACTGAAACTCTGTCCTGAAATTGAAATCAAAGCAACAAAAAGCCAAACTACAGGAATAACGTCACTGAAACAATGTTCAACAACCAAAGATAACTTGACATGTGGGAGAAAGCTTTGTTGATGTAAGAAGCTTCTTGTAGCTCTTTAGGTAGATAGAAGATGAATATGAGAAACGTAGAGTAAGTTTCTTGAGGACTGCTGAATTCTCAAGAAAGTAGTTCACTAGTTTAATCGTACTTTTCTCATTCGGTTCTTTAATCTCAACATACTCCAGCGTCGATATTAAACATTGAGGCACGTTGGTAAAGTCCACTTGCTCTCGATCCAATTCAACATTATATTCCTGCGAAATGAACAAGCTGAGTTTTTACGATATGTTTCAACAATGTTCTTTTGCCAAAATCACAGATTCTTCTTACCAAGATGAGGTTTTTCAGATTTGGGCAGCTCTCAAGAAACGCTTCCAATAAGTGTGTTGATGAGCTCCACATCTGTGCTTTTAAATGATACAAGTTCTGGAATTTGGGAATCAGTCCGGGTTTTGAATAAGGAGAAAACCTCTGCAAGAAGAATAAATGCAAATCAGATATGTTTCATTGAGAATTAATACATTAAATTGTTATATAAACACATACCTGGAGACTCCACAAACAGATGATCATATGTTTTACACTAGATATCCCGGTTAAAAAATCGTAGAAAACATTACGCATCCTTAGATCCTCATGTCTCAAAGGATTAAATTTAGTACCAATGTCGATGCTGAACAAGGAACTCAGGTTCTTTACCACAATGCTATCAGATTGACTCTGTTCAACAGTCATATACTTGAGTCTTGGAGCATCAATCTCAACTGAAAAATCTGTACGATCCTTATAGATCGCAAAATGTAAGGTAAAGCTTTTCAGAGTCTGAGAGCTCACACGCAGAAGCAGAAGAACTTTATGTGTCCTAATATCAAAAGGCCTAATCAGCTCAAGATCTTCAAGAACAGAACATCCTGAGATGAGCTTCTCCACAACCAAAGGACCATCCTCACCGTGACAAATATTCTCCAGTTTCAAGATCTTGAGACAAGGTAGAGAAACAACAAAGTCTGAATTCTTTAACTCTACGTTATGAAGCTTCAAAGAGACCAATGTCTTGCTCTTGTAAATGTTTTGACGTTTGAAATCAACTCTGTCAAAAGTATGCATAAAAACATACAAATGCTGAAGTCCATGATCAACCAGTGTACCGATCAACTCCATTAATCGATCTCGATAACCTTTACAATCGACATACGTTATCATGAACTTTTTCAGGCGTGACCTGCACTTAAACTCCATAAATCTGTCCATAAACCTTACAAAGATTTCTTCGCGATCAGGATATGTGAATTGAAGGGTGAATAATTCGAGTCCAGGAACGTTTAACCAAAGATTTCTCCATCTCTTCGATAACACGCTTGTCTTAACAGAATCTTTGGTTCGAAGCTCTAAGAGTATCTGAGTTAGTAAAGAATCCGGCAATTCGCTGATATAATCGCGATCCATCCCTAGAGCATGAACAACAACAACAACATCAAAATCGATTCCTAGGGCTACTGTCTATAGATTCAGAGATCATAATGGAAGAGAAATGTATTTTCGATATGTTCAGAACTGAAATTACAAGCGTTTAAATAGATTACAAACACTATCTTAGAATATCTACGGAGATCATATCTACATCACAACAAACTAAGAAAACCGAAATATATGGAAGAAACTTCTTGTTCTGTAGCTCACCACATAATCCGCTCTATTAGCTTCTCAATTTTTATCCCAAATTCGATTAAAATTTCTTACGTAATTTCGTAGGTTTGATTTGTCCACAGTCGACAGATTATCGCCGGAGATATATAGCCAAGTGACAATTGATGGATTAGGTTTTTTTTCATTTAGTTGGGCCTAAAGGAGGAGGACCAAAACAAGTTAAAACATAAAGCGTAGGGTTTTTAGTAATAAACCCCCTCAACTAAAGATATATTGTAAGAAAACCCCTCAATTCATATTTAGTAATTAATCCTTCAACTTCAAATATGCTAATGAAAATTTCCCTTTATCTATAGTATCGTTAAATTGGACGGTCTACAGTTCAAATTATAACGTAATATTTTTCAGAATCTCTCATAATCGACTTTAACACCACATAAACTTTAGAGAATCCCATTATAATAAATTAGGGTTCATCAATTTAGATTTATCACTTTGAAAACTTTAGAGCTAAAGTTTGAGAATTTATAATCGAAGAGAAGAACATTTTGCTGTTTTTGTTGACTATTCATGTGTTAAATGTATATATGTCGGTTTTAATGTCAATTTAACTGTAGTTCGTCCAATTTTCACGACAATGTAGATGGACAAGATTTATTTAACAGATTTTAAGTTGAGGGTTTTCTAATTAAATATATAGTTGAGGTTTTTTTTTAGGATTCATCTTTGTTGAGAGATTTTATTACTAAAAGTTCTAAAGTTTATGCAAAGTTGCAAATCTCTACAATAATAATGTCGGCCAAAAATTGAAACATTATAAGCAACCATGAGCCAAAGCCTATTGGTTTTTGGCTTTTTATCCCTATGAATTTGCACAAAATAATAATTAAACTATTGGAAAGAAGAGAATGACATTCAAACCATATGCTTATAAGAAACTTCATGTCAATAGTTCAATAATTTATTCTTCTTCTTTGGGTCAGAAATTGGAATCTCATTCTAAATTTCTAATGGTAATGGTTTAGTGGTTCCCAGTGGAGGATGATTTGCCATGTAGGTCCACGCAAAAAATCAATTTTCTCAAACACCAAATTATCTAAAACAATTTCATGCAATAGTTGTAATGATGAGCAGGAGAACGCAGCCTAAAAGTGATATAAGTTATGGAATTTTCTAACCGGTCCGAATTTACTTGTTGTATATAATGCATAAGAGACTTCAAATATATAGATTTCTCCAGGGTAGGATGCGAGATGATCATATGTATATTTTATACTTGAAATACCATTAAAATATTCTCGAATAATGTTTCTCTTGGTCAATTCCTCAGATTCCAAAGGACTGTATATGTCAAGGCCAAACTTGATATAAATTAATTCCAGCAGCAAGGTCTATCTTGACCAATGAACTCACATCCTTTACAACGACCCTATCGGATTTACTATCTCTTAAACTCATGTACTTAAGTCGGAGCATCTATCTCGATAAATCTGTACTACCTATTAATTATTATCTAATTAAATGTTAAACGGAATGTAAAAAGATCCCTGGATGTATCAAAGGTTTGTTTGGTTATAGAATATAAACTTAAAATGAGTTTCTTGAGCACTACATAATTCTCAAGAATATACCTCAATAGTTTCATCCAAAAAAATTTCTTGTGGTACAACACTTTCATAGAAATGGAAAGGAATTATGAAATTATGAAATGTCGTAGATTTGGAGATAATCTTTTCAAAAATAGTAGAAAGCGCAAATATCCCAAACAATTATTTTTTTGGGAAATAGACGTTCATATCTTGGATTCGAATGAGGTTCATAACTGATAAAATCTAATCTATAAAGTTAAATTTTCATAGAAAGTAAAATATGAAAACTGTTTTTCCATCTCACTATATGGAATCAAAATATAGATTTGGAAATGATATTTTCAAAAGTAGTAGAAAGGACAAATCCCAAATTAAATTGTGGATTTATTACCATAATTGTTTTTGGGGAAATAGACTTTCATATCTTGATTGAATTAGTCATAACTGAAGAAAGAAAAAAAGTTTGTTCCTATCCGATCTATGTAGAATTATAGTACTAAAATTTAAAGTTCCAGTTGTATAGAAAAAACAAATCCTGTTCTTTCATCCCATATATAAATGAACGCAAGGCTATAAAATTCTCTTTACACAACAATCATCCAACATTCAAATACAGACAATTGTTAGCTATGACCAACCTTTATTTTAAGACGGCTTTTCTTCTCTCCCTCTTGTTACTGTCCTTCTCTTGTAAGTAAATTTGAATTTTGATTTGGGAATTCATAAAATGGTGTAGTGGTTAAACTCAAGCTTTTTTTTTATTTTGCATAATCTATGTTTCCATTATATTCGTATACGCTACTTAAATCAATTTTTGAAAACATAGAGAATACTAATTTGAAATCATTGTTTTTCTTGAAATAAACTACAGATCAGAGTAAACTAATCGAGGCTAAGGAAGACAAAGAATGTAACGACAGCAAATGTCTTCCTAATCCGTCAAGGATAAATTTAGAAGAAGGGAATATAAAAAGAATCGATGTGAATCATGGAGGGATATGTGACACATACCTTGAGTGTGGAGGGTTGGCATGTTCTGATTATCGTCGGGCGTGTTGCGTAAACGGAAAATGTGTATGCCGCAAACAAGGCCAAACTCTGCCCGATTGCCCAAACTAAATTATGTATTGACAACATTCTAATTAATAAAATAAGATGTCTTAGAAACAACAAAAACATTTCATCAATCCTTTATAAATGATAGAACATATCTTGATTGAATCACAACAGATTCTACGTAACAGTCTGCGAAAATCACAAACCAATAACTGAGATTGAGATCAAAACTAGAAATGTCACTTAATCTGACCTTTAAGCATGTAAGTGAGATAACCAAATCTGAAGAAGACACTATTATTTGTGTGCCAACTACAGAATGCTAAGCCTGACTACAACTTTCATAAGATTATTCTTCTACATTGATCTTCAATGACAATGCTCATGCCCTCATTGACATGATCAGATGCATGTTAAGAAATGATAACTTGACATCTGCGAGAACGCTTTCTGGCTGTAAGATACATTTTATAGAGATGATCTAACGGTAGATTGGTCATAGTACTCATAGGAGAATCTGTGAAACTCGGCTTGAGTTTCTTAAGGATTGGTGAATTCTCAAGAAAATAATGAACTAGTTTAACCCCAGTTGCTTCCTTCCTAATCAGTTTGTTAATCTCAATACACTCCAGAGTCGATGTTATACACCGAGGCACATTGGTAAGATCGATTTCCTCTGGCTCCGCTGAAACATATAAGTCCTGCAAAATAAAAAGAGCTAATCAGCTTACAATATATGCAACAATGATCTTAATTTGCCAAATCAAAGATCAAAGACAGATTCTTACCAAGATGAGTTTTTTCAGGTTTGGGCAGCTCTCAAGAAAGGCGGGCAATAGTTGTAATGATGTGCTGGAGAATGCAGCCTTCAAATGAGATAGGTGATGGAATTTGGGAATAGGCCCGAGTTTTGAATAACGACATATGACCTGCAAAAGAGAAACAGAATGTTATTAAGTGAGGAATCATTCCATAGCTAGAAAAACTAAATTGTTAATCACAGAGAAACATTATTTACCTCTAGAGTACGTTGAGAGATGATCATCTGTCTTACACTCGATATACCAGTGAGAACGTCACGGATAATATCTCTCGGTTCCAAGGAACTGTAGCCAAATTCAGTATCAAGATTTAACTTGAACAATGAACTCAGATTCTTTACCATGATTGTATCAGAGTGCCTATTTATAAAACTCATATACTCTAGTTTTGGAGCATCAATCTCCACCGAAATAGGTATAGTAGTCATCATCTCCAAATCAAACACTAAACGTAAGATCTTCAGTGTCAGAGACTTCACATGTAGAAGAGGCAGATCTGGTATTACCATATCATGAATCCTTACCACGGTAAGATCTTCAAGAACAAGACACCCTGCGATGAGTTTCTCCACAACCAAAGGAGCATCATAACCGTACCAATTATTTTCTAGATGCATGATCTTGAGACAAGGTAGAGAAACAACAAACTTTGGATTCTCAAGCTCTACGCATACAAGCTTTAAAGACACCAATGTCTTACTCTTATAAATGTTCATAGGCATGGAATCTTTGAGAAAGAGAGAAGGATTTTTGGTCTCGAAATCTAAATGTTGAATCCCGCGATCAACCGCTGCGGCGATCCACTCCTTTAATCTGTCGCAACACACATTGTAGTTGCCGTGATTATTTGTCATCTTGAACTTTTGAAGGCCTGACGCACTGTTAAACTCAAGAAATCTTTCAGTGTAGTTCTTGATGATATCTCTGTAAGGGAAAGGGAAGTCAACGGAGTTTAAGTCTAGACCTGGAACTTCAAGCCAAAGATTTCTCCATCTGGTCGATAAACACTTGTCTTAACTGAATCTTTGGTTGGAAGCCATAAAAGAATCTGAGTTATCAAAGAATCTGGAAGTTCGCTGATTATATCGTTTCGCATTATGAGACGTAACCCTAAAAGCTTCTAAAACTACAATATCAAAAGGTGTTTTGCTCAGATTTCTCCAAATTCTAGGGTTTAAACAATCACAGGAAACGTAACGATCAAAGCAGGAATCAGAAGAACTCTCCGAATGAATAATAACGAATTGTTTTTTTTGTTTGTTTTTAATGTGAAGAACGAATTGCTTTTATATAGCAAATAAATTATGAATCCAAACCCTATTAAAATTTTCTTTAGTACAACTAGATAAATGGAAATTTCTTTTAGTTATTAATTAATAATATCTAAACTACAATTATTATATGTTGAAATTAAAATATTAATTCTTAAAGAAAAAAGACAAAAATATAATTTAACTGCGTAACTCTCTGTCCTGAGATTGAAACAAAACCAACAAAAGATGAAACAAGACCATGTGCTAACAAGCATCATCATCTGCATGTCAAACAAAGATAACTTGACATGTGGGAGAAAGCTTTGTTGATGTAAGAAGCTTCTTGTAGCTCTCGCTCTCTATAGAAGAAAAAAATGAGAAACGTAGAGTAAGTTTCTTGAGGACTGCTGAATTCTCAATAAAGTAATTTACTAGTTTAATCCCACTTTGCTCCATCATCATCAGTTTGTTAATGTGAACATACTCGAGAGTCGATATCAAACACTGAGGCACTTCGTGAAAGTCGATATTTTCTTCCTTAAATGCCCCATAGTCCTACGAAAAAATATGATTCAAACAATGTTCTGTAGCTAAATCACATATTTCAAGCAGATTCTTACAAAGCAGATGTCATAATATGTTCCAACAATATTCTTAGTTTGCCAAATTAAAGATCCATCAGATTCTTACCATGATTAGGTTTTTCAGATTTGGGCAGCTCTCAAGAAAGGTTGGCAATAGTTGTAACGATGTACCGAAGAACGAAGCCTGCAAATGATATAAGTTACGGAATTGGGGAATCCATCCTAGTTTGGAATAAGAATGTAGCTCCTGCAACAAAAAATACAAAAATTACATGTGAAGATATTTTTTTCATACAGAATTAAATACAATAAATTGTTAAATATACCTCTAGAATGCTCCCAGAAATGATCATATGCCTTACACTAGATATCACGGTTAAAAAATCACAGATAATAGCTCTCTTTCTTGGATCCTCTGCTTTCAAAAGACCGCCATACTCAAAACTAGATTTGGCTCTAATTTCGATACTAAACAAGGAACTCATGTTCTTTACCATAATCCTATCAAATCGACTCTCGTAAAATGTCATATACTTGAGTCGTGGAGCATCAATCTCAACTCAAAACTCTGTACCACTCCCATTGGTCGCAAAATATAAACGAAGGCTTTTCAGAGTCTGAGAGCTCACACGCAGAAACAGTATAACGTCCTGAGTCAAAATATCAAAAGGCTTAATCAGCTCAAGATCTTCAAGAACAGGACATCCTGAGATGAGCTTCTCCACAACCAAAGGGCCATCCTCACCGTAACAAATTTTCATCAGTTTCAAGATCTTGAGACAAGGTAGAGAAACAACAAAGTCTGGATTCTTCAACTCTACGTTATAAAGCTTCAAAGAGACCAATGTCTTGCTCTTGTAAATGTTTTGACGTATGAAATCAACTCTATTACAAGTATGCATATAAACATACAAATGTTGAATTCCACAATCAACCACTGTACCGATCAACTCCATGAATCGATCTCGATAACCATTGCATTCGAAATACCTTATCATGAACTTTTGCAGGCGTGACCTGCAGTTAGACTCCATAAATCTGTCCATAAACTTTATCAAGCCTTCTTCATGATGAGGATTTGTGAATTGAAGGCTGAATAAGTCAAGTCCAGGAACGTTTAACCAAAGATTTCTCCATCTCTTCGACGACACGCTTGTCTTAACAGAATCTTTGGTCCGAAGGTCTAAGAGTATCTGAGTTAGTAAAGAATCAGGCAATTCGTTGATATAATCGCACTCCTCCATCCCTAGATCCTGAACAACAACATCAACATCAAAATCGTGCGATGAGGAATGAAGAAATAACCGTCTCCGTCGATTTGATTTGACAGCAGATTATTGCCGGAGTTGGAGAAATCCTACTAGGCTTTGATTTGACGGCAGATTTGATTTGATTTGATTTGATAATTAGAAAGATGATCGTTAAATACTTGAATCGATCAGGTTCGAGAAATCCTACGAGGGGGTTTATCTTATTTTTGGGTTTAGGGCCAAAAGGGCCCTATAAAAAAAAACATAAACCAAAAGAGGACCAATGCAACTTACTTGCGGTTTACGAAACCTTATTGAAACCTGTACAATATATAATTTCGGCCAAAAATTGAAATAGTATAAGATATTAAGATACCTTGAGCAAAAGCCCATTATAGATGTAAATTCTTATTTTCTACTTCAACGACATACTTGTCCATGGTAGAGATATAGCACAGAACCGATTTTCGATGATGATCCAAAACAATAAAATGCATAGATAAATTGGCTTTTAACCATATGAATATTCCATAGTTTCAAAAATACAAAAAGACAATATTACCACCTGAGGTTTTAATTCCCAAGTTAAACCTAAACCACCTTGTCTATAAATGCAACTTTCTTAAGAATATAGAAACTGAGATTAAAGCAAGAAAAGTTGAATAATTTGACCTTTAAGCATTATAAGATCAAAACATGACACCCACGAGATCGTTTTGTTGATGTAAGAAGCTGCATGTAGATCTCTGACTCTTGGTTGGTCATGGGAGAATCTATGAAACTCAGAGTCAGTTTCTTGAGGACTGCTGAATTCTCAAGAAAGTATTTCACCAATTTAATCCCACTTTCCTCCCTCATAGTAAGTTGTTTAATCTCAACGTACTCCAGCGTCGAAATTAAACACCGAGGCAGATTGGTAAAGTCGATTTGCTCTGGCTCTGCTGAAATAGAATAGTCCTGCAAAGAAACAAGCTGAGTTTACACTATACTTCAACAAGGTTCTTTATTGTAAGCCAAATCACATATTCAAACACATTCTTACCAAGATGAGGTTTTTTAGATTTGGGCAGATTTCTAGGAAGGCGGGCAATAGTTGTAACAATGAGCTGGAGAACACAGCTTGCAAATGATATAAGTTATGGAATTTTGGAAGCTGTCCGATTTTGGAATAACGATAAAGCACCTGCAAGGATAATGAATATGATACATGTGAAAAATTAAAGTACATTTAATCAATGTGTTATATAATACATCAGAGACTTCAAATATATAGGTACGTACCTCCAGAGTAGGATGAGAGATGATCATATGTTTGACACTCGAAATACCGGTAAGAAAATCTCGGATAATATCTCTCTTAGTCAAGTCCTCCGGTTCCAAAGGACTGCCGAGGCCAAACTTGAGATTAAATTCAGTATCAAGGTCTATCTTGACCAAGGAACTCAAATTTTTTACAACTATTCTATCAGATTGACTATCTCTAAAACTCATGTACTTAAGTCCTGGTGCATCAATCTCGACCGAAAAATCGTTACTACCCATTCCCCAATCAAATGTTAAACGGAAGTTCTTCAAAGTTTGAGACATCACACGCAGAAAGTTAAGAAAATCCTCATGATTCCTTACAATGGTAAGATCTTCAAGAACAGGACAGCCTGAGATGAGGTTCTCCGCAATCAAAGGACTATAAAAAATGTCTTCAAGATGCATGATCTTAAGACAAGGTAGAGAAACAACAAACTTTGGAGTGTCAAGCCCTACATTTACGAGCTTTAAAGACACCAACGTCTTGCTCTTGCAAATGTTGGCAGGCATAAAATCAATGGTCCATGGAGGACAATCAGTGGCCGTAACATCTAGATGCTGAATACCGCGATCAACGACTGTAGCGATCCACGGCACAAATCTGTCCATTAGATAATACAAATTACTTTCATAGTTTAACTTGAAATTTTGTAGGCGTCCGCGGTTAACCTCAAGAAACTTGTCCATCAAGCTCTCAAATAAGTTTCCATCAGCAGGGAAGTCATGTACGTTCACGTCAAGACCAGGTACCTTAAGCCAGAGTTTTCTCCATCTGCTAGATAAAACACTTGTCCTAATAGATTCTTCGATGTGAAGGTACATGAGTATATGATTTAGCAAACCATCTGGTAATTCGCTGATCCTATCGCGCCCCATCACTAAATCATAAACAACGACGACGACATCAAAATCCGAAATCAAATCCAATGCATTGATGAAGTTTTTCAATTTTATATCTCAAACCTAGGGTTTAATCACTAAGGTAAACGTACATTCAAGGAAGGGAGTGAAGAACTTACCGTCGATTTGGTCTGACGGCAGATTATCGCCAGAGATCTTGTTTCAGGGTTAAGCAGTTAAAGACAAAAATGAATCGATATAAAGTATGGTGGAGCAATATCTTGGGAATATTTGAGCATATTTCACAAAGATTAAAAACACACAAAAATCTCATTTGATTTTTTTTCCTATAAAAAAATCAATTAACTACATTTAATTCAACCAATAAAAAAATATGCCGTAAAATATTATTGATCAAAAATTATTTAATACATTTAGTTTTTGCATAGTTCGGTTTAAAAAAAAATCCAAAACCGAACCAAAAATCTGAATCTCTAAACATTTTGTTTGCCCATGTGGATTCTTATTTTCTTCTGATATACTCCAACAACCTATTCGTTCAATGAAACAATCTAGTAACTTTACCGATTCAAGAGACAAAATAGCTTGAAACCAAAGCAATAAAAGTTACATAGGCTTGCCCTTTAAAGATCAATAGATCATTAGTTGTTAAAGAATTCAAACAACAAAAAGATGGGATAACCTAATAAACCTTATTCTAACAACGATTTTTCATGAGTACAGATAATTCATACGCTAAGGTTCAATGAAACACGCTCATGTGCTCACCAGCATCATCGGCTGCACGTCAATCGATGATAATTTGACATGTGGGAGAAAGCTTTGTGGATGTAAGAAGCTTCTTGTAGCTCTCAGGGTCTTGCTTTTTCTTAGAATGATATGTGAAACTTAGAGTCAGTTTCTTTAAGACTGCTGAATTCTCAAGAAAGTAATCCACTAGTTTAATCCCACTTTTCTCCTTCAATATCAGTTCTTCAATTTGAACATACTCGAGAGTCGATATTAAACACTGAGGCACTTTGTGAAAGTCGATATTCTTAGGCTCAAAGGGAAACTCCTGCGAGAAAAAGGAACAAGCTGATTTTACTATATGTTTCAACAATGTTCTTTAGCCAAATCCCAGATTCAAGCAGATTCTTACCATGATTAGGTTTTTCAGATTTGGGCAGGCTGGGCAGCTCTCAAGAAAGGTTGGCAATAGTTGTAACGATGAGCTTGAGAACCTAGCCTGCAAATGATATAAGTTATGGAATTGGGGAATAGGTCCCAGTTGTTTGGAGTAAGAATAAAGCATCTGCAAGAAGAATGAAAAGGATACATGTGAGAATTGTTTCATAGAGAACTAAATAGTTATATACGTATCACAGAGTGTATATATTTATACCTTTGAAGTCGAGTAACAGATGATCGTATGTCTTACACTCGATATCACGGTTAAAAAATCACCGATGATATCTCTATTCCTTGAATACTTTGGTGCCGTAAGACTGCCATAGCCAACATTATCCTTCGTATTAATGTCGATAGTAAACAAAGAACTCAGGTTCTTTACCATAATTCTATGAAATAGACTCTCATAACATTTCATATACTTGAGTCTTGGGGTATCAATCTCAACTGAAAAATCTGTAGCACCTGTACTATTAATCGCAAAATATAAACCAAGGCTTTTCAGAGTCTGAGAGCTCACACGCAGACGCAGCAAAACTCATCGAGTCAAAACATCAAAAGGCCTAATCAGCTCAAGATCTTCAAGAACAGGACATCCTGAGATGAGCTTCTCCACGACCAAAGGACCATCCTCACCGTGAAAAATATTCTCCAGTTTCAAGATCTTGAGACAAGGTAGAGAAACAACAAACTCTGGATTCTTTAACTCTACGTTATAAAGCTTCAAAGAGACCAATGTCTTACTCTTGTAAATGTTTTGACGTATGAAATCAACTCTGTTACAAGTATGCATATAAACATACAAATGTTGAATTCCACGATCAACCAGTGTACCGATCAACTCCATTAATCGATCTCGATAACCATTGTGTTCGAAATACGTTATCATGAACTTTTGCAGGCGTGACCTGCACTTAAACTCCATAAATCTGTCCATAAACCTTACGAAGCCTTCTTCATAAGGATAGGGGAAGACTGGGAAGTCAAAGGTGCGTAATCGAAGTCCAGGAACGTTTAACCAAAGATTTCTCCATCTCTTCGATAACACGCTTGTCTTAACAGAATCTTTGGTCGGAAGGTTTAAGAGTATCTGAGTTAGCAAACAATCCGGAAATTCACTGATATAATCGAACTCCTCCATCCCTAGATCATGAACAACACAAGTCAACAACAACATCGATTCCTAATTTCTATGTTTCAAAGTCGATCAAAACTTCCTAAGTAATCCAAGGATAAATGATGAACTAACCGTCTCCGTCGATTGTTTTGACTGCAGATTGTCGCCGAAGATATCGCCAACGACGCCAAGTGTTATTTAGAGAGATGATCATTAAATAGATCGGGTTCGTGACATCCTACGAGGGTTTCTTTCTTTTACCTTTTTGGGTTTGGGCCAAAAAATAAAAATAAACCTTAAACAATAAATATGTCCATAAAACTATAGAAAAATCTCTATGAATTCCTTTTACTTTTTTGGGTTTGAAAAGGTTATCGCAGTCCCAACTGTGAAGTAAGGAAGGGAGTCAATGGTGAAAGCAACACAGTCTCTAAACCAAAAACACGGAGAGTCTACATTCGCCACGTACCCAATCAGGAGGCCGATGTAGACAATGGCTTCTGCCGCCTTTTGGATAGATAAAATGCAACTTTGATAGCGGTTATACTCAAGGAAGACCCTTCACAAATACTCAAGTAATGGCCAGTTTCTCAGATCAGGATGTGCAAATCTTCAACAATCAAGCTCCCCTCTCCAAGCGGAGGCTCTCGGATTTCTCCATGCCCTTCAAGTGACTTGGACTCAAGGATTACGGTATGTGTGGTTTGAAAATGATAATGGGGAGTTAGTAAATTTGATTAATATTAGAGGTGATCATCATAAGATAAAAGCCCTTCTCTACGATATTCGCCACTGGATTGCGAAGCTCCCGTTCTCTTCATTGGCACATGTTAACCGGGAAAGAAATGCCGCTGCTGATACCTTATCCAAGAAGGCTCAATCTATTAACTCTTTGTGTTAAACTTTCTCTGTACCACCTATATGGTTGAAACGATATTTGTAACATCTCTTTACGAGTTAATAATCTGATGTTAAAAATAAAATAATGATTAAGGTATTAAACACTATTTCTCACAAAAATTAGTTTTTAACATGATTGGCACACTCCTCTATGTCATTCGGTATTGGATACTGAAGTTTACCGCACTCTCTTCTCTAAAGTAAACCAATTGGTTCCCAAACAAATATATGTTTCTGTTTTCAGAAAAGATCCAACACGGGTGTAGGAGTTTCATTCTTCATCAAAGCTTCTCCTACCACTTTGGGCATATATATACTTTGTATTTTTTGTCCAAAAAAATATATATACTTTGTATTTATCTGTGTACAGTTTAATGAAAGTTTTGAGATGTTAGAAAAAAGTTAATAAACACAATAAAAATAATAATAAAATTTTGGTTTTAAGTCGGATTAGTATAAAATTAACAAAATTTGATAAATAACAAAATAAGAAAATAATAAATCTGAATATAACTCATTAGAATCGTAAATTAATAACTATATATGAGATAAAATTACTAGTTTGGTACCTTTGTTATAAAATACACTAGGACTTAAGCCGCGGTTTACCGCGGGCAATCGGTTTATTTGGTTCTTATACTAAATATTTGAATAAATTTGATATCCTAAACTTATAAATACAATTTTTTGAATTAAACATAACTAAAAAATAATTGGGATTTTTTTTTGAATTAAATCAAATAATAACTTAGATTGAAGGAAATTAATTTTATTGAATGGTTTACATTGAATCGGATCATATAAAGTCTAAGAGATTGTTAAGACCAAATTACCCTTAATGATTTTGAATAGCAAAGAACAAAATATAAAATTGAAATCAAAATTGAGGTCAAATTAGACAAAATTTCAATTTGTACTTCACTTTTAATAATAAGGGGATTTCTGCTATCGGGCCCAATATATTTGGGGATTTAGGGCAATAAAATATTTTTAATTTCTAAGGTAATAAATTATTTTTAAGGTTTGGTGGAATAAATTGAAACTTTTTTGAAAATTTGGGCATATTTTCCCCAATTTTTAGCTTAAAATTTGTAAATGTATAAAATAGTTGGACTTAATTTTCCCTAACAAAAACTTAATTTCCATCTTTGTGGACATTTTTTGGGATTTTTTGTATTAAGTTTTTTTTGGTTGTAATTGGGCTGTTTTGTTAGACTTGTAACATTTCATTAATAAAAGTCAGTTAACGAAAAAGAAAATGAAAGTAGTAAACACACATTAACTTGTTTTAAAGCATACTATAATCGTTCGTCAACGAGAATTTATTACAGAACAAGAGATATATGTTTGGACTAATTTAATGTGATTAATTTTAATTTGAACTTCAAACGTCAATTTCCACAAACAACACAACACGCGATGTCTCGTGAAGATGAACTTTTCTATATTCCCGATAATATCTTTTACTCGAAAATACAACTTTCACGAAACTCAATCTCTTCTTCTTCCTCTGATACTGTACATCTTTAAGCTCTTTCTTCAACTGAAGAATTGGTGAAGAAGAAGAAACAAAAAAGGAATCTTTTAGTAGATTTTATAAGGAGTTGTATATATTAAGGATATAATTGTCATTAGTAGTTGTGTATACCCTAGACTAAGTACTATATATGTTGTAACACATTCATCATAATAAGAC
>Ga0041059_1001555_pt1 | contig 18070 bp, 17 predicted proteins | sample AraColnosormetaG_FD_56232 | JGI IMG/M metagenome (GOLD analysis project Ga0041059, IMG submission 56232) | Arabidopsis roots microbial communities from North Carolina, USA - Col MF nosort | ecosystem: Host-associated > Plants > Roots > Unclassified | place: USA: North Carolina | collected...
CCATCATGGACAAAGCAAACATNTTTTGNAAAAAAAAAAAAAAAGTAATAGAGACCAAATGGAAAAACATGGATCTTTTAGACGAGAGAGTTCCAAGGTAGTGATTATTAGGGTTTTGAAGTTGGCTTATATATGGCACAACTCTATTCTTACCATTGGGTTAAAACAACATATACACTATAATCTTGATGTCGATTACATATGTATAAAATTTGGCATAAACAGCTCAAGAAATTATAGGATAAATATGAAAGTATTTTATTCTCGGATTGTGCTTTTCGTTATAAATTCCAAATTTTATAATCAGATGCGTTTTTTTAAGCATTTTATCATCAGTTTTACTTCACTAGTAAATGCAAAAAACATAACGTATGAATAAAGATTTTACAAAATGATATTTTGGTTTCCAAGAGTTTACTACTACACTATTTTTGAGTTCTAATATGATGATGATGATGCAATCAATATTGATTTCTTCATATGATCAAATGATATGAACTTTGCCATCGCTGATCATCACTTTGTTATCATCTTGCAGTTTCTGCATAAAATCCACAATAGAGTAAAGTTATGAAGATATTGTATAAAAAGTTAAAGAATGAGAAAGCTTGTCTCTTAATTTGTGAATTACCTCTAAGAGAGCCATAATCTCATCTGCAGAGTAACGAGATGCTCCAACCCCATTGTTGTTGACAACAGTCTCTATATCTGCAATAGAGATGTCATCGAGCCTGTGTGTCCTCATGTGCTGCCCAAACACTCGCTCAAAGGTTTCAATCCTTGCTGCAGAGACCGTGCCGCTGAATTGCTCTACAGAAGGTTCATCTACTTCCATTGGATCTGCTGTTTCACTGAATGGACCAGCAAAAGAGAAAGAAAAAAGTATAAGGGTTGAGAAAGCTGTGATATAGGTTTCCATGGAGGAGATCAAATTAGTTTACCTGTCGACATTTGCAGTGTCATTCTCTGCTCCATCTTCATTATTCCTGCGTTGGTTGCCTCTACGTCCACTTGGTGTTCTTTCTTGTTCAGCTTGTTCCCTTTGACGTTCTTCTTGCTCACGATCATCCATCTCAGTTAATTCTTGATGATATATTGCAAAGTTCATAAGCTTCAAGGCAGCCTCTGCATCAGCTTTAGTAACCTTTCAAAATAAAGTTATCACTTTAGAAAGAATCTGAATAGAACATATTCACGACCAGGTGGGGAAACAGAAGATTTGAGTTAGATTGTTACCTCGCTACTCAACTTCATTTTGGCATGTGCCGTAGCAAGACGAATTATTGTCTCTAGAGTTCTGGCTGTTATCGGAAGCGTACCTCCAGTCTGCAGAGATTTCGATGGTTGTGTCAAATACAAGTTCCCAAGACGAAAAAGATACAGTGTCCAATGTTATTTTATGAAATAAATTACCTTAGTATCGGAACCTGCATTTCTGAGATCTGCATATGCTTCTGCAATACGTTCCGATGCCTGCAAATTTAATAACAAAAGAGATTTAGTGGAAGAGATTATCAGATACATAAAAATTTATATATTTGAGTTCACTGTCTCACTTCATCAGTGAGCTTTGGTGTAATACGGTGCTTGGCGTAATGAATGTACTTCTTCAAGAACTTAATCGTAAGGGTTTTATCATGTGTTTGGCCTCTTTTCTTCTTCCCATGTAGTGTTTGGTTATACTTAACAAACATTTCACTCTCAGCATTGTCTTCTCTCGCGTAAGGCAAGCTCCCATCTGGCCCTGCCTCACCTATGGTTCACTCAAAAGTCAGATGCGTTTCAAGACATGGGTTGTGAAATGTTTAGTAAAACATAGAAGCATGATTTGTTTCCTACCTCTATCGTTCTTGTAACGATGCATGCGCAAGACATGTTCTGAAATCATGCTGTCGATACCAGCATCCATTTGATCCAACACAATAAACAGTAGATCAAAACGAGAAAGCAGCGAATCTGGAAGTCCAATGTTCTTTGTTGGAGTCAGTGATCTGTCATACTGCAGGAGCAAGAGTAGGTATTAGGACAAAAAAATACTAGTCAGTAGAGTAAGTAGATTAGGAAAACTTCGGTGAGAACTTACAGTTCCGTATATGGGATTTGCAGCTGCAACCACACTGCATCTAGCATTCAGTGATGCATGGATACCGGCTTTTGCAATTGTTACAGTCTGTTGCTCCATCACTTCGTGTATAGCAACTCGGTCCTGATCATTCATCTTATCAAACTCGTCAATGCACACGATACCTTTATCAGCGAGGACCATTGCACCAGCTTCTAGTCTTCGTTCCCCTGATGAAAATGAGAATTTGATTTTAATGAGAAATAGCACTTTTGACCTTCCTTCAAATTTTGATTTTAGCATTTGATAAAAAAATGTGGAAACGCTTTTGTGTGCTTTTTACCTGTTTCTTGGTCAGAAGTCACAGCAGCAGTTAACCCAACACCGGAAGAACCACGGCCTGTGGTTGATATAGCCAAAGGTGCAATATTCATTATCGCTCTCAGAAGTTGAGATTTGGCAACAGATGGATCACCAACCATCATCATGTTGATGTCTCTGAAAGCACAAGATTTGTTTTCAAGTGAAGAAAGAAAAATGAGTTAGACAAAAAGTATCCAATGAGTCGAATCTGAAATCTGTTTTCAAGCAAGACTTACCCCCTCAAGTGGGTTCCGTTCTTCAGGTTCTTTTCAACACCACCAAGCATCAGTAAAACTACTGCTTTCTTTATCCAAGCGTGCCCATAAATAGAAGGTGCTAAGGAACGAGCAAGGAGATCAAATGCATCATCTCTTCGTGCAATATTTTTAATGTTATCTAGGTCTTGCTTAGTGTATATAGGTGCATTTGCTTCTTTATTGAGCAGAGCGATATTATTGGCTATGAGGATAGTCCTACACAGAAAGAACTCGGTCAAGACTATCAGAGTGAAAACATCTTGAACTAACAGATGTGTAAGAAAACGCACCTAAAGACTCCATTTACACTACCCTTGCTTTTTCCAGGAAGAGCTTTGTAAATACCGAAAACAGATACTCGATCTCCTGGCTTGCATGAGTCAACAAGGTCATCCTCAGCAATGACATCAACGCTTCGTGGAAGCTGACCAGGAGCAGCATTTTCAGGCACTTCTTGAATTGACAAGGTCTGGTGATCTTTGTATTTGCACAGCCCATACTCAGTCACCAATAAGTTTCCCTTATCATCCTGAACAAAAAAAAACTCAATCTTCAGTAAGAGGCAAATCTTCCAGCAGTACAGGTAAATGAACAAAACGAAAACAAAAAACATGTAATTACCCTTGTGGGATAGACAGAGCCAGTGGGTAAACCAGCGTGAGATGTTATGTCTCGATAATCTCGATTGGTAAATTCACCGGTTGATGGACAAAAGTGAACGCTTTTAACAACCTTTGGCCTCACAAGAGAGCCTGAAAGCAAAGCATGTGTCAGAGGTTCAAAATCTTCTACGTAAAACACAAAGGAAACAGAAGAAAAGCAGAGGAATAGAGTGAAAATGATGAGCTTACATTTGGTGACAATGCCCTCAACACAGACCATAGATCCAATAAAATCAGAGAGAAGCTCTCTAGGAGTAACAACGCGAGAAACAAAATAACCTTCAAAACCAACAAGGACAAGCTCTCCTTCCTTCAAGTATTTAGGGTCAATAGCACGAGTAGCTTCAGTGGCTGCGTCACAAAATGACTGCATATACTCATTTGGATTCTTCAGTATCCTATCCAAAAAAACCAAAGCAATCAACTTTAAGGTCACAAAACATATGACAATTGTAGTGAATCCTTAAAAATCCCCAAATTAACCTCACTGAATCTAACAAAACCCTAAAATCTGCCGTAAATTCATAACCTTATACTAAAGAACCGATTAAAAATTCGAGGAAGACAAATTGAGAAGATGACGAACCTAGAGGCAACTTCCCTGAAGTGGTGGTGAATGTCAGAGATATTAATAATGAGACGGTGACGCTTTTGATGTACCAAAGCCTTGATTTCCTCCATATACATCTACACAATCCGTAAAAAAAATCCAATTTTTCAAATTAGATAAGAACAGAAGCTCGAGAAATGTCTGGTGAGAAAAGTGATAGAAATCGACTTACACTATCGAGGAACTGGATAAAATCTCGCTTGTGGCGAAGCCTCGTCTCCTCTGGCACATCCATTTCTTAACAAAATCTGGGTTCTTCGTAAGAACTTTTCTTCTTCTACTTAAAAAAAAAAAACTGATTAGAGATTTTCGATTTCCGATTTCGAGAGGCATAAAGGGCGGATCTTCTCCTTATGGCGGGATTTCGTGAGATAACCTGTACCCTTTTTGGCGGGAAGGGTCATTTTGGGCCGATATTAGTTGGGCCTTTCGTCTACGTGCTTTTTGATTAACCAAATTTGGGCCGGTACAATTTTGGACTTACGTCTACGCGCTTGTTTGGCGCGTTTGATTTCCTCAAGGCGGTATAATACACCCAGATTCTAAACCAAAAACCAGACATACCAAATCAATTCATTGTAAATTCGGTTTAACTTTTGCTACTGCCTTCAAGCCAGTAAACCGAAAAATGTATATATGAAAACCAAAATAAACCTGTGTGATTTGAGAACATTTTCGGATGTATCACAACATATGTATAACTGAAAAAAAATTCAGTATAAATCTAATTTCTTCGAATGTAAAAACACGACAAGAATTGTTGAGAAATAAAAGATGAGAATCCCCTAATTGGATTATTCTGACAATAACACCGTTACTACAAGATTCTCTCAGTTTCTGTTTTTATAAATTACGCAAATATGGAACGAACTAAGATACACAACATTCCGCAGACAAGAGAGAGAACAAACAAAATCTGAAATCTCAGCAACCGTAAGAAACGGGGAATGAAAGAACCGCAAAAGGCCAGAGGAAGAGCTCCAACTTGTGAACCAAGAAGCTGCAAGTGGTGGTGATGGATGATGATAGTAACCGATAGGGCAGAGAATCTAAAAGGTATGAAGAAATCAGGGTTTGAAGGCAGAGAAGGCGACTACCGAGTTGTGTCCACCGAACCCGAACGAGTTTGATATGGCTGCAGCAAAACAGAAAGACATTAATCAGTGAAACTGTTGCCAGTTTAATCCAATGAGAAGGCGGTCATGTTTGTCACTTACCAACATCAACCTCGTGTTGCTTCTTCTCGTTTGGGACCGTGTCAAAGTCCACAGCTTGTTCTGGGTTCTACAATGAGAAAACAAAGAGTGTGAGAGTCTAATACAATGACCAAGTTCAAATCTTGCAACAGTTCAAACTGAAAGCGGAATCAAAGAAGCCTTTTCTTGACTTCCTGTTATACGTACAAATTGGTTGATGGAAGGATGCAGCCATCCAGTGTTGATAGCCTTCACGGTGGCGATGGCTTCTAGACCTCCAGCTGCACCGAGGCAGTGACCTATCATAGACTGTAACAGAAACTGTCATTCACAGGAAATGCAAAGCAAACAAATACATTGAAATAGAGGAGAAGAAGAACACTCAATCATAGAGCATTGGGGACGAACCTTGGTGGCGTTGATTTTGATCCCTGAAGTGCTCTTGAATACCTTTTTAATGGCATTAATCTCAGCAAGATCACCAGCAAGAGTGGAAGTTGCATGTGCATTGATGTAATTTACCTGAAAAACGTGGAATGAATATAAGTAGGGAAGTAACACGAATCTAATGAAGAAATTTGTTTCAGATAGCCTTAAAACTTAGGAAGCATGAAAAGTTTGTGTTTTTTACCTCCTCAGGTGATACACCAGCATCTTCCAGGCATCTTTCAATGCATGAAGAAACCCCAAGACCATCAGCTCTTGGATCAGTCATATGGTGAGCATCACAATTAACAGCACCTCCAAGATATTCTGCTACAATTGGAGCACCACGTTTCATTGCATGTTCCAAGCTTTCCATCACCTATTAGGGCATACAACAATTAGTGGGTCTCTCCAAAACAAAATGTCACATGTATGAGCCAATCTCATGGTGAGATAAACCAACTTTGAAAATGTAGTACAATTCAAGTGCAAGGAAACTTCCAGAGCTAATAGACTAGGGAACACAAGTTTCATCAGATTCTATAAACTAAGACCAAAACAGGCTCTTATATACAATTCAAAACAGAGCAAGCCAAATGTATGTAGATTCATAGTATCAATGAGAGATTAAGAATTTGTGAAACATACCAGAACACCAGCTCCTTCACCCATAACAAACCCATCTCTTGCTTTATCCCACGGCCTGGAAGCAGTTTGAGGGTCATCATTTCTCTGGGACAATGCCCTACAAGCAACAAAACCTCCCAACCCAATAGGAATAATAGCAGCCTCAGTCCCACCAGCAATCATCATATCAGCTTCACCACGACGAATGTGATTCGCAGCAGCGTAAAAGCAGTAATTCGAAGTAGCACAAGCAGTTGAAATCGAATAGTTAGGACCCATAAGACCAAGATCAATCGCCAACAAAGCAGAACCCATATTTGTTATAGCATAAGGTATAAAAAATGGACTAATCCTCCTATGACCCTTCTCAATCAAATTCTGAACACCTTCTGAAAACACAGTTAAACCTCCCATTCCAGTCCCAACTAGTACTCCAGCTTTCCTCTTATCAATCTGCAACAAACCCAATAACCAAAAATCAAAACTTTGACTCCTAAACTCTTCAAAATCAAAACTTTATGATCAATTTCAATTCAAATGTTACCGTGTTAAGCTTATCACCACCAAGATTGGCACTTTCAAGAGCTTTTTTACCAGCAACAATGCAATATTTCAAACAATCATCAAGCCTACGCTCATTCTTGCCATCAATATAACCTTCAGAGCTAAACCCACGGATCTGACCACCGAATCGAGTAGGGAACTTGGAAGCATCGAAACGATCAATCAAACTGATTCCACTCTCACCAGACAACAATTTCTCGTAGTAAGCATCAACATCGTTACCAAACACAGAGACGAGACCCATACCAGTAATGACAACTCGTTTCTTCGGATCTGTTTCGCGTTTAGGAGCGGAGACAGTGGATGCTGATGCGGAGATGAAGGAACGTTGTTGTCTTCGCAAAGGTCTCGCATTGGTAATTAGCTGATGTGATTGACGATTTGATGGTAAGCGAAGTGGGTTTGGAGGAGAAGCACGGAGAGATGAAGATTGAAGAGCTTGCATGGTGGATCCAGAAATTGAGAGAGGTATTGAGAGAGAGAGGAAGGCGATAAGTACGATGTTGTGAAAATGGTGTGTGATGTGTGTTTTGCGAAAAGAGCTTATGTTCGTCAGATTTCAGGAGCAAGACTATATTATAAAAAAAACAGCGAATTATTCGAGGAAATTTTTGGACTGTAATTTTTCTCTAAGTCCCTTAATTTTACAAGTGTTTTAGTTCTAGCCTTGTAGTTTATGTTATTCTACTATTTGGTCTACTTAAAATAGGTACGGATGCTTTGAGCCATTCTCCAATTCGTAACTCAACAAAAATTACGAATCGAAGAATGGATCTATTCGCTATCATAATTCGATTGTCTTCAGTTTTAGCTTGAACTCGATTATTTTTTTATTGGATTTTTCGAAAACATAGAATCGTTTACTGTTACAATATCTTTTAGATCGGATTTTTACGTATTGGTTGGCTCAAATTCACCTTTGGTTTTTAGATTTCAAAAATAGATTTCTTATACTCAAATTAACATTTACACACACATTTTGGTTTCAGTTTTCATTCGTTTAGCTTCGGATTTCTGTAAATTGGTTTTTTTAGTTATTAATAGAATATTATTCAGTTTTATTGTTTTCATTTTTGAGTGATCTGGCTTTAGTTAGATTGAATATATTTTTTTTTGGTAGAAAGTTGGATTGAATATATAGTCCACAAGGAAATAAAATCTTAAATAACAACGTTTACATTTGAATTGGATGATAATACTTAACAATTATACAATGTGGATACAATAATACAACATTTTGTCCCAATTGTTTACTTAGAAATTAATTTAGTAATTTTACTGTTTGTAGTTCACAAACATTTCAAACAAGTTTAATGATACTTCAATGTAACTTTTTTATTTCGACGGGACCATTTGCTGCCCCACTAGGAAAAACAAGAGTCGAACTCTCGTGTTCATGATAAGAGATGACAAGCCACTTGCCTTATGGTTCTTGGCTCACTTTATCTATTTTTTCGGGCAAAATTGGATATTATAAATTCAGACGGAGAAGACAAGATCAAGGAAAGTAAAAGCTCAATTGTTCTAAAAGCCCCTAAATGCTTACAAGTTACAACTATTCACTTTTTTGGCCTCGTAGTTCTATTCCCTCAAGATTTAAGCCTCCCGTAAAATAAGACATTTCACTTTCAAAATGTACAATTGTGCTGGGTGTATTAGGTTTGTAGAAAAAACAATTGACTTCAGGTAGATTGTAATTGTAGTGCTAAGATTGGCAAAGTAACGCGATAGCATCTTTGTGACTCGTGAATATGTAATGCATTGTATAGTGTTTGTTTTACGAAAATATGATGCTCTGTAAAATAGAATGGCAACATGCTATCAAATAGAATGGTAGCATGCTATCAAATAAAATTCCATTGAAACTCATCAAATTTTTGTTTGGAAACCCCTAACTATGTTATATTGCAAATCAATGAAATATATGGGATAATTTCATGTTGTCAATTATTTACTCTCTAAATTTTTATTTATCACTTTCTTTACATCCCGAAAACTGCCAATTTGTCAACTCGAATTTGTAGGTAAGAAAATCTTGCGAAATTTCATATTTTATGTAGTTTTAAACCGTGTTTGATTGTCAATGAAGTAAAAAATTAACAGATCTGTTATTTTTTAAAGTTGAAATCATGTAGACAAATTACCTATAAATGTAACAAGTAACCGGAAAATAAATACTGGAAATGCAGTTAAATAGAGTTGGGCAAGGTGGGTGAACCGGTATTCACGTGGGGGCATTGATCTTACAATAGCCAAGTCAACAATCAAAGTTGTAAGTAGAAAGCTGGTATAAGTTGTTCACCACCCGAGTTTTTTTCTTCTAACCTTTCATATAAAGTCTTATTGTCTTATGTTACTTGTTTAAATGAGTATGTACAATTGTCACTATTCACACCCAAAAAATAGGTTTATAATTTGATCGTTTCAAACGTAACTTTTGTGTTTGTATTTTTACTTTCATGTGAATTTTACTTTTACATTTTTGACTTACAATTGTCACTATTCACAAAAAGTACCAGTTCGTTAAATTTGCTTCGGTGCTTCACCGTAATAGCAGCCAAATCCACATTTAAATATAAATCCGTTTTGGTTCAATTTTGCTTAGCGTCAGCCGTCAACTACGTGACTCCTGCATCATTCTCTTATAACAAACATAAAATTTTAAGAAATGAAAATCTTGTTTTCTCCTACGTATATGTAATGTATCATAGTTTTCAGAAATATATAAAAGTAGCATTTTAACATGTTTGAGCAAATGTAATACTTTTGTGTCTTAAAAGTATACTATCAAAATTAGACGAGAATAAATGAAAATTGATGTTGAGAATTATCATTGGGTTTTTATTGGGCCAAACCCAACACAATTTCTATAAACCCAAACAATTTGAGAATCTGAAAGAATATATTCCACACAAAAAAAAAAAAAAATTGTTATTGAATGAATCTAGTGCACGACTGGCTAATCTCATGTCTATTAAGGTAAAAGTAGGGTCTCTCCTATACAAAAATTGAGGCAAACTACGAAATCAGGAGACTAGAAGTAGACATTCTCCGATAACTTTGAGACCAAAAGCGACGAATTGTTTTATAGCTTCCAAAACTCACTGGCTTGCACTATTTACGTAGGTACAAATACATTTGACTTTTTACAAATACAACTCTACATTGAATTTTTGACTAATTCAACATCCGTTCGTATCAGTCAATTCTACATTACATTGACTCAAATTATACTAACATAATTTGCCCGCCAAAAAAGACTTTGACCCTTTATATAAACTATTGAGAGAAATTTGAGAATCGACTTGGTTGGAATCATTACAAGATGACTAGAACTTATTACTACCAACTCTAGTTTAGAGTTTCATACACAAACAAAAAAATTGCATGAAATTTGATCAGCCCAAAAATAACTCAAAGCCCCAAAAAATAAGTTAATGAATGAACGTCACGTGAATAACACGTGTTGGTTTTCTCAAAAAAAAAAAAATTTTTTCTCAATTCTCGTAAAACCTAATTTTCAATTTCTTCTTCCTTTTGTTAATGATGATAAAATTTGCAGTTTTGAGTTATCTATACTAACAGAGTTAAAAAAACACAAACACAGAGATGAATAAGAAACTTTCATATTGAATTGAAGGAATGAAAAAACAAATTTTACAAATAAACTAGATATACAAAAAAAAACAGAGTTACAAAAAAATCAAAACTAACTTTTGTTAGAATTTACAACCACAACAGAGGAAGAAGAAAGCAAGCTTGGATACCAAAACCATAGCCTCGATGATAGACATGATTCTGTATCTCAAAGTTTCCAAAAACGTCATCTTCAGATTCAATCTCTTCCACTTTAGCCCTCCTCCAAGTCCCAAAAATTTCAATCTCGTCCTTTCTTTAGTCGTCTTCCATATCGAAAGCTTCCCTTTTCTCATCATCTTCTCAAAATTTTGAGCTGCTTCAAAAACCAAAATGTAACAAAGAATTAGGGTTCTGTTTTTGTTTCAGGTGTTGTTGTTATAATAAAGTCTTCGAAGAGTTTATTTTTTATACAAGCTAAAGTTGAGGGTATTTTGGTAGTTTTCACAGTCATAGATTCGAAGCGCGTTTCCATGATATCAACGTAGGTGTTCTGACGTGGGAGCACTCTGTTTCTCCAAAGAATTTCGTGGATATATTTTTTAACTCCTTTATATAGATAATAGATTTGTTTTTATATATACATACCAGTTGTTTTTACTGAATTTATTCTTTTTTAGTTTCAAATGATTATCCTAATTCTTACTTCTTAGGAATGTATAAAATTACGAATTTTTTTAACGTCAGATTGATCGGAAAAAGATTGTTTATTTCTGCTAAATTTATATACACACAGCCCAAGTTTTTTTTAATGGAAGACATACATTACAATATTGGAATAATTGAAGCCCATGAAGGAAAGTTTGAGGCCCAAACAGTTAAACAAAGCTGAACCAAATTGGAATTTAAAAATAAGAAGAACTACACGATTGGTCGCTAGGGTTTGTTTATTTATTCTTAATTGTTTTGATTAAAATTCTAGTTACTGCCACTTACTAGTAAATAATATTTTTTCTTAAACTTCATTTCATGAAGGTGATTAACTGTTAACAAGGTCATGATTGTACATTCATCTTCACTTTAACAGATGTGATTCTTGAACCTCAAATTATTTTTCATTTACCAAATTAAAATGGAGAATGTAAATTTCCATGGAACTTTAAATTCAGTCCGTTGAAAAATTAACATGTTATTTTTTTCATTAATAACATTTACCAAATAGACAACATATTTAACTTTTCAATAAAACTGTGTACTGGAGTTTCTTAATTGGGACATTTGTGGTATTACTATTAATAAAAAAGAAGATTAATATGGTAAGAAACCAAAGACTTTTGATATAGAACAACATCAACATGAGTAGACAAATAACTTAATGCTTTAATAATTTGTCAGTTATACATCTGATGACGAAAGCATTTTCACATTCACATGATGCTTTAATTTGTCACTTACTTGACACAATACATTATACATCTATAACTAGAGACGAAAACATTACCAAGAAGGAAGACGAAGAGCAAAGAAAAGTTTAGACAAAAACCTCTTTCGATATATTTTCTGCTACACAAAAAGCAATTTTTCAGAAATGGCTTCTACAAAGGCTGATCAGTTTCTCGAGCTTGTTGCCGAACTCGATCGTGTTAATACATCAACGAATGTTGATAAAGATCAAGTCAAGGTAAGTGTTTGTGTTAATGCTCTAATAACTTTATATGTTTCTCGTCTTTTTCAATTCTTCTGTACACAAAAAAAAACAATAATTAGTTTGTTTGTTTTACTATAAAATTCAGGATTTGGAAAAGAGGTTGATCCCTTACGTTGAAAAAAACGAAGATGTCATTACCAAATATCGAAAAGTTTTTCTACGTCTAAAGATGGAAAAAATACAGGATATGATCAAGAGAATCGATATTGACAATATGCTCAACCCAGCTTCCTCGTCACAGAAGATCTCACGTTCTATGGATAGGAAGAATTGGTAATATATGTATTTATGATGATCATAACCATTATGGATCATATATTATCAAATTCTCGTTTATTTCTTCCTTCAAAGCTTTTATGCAATATATAATTTGGGGTTTATTGTTGTAATAATGGAGGAAGTTGTTTATCTTTCTTTCCAAAATACGATTCTCATAATTAGTTAATAAATCTTAATTAAATTAATAATTTGTTTTCTTTCATCAATTCTCATTACATCTGTCTGTTGAACAAACTCCACTGTTTAACTTTTTGATTTGCTTATTGAACAAAATATTATGTATATACGTCCTGAAATGTCTTTTTAAATGAATTTTTCTGTAAGTTTATTTTAAAAGAATGTTGATGAATTTCATTTTCAACACGGAAAATTTGAATATGTATCTATTTATATCAAGTTTATATACCTTGTATGTATAAAACATCAGAATCATCCTTCCAATCATGTGAATACACATCAGGGACATCCTTCCAAACTTTATAAAATATTTCCTTGTATAAAAGACGGAAAAGAGTAAAATGCGTAATGAACATATGAAATCAAGTGAACCAAATAGTCTAAAACTTTCAAAAGCAGTTACATTTCAGAAGTATTCAGATTGTAGAACCAAATTGTGAGGAACAACGATCAAGAATGTTTAGGGATCTTGAACTCCAATTATGATTTTGTACTCTTCTTCACTTAAACAATTGGGGATCTAGAAAGCCAATTTATTTTCCCTTTCTCTAAATGGAAAATTTGGGATTATAATACAAATCTCCATGGAACTTTAAATCCAGTCCGTTGCAAAACAAATTACAGTTGTTTTCATAACAAAATATATTATAAAGTAGTAAAATAGATTTATAACTTTTCAATAAAACTGTGTACTGGAGTTTCTTAATCGGGACATTTGTGGTATTACTATTAACAAAAAAGAAAATAAAGATGGTGAAAAATTAAAGCAAAGACTTTTGACGTAGAACAACACCAATTCATGAGTAGACATTTAACTTAATGCGTTTGTCACTTACTTGGCACAATACATTATACATCTGTCGAAAGGGTTTTCACTTTATTATCTTCTACCTCTAAAAGAATTATCGTCGTAAACTCTAGCAAATACTCTTCTTCATTTCAACAATATTTATGAAAATAAATTAATTTCTCATTTCTCTTTGGCAAATAGAGCCAAAATTTTGGCATTAGATGGAGAAAATCAAATTCAGTCAGTTGAAATATTTGTGACAAATTACTATAATGTTCTAGAGCTTCCTAATCGGGACATTGGTGGTATTACTATTAATAAAAACAAAAGATAAAATCAAAGACCTATGTAAAGAGCAACATCAACACAAAATGACATAACTTATATAAGCTTACGTACCAACATAACTTAAATAAGCTTATAAGAGCGTATATGCGTTTGAGTAACAACATATATACAATTTCATAAATGTCTTAAAATGTGTAAACTCTTTTTCTATTTAATAAAAGCTTACCACGTACGTTCAGTTACAACAACGTATTCAAATATAATTACTAAATGTATCAAAAAGTTCATCCATTCACGCTAAATGTATCTGTTAAGTTATTATAAGTCCGTCCATCCACACGTATTTTCTGTTGAAGTGATTTTTCTCTTCAATATATGCATTAAAAATCACATATAATATATACATATATCTACTACTTTCAAAAAGAAAATACTTAAAACCCCCATCAATGGTAGTAGATAAAATGAAATATTTTTGTTTTATTATAATAAATTGTGTACAAGTTGAAAAATTAAGTATCGTGTGTGTGTGTTATTAACCCACCTGACACACCACATCTATAAATAGAGGGAGAACTTTGCAGAAAAATTAACAAAAGAAAGACCTAGACATAAAAGTTTCCACTCTTGTGTCTTCTTCATTCCAAGAAGAAATCAAGAAATGGATCATGGAGAAATGAGCACTAAGGAAACTACCACTTTGAAGCTTATACCCGGGTACGAAAATGTGATGGAGCTCGAGCAAAGAAGACAAGAGCTGAAGGTAAGTCTTTATTTGAATTGATTCTATATTTTTATATACTTTTTTTTGTCTACAAGTATTAAGATTATCGTTAAAAATTAGGCTGTCGAGAAGAGGATGGAAAATGTTATTGGAGAAAAAGAGATTGACGATCTAAACTTGACAGAATTAATTGAGTTCGAGAAGAAGCTTGAAGATATCCAAAGTCTACAGTTGAAGGTAAGTAGTGCTCATTTTATCACTCTTTAAATTTATTGTTTATGTTTATAAAAATCTATTTTTTAATTGATTTGTGTAGAAGTTGGAAAAGATTCCTTGGAAAGACATGATACAGCCAGCCAAAGATCTTGTAGTTCTGAACGAATATGTCAAGTTTAAGATTGGAGAAATGCAGGCTAGGATTTCCATGCCTCAAAACGACGAATTTGATATTAAAATGGAAGTAGGAAAAAAGGAAGATTTGAAGGTAAAATGTTGGTTAATTTTTGTTTTTTCTTTTTATATGTCTACACAACATTAATTATAACTTCTTAAAAATATAGGGTTTGAAAATGAGGATGAAAGTGTTCATTGGAGAAAAGGAGTCTGAAGACATACACTTGGAGGAATTGATTGAGTTCAGTAAAAAGCTTGAAGCTCTTCACCCAAAGGTTAGTAGTGTTTAACATTTTTTTTCTTATTATATATGTTTATTTTGGTCTGCAAATTGTTTTCTAAGTTTCCCTTTTTAATTTCGTGAAGAGCGTGATGCATTTGGACGACATGACAGAAGAAATTAAAGATATATTCATTATGAAAGAAATTGTGAAGAAAATGATCGCGAAGAGGGATCCTAACTCGTCTAAAACGATGATCATCCAGAATTATTTTTAATTAGAAATTAGTAACATATAAATTCATTATCATGGATCATATATGATCACTTTGTCGCTTGTTTCTCCCATTACATATTTACAGAATAATTTGGGATTATTTTAATATCAATGGAAGGAACTTATGTTGTTATTTTATATTTTAATCGGATTTTCTCATAATTAAAAGATATTTTTTTCTAATGGCTATTGCATAAATTTCATACTTTGGTTTTCAAAGTTTATGTGTACATCGACTACTATGTTAAATTTTGTTTTATATCAACTTATTGTAAATAAGTTATAAAAACATATGAGATGATCGCCTAAAGGTTACAAATTATAAAACATGGTGTGTCTTTAAATGCGTCAAACATAGGATTATGCATTTTTACAAAAAAAAAATGTTTGAAATTTTTTGAGTCGTCGTTAAATTGATCCAATGGATATAAAAAGAATAACATACAAAAGAGTTTGGTAAGAAAAAATTTAGTTGCGGTTTTCGTCAAAAAGACATAGAAAATGTAATATAGCAAAGACTTTTGCCGAAGAACAACAACAACATGGTAATACATTATTACTGTCTTTATGAATTTCACATACTGAACAAACATCTATATATGGAAGAAAGGGTTAACAAGAACGAAGAAAAAGAGCAAATAGAAATTAGACATCCAATAATGAACTTAGTCCATTTATATTCGTTTATTGTGATAACGAAAATATTTTGTTTTTATAAAGTTAAATTCTTAATACTTCATAATCATTTAGAGCCATTAGCGAAGGTTAAGATTTTTGTTGTTGTTGCTGTTGTGATCGAATCTTGGATAACCTCTGTAACTAATCAATGGGGGTCCAATAAACTGTATCAAAACCGGAATAAACCGAACAAAATAGATATTTTATTGTAGTAATTAAATGAAGTTACTGTACAGGCTTAAACCCTAACGGTCTAACCAACGCAATATTTAATTTTGTTATACTGACTAAACCTCGAAGTTAGTGCCTTTATACGTTCGTTTACTATTCCTTAAAGTGATTCTTCTCATTCCCTTTCTACTCGTTCATTTCAATCCATGGTTAGGGTTCCACCTTTTAAACCCTCCAAAGAAGGTGATCCAAAGTTGGAAACTTTCAAGGATAATCTTGATTCCATAGTCAGGTTTGGGATTGGCGAAGAACTCAGAGTGAGCTCCACACCTCTTGATGCTATGGAGCATCAATCACCAGCGAAAGATTTAGAATCTGCTGTTGCTAATCAAAGTGATCTAAAGGGGAAAACTTCTAAGTATCCTCTTCTTGACCTTTCTTTTAAAGATTCTGTTGCTGGTTTTGATTCCCTCGACTTGTTTTGGAGAACTCCGAACTTTGTGGGATATATCGAGGAACCTCTTGATATTTATTTGAGAGATTCGTTCAATTACGTCGGCTCTTTCCGTCATGTTTCTGTGGCTGCTGAACCATCCGTGAAAGAGTCAGAATCGGTTGTTTCTGAGCCATTTGTATCTGATTCGTCTATTTCTTGTCACACGGAGGTGAATATGAGAGATGATCATCAAAAACATAAGGGTGAGAAGGCCAAAAAGAAAACTCTTAATGATGAAATCGTGAGCCTATCGTCTTGTAGAAGAGCTGAAGAGAAGAAGTGTGATGATGAAGAGGACAAAGAGGGCGTTGATAAGAGTGTAGATGATAGTTTGAGTACAGAAGAAGCTACGATGTCAAAGGTCATTACTAATATCATCTTCACCCTTTGCTCTGATTTCACAAGTTTTGTTAAACAATATATATGAAAATCTGTTTAAATTTTGCAGGAGCTTGCTTCAGTTCCATTTGTGAATATTGGTTCTTCGGTATTGTTAAAAGTCTTTATAATTCTATCTTATGTACTAGTTTTGCTTCTTCTGTGTTGATTTCTTAGCAAATTTATCTTCCTTGAATCAGCAGGTGTTAGACAAAAAACAGCAGAAGAATATGGCAACAAAGAGAAGAAGTGACGAGACGAAAACGTGTAGCACAAGTAACAAGAAGAATAAAAACGTATTGGTGTCTCCTAGAAGATTAGAAGCAGAAACATGGCTGTCTCTTCCATACCCATATCATCATTATCCAATAAAATATCAGATTATGCAGAGTTCGATTCAGATGCAGCATTCCGGGATTGGAACAGAGCCTTTAGTTACATTTGTAGGTCAAAACCGTTTAAACCAACCCATTGGAGGTATTGTTGGTCTTAGTGAGTTTCCCCAAGTTATTCAGGAGCTTTATTCTCTTCCTAATGCACCGCCACTTCCCAACCTCAATCTCCAAATACACCCACAGCCTCATCTCGGTGGTAGAGTTCGAAAGGAGCAGCCTTGATAGCTTATTTGTTCTTGTTTTTGATACATGATTTTGAAGTTTTAAAGGCAACTACTCTCGCAAAGGTTTTTCGAAATTTTCTGATAGATTGTATATCCATGTTTAGTTGGATTAAATATCAAAGATCTCTTACAGTTAGTTTCGTTCTTAATCCAAACTACTGCAGCCTGACAGACAAATGAGGATGCAAACAATTTTAAAGTTTATCTAACGCTAGCTGTTTTGTTTCTTCTCTCTGGTGCACCAACGACGGCGTTTTCTCAATCATAAAGAGGCTTGTTTTACTTAAGGCCAATAATGTTGATGGATCGAAAGAAGAGGGCTTTTAATAAACGAGCCCGTTTAAGCTGTAAACGATGTCAAAAACATCCCACATCGTTCAGTTGAAAATAGAAGCTCTGTTTATATATTGGTAGAGTCGACTAAGAGATTGTCCCTTCGGGGACATCTGATAAAATTGGAACGATACAGAGAAGATTAGCATGGCCCCTGCGCAAGGATGACACGCATAAATCGAGAAATGGTCCAAAT
>Ga0041059_1001556_pt1 | contig 18069 bp, 18 predicted proteins | sample AraColnosormetaG_FD_56232 | JGI IMG/M metagenome (GOLD analysis project Ga0041059, IMG submission 56232) | Arabidopsis roots microbial communities from North Carolina, USA - Col MF nosort | ecosystem: Host-associated > Plants > Roots > Unclassified | place: USA: North Carolina | collected...
GATATCTCTTGCTTGAGCTTGCGAATGGCTAGGCCTGCTTGCTCCTGTCCTCTTTTATCACGCTTCTCCTTTGCTTTTATAGCATCTGATCTTGCCGAATAATATTCTTTGGCAATCACATCGAATGGCCTTGGACCAGAGACCTAGTATGATTTTTAAAATCAAGATATCACAGCAGAGAGAGACATCAAACCAGGAAAACAAGACCAATATGGTGTTGTAAAACTAATTTGACTGAAGTTTGCAATTTCACATAATCATCATAAACAAATGAAGAAAAGTCCCACTTCTACCCAATGGGAAAGAAAATATATTGATAGCAGGTAGCCACAAACACTCCAAAAAATTGAACAAAATATCTTAATAAACTTCTGCCATAATGGATACGCTTAATGTAATCCCTTTTTCAGAAAAAAACAACACTTCATTAAACACTTCATAATTTTGACCGGTATTTTTGGTTTATTAATGAAAATAAATTTTATTGAGATTATGGGTTGAAAAACAATCTGTAATTAGACACGAAAACGTGCTCTAAGACGTGCATAGCAATCATACCAGATTTGCATACCATTTCTTTGCAAAATTCGAAAACAGTTCCAAATTTGGGAATCTGGGTTTTTTCAGTTCATGATTCATCAGTCATGACACCATCGTGTCTTTGATAGAAATCATAAACCACAAATGCACAATAAATAATAGAATCTCTCCCGAGTCTTTCCGTCTCTGTTTACACCTCTATCAATCTTCTGCAATCATCGGAATCAAGAACCAGAAATGGCGGCACCAAAGCTGGAATCTTTCAGGCGGGGTAGCATGTTCGACGGATCTTTCAGGCGAGGTAGTATGTTCGATGGTTCGTTTCGACAAAGCATGAGAGATAGGCTTATCCTACAGAGCAGAGGCTATTCCAATGTCAACGACGATGACAAAACTTCCGTCCGTTGCTGCTCCTACAGGTTATACATTACATACAATCTCTCCTTCTTTCCAGAACCTTCTATTGACCAAACCTTTTTGAAGCCATTTTATCTTAATATGATGCCTCTTGGAGTCCAATGTCAAGTAATCTCAAATGGTTAAGTCTTGAAATGCTATTGGTGTTGTTTGCAGCTACTTCTCTGACAAGATCACGGGGGTTGTGAAGAAATTAAAGGATGTTTTGGTTACGGCATGGGAGATGGGAACAGCTGACCCGAGGAAGATGATATTCTCGGCGAAGATGGGTTTGGCTCTGACACTTACCTCTATCCTCATCTTCTTTAAGATCCCAGGATTAGAGCTCAGCGGCCACTATCTCTGGGCAATTCTTACAGTAGTTGTTATCTTCGAGTTCAGTATAGGTATATGCAACAGACTTTACACATCAAATTTGAGCATTCTAAAAACTTTAATACCTGACATGTGATCTTCTCTTGTTTTTTGTATAGGAGCCACCTTTAGCAAAGGATGTAACCGGGGACTAGGAACATTGTCCGCAGGAGGACTGGCGCTTGGCATGTCTTGGATATCGGAGATGACTGGAAATTGGGCAGATGTTTTTAATGCTGCTAGCATCTTTGTAGTAGGTATATATACGAAATCATGATGTGTGGTCTAAACTAAAGCTTCCACAATCTCATTCTGATTTCTGACAATATCGCATGCCTGCTCTTGTATCAGCCTTTTTTGCGACTTATGCAAAGCTATATCCAACGATGAAGCCTTACGAGTACGGATTCCGGGTGTTCTTGCTGACCTATTGCTACGTAATAGTGTCAGGATACAAAACAGGGGAATTCATGGAAACAGCTGTTTCAAGGTTCCTTCTGATAGCTCTTGGTGCCAGTGTTGGCCTCATAGTGAATACTTGCATTTATCCCATATGGGCTGGGGAAGATCTCCATAACTTGGTCGCCAAGAACTTTGTGAACGTAGCGACTTCTCTGGAAGGTTTATTATTAACTCTCTCCCTGAATTTGAGTTTCTGGTTGAAAAGCTTCTTAGTCTGTTTCCAATCCATGGAAAATGTTCCTTTGTGCAGGTTGTGTGAACGGATATCTTGAGTGCGTAGCATATGATACAATCCCATCTAGGATTCTGGTCTATGAAGCTGTCGCGGAAGATCCAGTGTACAGTGGTTACAGATCAGCCGTTCAATCTACAAGCCAAGAAGACACCCTGGTAAGATTCTTTTAACACATAAGAACAGCAACAACATTATCAAAAGACCAGCTTACTTGAGATCCTCACATCTTTTTCTTGTTGTTGGTGTGATTGTGAAGATGAGTTTTGCATCATGGGAGCCACCACACGGACCGTACAAATCCTTTAGATACCCATGGGCACTGTATGTGAAAGTAGGTGGTGCATTGAGGCATTGTGCTATCATGGTCATGGCGTTACATGGCTGCATTCTCTCAGAGATCCAGGTACTTTCCAATCTTTAAGTCAGAAACATTCTATAATCTTCAGATCTTAAGAGAGATTTGAGACAAGAGTATGCAAAGTAATTGCAGGCTGCAGAGGATAGAAGACGAGAATTTCGTAATGAGCTTCAAAGAGTGGGAATCGAAGGAGCAAAAGTACTAAGATACATTGGGGAAAGCCTGAAGAAGATGGAGAAGCTAAACCCTATAGAAGACATACTCTACGAGATTCACCAAGCAGCAGAAGAACTACAGAGCAAAATCGACAAGAAATCATACCTTCTCGTGAACGCCAAGAATTGGGAAATCGGGAACCGGCCTAGGGTTAGGGATTTGACTGATGAACAAAAAATCTCGAATCTCGACTCTGATCTAAGTCGGATCTTGGCTCATAAATCTCAGAGTGAAGCCACTCTTCGTCCACCGAAGAATTGGGATGATGTTACAACTGCAGCTAACTTGAGTTCGGCGACGATGCTTCCTTACCTGCAATCAAGGACGATGATACATAAACAGCCGTCGTGGCCTAGCCGGATCTCTATTACGCCGGGAAGTATGTTACAGCCACCACTGGGAGAGCCGGGAAAAATGTACGAGAGCGCGAGTAATCTTTCTCTAGCTACGTTCGCTTCGCTACTGATCGAATTCGTCGCGAGGCTTGAGAATCTCGTGAATGCGTACGATGAGCTCAGTGTCAAAGCTAATTTCAAAGAAGCTGTCTCTGAGTGAAAAAGAGGACGACAAGTGTATGCTTTGTATTTGTCGAATTAAATAATTATTATATTGAATTGTGTATCAACAAGGTCGTTGTAGTATAGTGGTAAGTATTCCCGCCTGTCACGCGGGTGACCCGGGTTCGATCCCCGGCAACGGCGATTTTTTTTTGTTATTTTCGGTTTCGTACCTCAATTTTGTGGTCTTTTAAATCTAGTCCCTTCAGTTTTCTTTCTCCTTTTTACCTTTTTTGGTCGACACCGACAGAACAAAATCCATTTGGGGATAAACTATAAACCCTAATTCCCCAGAAGAAAAGATGAAAGCTGTAGCTTTTCCCGCTAAAATCGCAAATCTTAGCTTCCCTTCTAACTGTTGCTCACTATTCTTCCGATCACCGGCGACGTTTTTATCGCCGGCATTGCCTTGTCGGAAGCTGACGAAAGGAATAAGAGGTCTCGAAGGCTTGATGTCTCAGTGTTTATCATCATCGTCACAATCATTGTCATTTTCATCGAATTCATTCTCCTCTCAACCGGAATCAGAGTTACTTCAAGCTTTACCTTCTTCGAAGCCAAAATCTCCGCCACTGCAGCTGCCATGGCTCATTGTTGGTTTGGGTAATCCCGGCAAGAAGTACCAGGGCACGCGCCACAACGTATGTCTCTCTCTTGCTTTCTCACTTTGCATTTTCCTTTTCAGCTCGGTAACGTGATCATGAATTGCAGGTTGGTTTTGAGATGGTGGACGCTTTGGCTGATGCAGAAGGCATCTCCATGAACACTGTTAACTTCAAGGCCTTGTTTGGGAAAGGTTCTCTTTTTCATTCTCTTATCTTCTCCATTGTGAATTTTCATTTTGAAATGGTTTTCTTATCTCAAAGTTTGAAACTTTCAAATTTCATACGTCTCAAATGTTTGATGAGGGTGATAGAAACAATGGCTAACTGTTTCCGGAGAATGAATATTGAAATAAATATCATTTTCTGTCTCTGGTTTGTTTCTAACTTTGGGTATTGTTTTCCTTTATCATAGGCGTTATTGGAAATATACCGATTATGCTGGCTAAACCACAAACTTTCATGAACCTAAGTGGTGAGTCTGTAAGTGAGCTCATCGGAAACAAACTTTGGTTTATTTAGTTAACCAATCTCTTTAACTTTTATCACTTGTTATTTTGATTCTTTCTGTTTATGATTGCTGGAATTCTTTGAAGGTTGGACAAATCGTTTCATTTTACAAGATCCCGTTAAAGCAAGTACTTGTGGTATACTTAACCTTCTCTCTCGCTTACTCTCCAAATTCTGGCTCTAGAGTGCATATGCCGTCTTAATTTTTTTTGTCTTTTTCAGGTTTACGATGATTTAGATTTGCCCTTTGGTAAACTACGTTTATTGCCAAAAGGTGGTCACGGAGGCCACAATGGGTACAATGCTTTTCACTCTCTATCTGGCCTGTTGATGTTTTCATTTGTGTTTTAACTTTTAAGTATTGTCTTACTTTTTACTTAAGAAGCAATGTGGATGGATAATAGTTTGCGGTTTCACTATCAAATCATAGAGAAACTCTACAAGAAAACATGATGGGTTGTTCTTTTACTTGCAGGATGAGAAGTATTATAGACCGCCTCAAAGGTAGCCGTGATTTTCCTCGACTAAGAATAGGTACAGTTCTCATTTTTCTCCACTCCGACATATCTTCCCATTTTCTTCTCTGGTTTTGCAAATTGTCGAATGTTTCATTTCAGGGATCGGACGTCCTCCAGGGAAGATGGATACAGCCAATTTTGTTCTCCGCCAGTTCAATAGACAGGAACAGGAAGAGGTAGAAGCAGATTTATCCCATAATTATCTCAAAAAATTTCAGAAAGACATAACCTGATTGTTTTTGGTTTTGCAGTTGGATCACACATTCCAAACCGGGTTAGAGGCAATAAGGATTCTTTTGCTTGAGGGGTTCAACAAAAGTGCAACATTTGTCAACACTCGAAAATCTATGGAGCAACTCAGTTAGAAGTGACATTGTTACATTACATATATTCATATAACAAACTACAAAGTGTTCTTGCTGATTCATTAATAATTTTTTTTTGGTTCCATACTTGAATCCTTTTTGAGCAAATTGTACATCAAAAGATAACCAGATTATTTGTTTATCATAATTTCTATTATGTAACTCGAAAATATGGATTTCAGTATTTGTTCGGCTGTAATTTAAATTATACACTTTCATTAAGCATAGACATTTTATTTGGCAATAAATCAGCTTCGTTTACTGCAAAAAGGGTGGTCACAAAAGTTGGTTCGGTTTAGAAAAATTGTGTTCGGTTCGGTTAGTTTCTTGAATAATTTAAACCCGACGGATTAAATGAGAGGTTTTGTGGTCCCCACAACTCGAACTCAGTAAAACCAAGTCGACCCGATTCAGCTGGATCCGAGATTACAGAGAACCCCGTCCCGTGTTTAAACCCTCCGGCGACAAAGCTCAGATAGAGAACCGCTCCACCCTTGTCGTTCGCTGCAGCCATGTACGGCGGAGGTGGGTTTCTCTTTAAACCCTTGAATTGCTTTGTCGTTTATCTTTTGAGACATTCCTGAGCTGTTTTTTTCCGTGGTGGGTTTTCACAGATGAAGTGTCAGCTATTGTGGTTGACTTGGGTTCGCACACTTGCAAGGCTGGTTACGCCGGTGAAGATGCTCCCAAGGCCGTTTTCCCTTCCGTAAGTCTTAATTACCAGCATTTTATGTCACTATAAGCTTAATGGTGTTATTGTAGATTTGCTCAAGTCCCTTGTATCTTCAGACTCTTAGTTTTTTTTTTGATGTGTTCATAAGGTTATTGGGGCAGTAGATGGTGTAGAGGCAATGGATGTGGATGTTGATTCTACAAAGACTAATTCGAACTCTGAGGATTCGAAGACCGAGTCTGAAAAGGAAAAGAGCAAACGCAAGCTCTATGTAGGATCTCAAGCCATGAGCTACCGCAGAGATCATATGGAGGTTAGTTTTTCTCCTTGATTAATGTTAAAGTTTATAACTTTGTTGGTGAAATTACAGATTGCATTTTCTCTCACCAGGTTTTGTCACCTATAAAAGATGGCATCGTTTCTGACTGGGATTTGGTGGACAATATATGGGAACATGCTTTCAAGTAAATGTGTAAAGCATTATATTTTCTCTTAATTGTTGTTTGCATTTCATCTCTAAAAAAACTTTGTCTTTTAAGGAGTTGTCTGATGATTGATCCTACGGAGCATCCAATGCTGCTAGCTGAGCCTCCTTTAAACACTCAACAGCAGAGAGAGAAGTATGATTTATCTGCTTTGAAATATCCTTTATTACCACTGTTGCTTTATCTTGGTGTGTTACTGATTTTCTCAAATCATATGCTTGACAGGGCGGCAGAGCTAATGTTTGAAAAGTACAAAGTTCCGGCACTGTTTATGGCTAAGAACCCTGTATATTCCCTCTCCCTTGGGTCATCATTCTTTTTGATAGATTATTATATGACGTTCACTGTAATGTTGATATCCAGTCAGCTCTTGTGTAATCAGATGTCTAACTATCTACATGAATTTGGTGTTTTTGGTGCTAGGTTCTCACGTCTTTTGCTACTGGGCGTGCTACTTCTTTGGTTGTTGACTGGTAAGACTTTAAGTATTAAAAGTTTCTCTAGTATGTAGAAGCTACTAATGTTCCACTTCTGCTCTATATGCTGTGAAAGTCTACCTTGTTCTGTATGGTGTATAATTTGAGAAGCACTGATGACACTTTATTGTATTTCTAGCGGTGGAGGATCCACAACCATTTCACCGGTGCATGATGGTTATGTTCTTCAGAAGGTACTTGTATTACACGATTTAGTAAGAATTCAGCTTTGTGATGCTGTTTCTTTGGGTTTGGATTTTGTACTGCAGGAGAAAGTTTCCCATCTCTCGTTTCCATAGTCATCTGTAGCTGCTATAAATTCTCATCCATGTGAATTATGACCTACAGCATTGATGTAGATTGTGATTCTCCGATTGTTGACCATACTTTTATTCGCAGGCTGTTGTATCGTCTCCACTTGGAGGGGAATTTCTCACTGACTGCCTACTGAAAAGCTTGGAGAGTAAAGGAATTAAAGTAGGTTAAAAAAATTCTTCACTGTTCTTTTCTTTTAAGCCAAATTATCTGAGTGATACTGGTTATTTTTTCTGCAGATAAGACCTAGATACTCTTTCAAGAGGAAGGAAGTACGAGCAGGGGAATTCCAGGTGCATATGTGGATCAGTGAATGAAACTACTAGCAGTGAATAGTCTCTAATTTCCTCCCTTTGAATCCTTGCAGGTTGAAGATGTGGATATTCCTGACACCACGGAAAGCTACAAACTCTTCTGCCAGGTCTGTAATTGATTATGAAACTTCGTTTGAAAATTTCAGTTGTGATAATTTGGTGATTTGTTTCAACAGAGGATGATAGTGGGTGATATCAAGGATTCCATTTGTCGAGTTCCTGATACTCCCTATGACGGTACCTTATGTTATTCTGTCTGTCTCTGGTTTCATAAATTTGTTTTATTTCAAAGTTTAAAGTTGCTTGAGAGTTGAACGTTAGATACTTTTTATCTTTCAATGTCATTTGATCGCATAGCCTTAGTTTTTCTGATGTGATGCATTTATCTGCAGATAAATCATATTCAAACATCCCTACTACGTCGTACGAGCTTCCTGATGGCCAGTAAGCTCAGTTTATATGTCTATTTCGGTTTATTTGTGCCTCAAATGTACATGCTACTGTTGCTTTTGTTTTCTACGTATAAGGTTTGAGCTTAGTTTCTAGCCAAATGTACCACTGCTCTGAACCTTGTTTAAGCTGAGATAAGTGCTTAGTTGGATCTGAGTCATTAAAGCCATTGGGCATAAAAGTTTAGAAGAGTCAGACATTGCTTTGGAAACCTGCATGGAACCTAATGTTCATAATGAGAATTAAGTTAAAAGAAAAAGTGCTAGCTTCATTGAAGACAGGAAGCTGCACCTGTAATTTTTGTAGTCTTTCTCAATATCTTATTAACCATGTCTGTTGAAGGACGCTCGAGATTGGTGCTGATAGGTTCAAAGTTCCTGATGTGATGTTCAACCCGTCCATAGTCCAGGTACACCATTTGAGCACGATAAATTCAACAGAAGATTCTGAAGACATTTTGTTTCTTATCTTGAGCGTTTTGAGCCTCGAATTATTTATCAAAGGTTTCTTCTCCGTTTTTATTGCAATTTGCAGACGATTCCTGGAATGGAGAAGTATGCTGAGATGATTCCTTCCGTTCGTGGGTTACCACACATGGTATATGCATGGTATTTAGTCATTGCAAAGCTTCCATCTCTTAACTTTTTCTAACTTTACTCTCCATTTTACTGACTTGTACAGGTCATGGAGAGCATCAACAAATGTGATGTAGACATCCGGAGAGAGTTGTATAGTAGCATACTGGTAAAATAGCAATCAATGCCAACTCTTAAATACCCCTACTTTTAGTTTCGTTGGATGTGGATGATTAACATTTCCTTTCTTCTCGCATTATGCCAGCTTGCTGGTGGCACATCGTCAATGCAACAGCTGAAAGAACGTCTCGAAAAGGACTTGATCGAAGTATTGTGTCCTAAACTCTTTTCCTCTGTCTTTAAAGCTATCCCAGTTTTTATGATGGCGAAAATCATTCATTGGTCCCTCTATCTTTGTTTCAGGAGTCTCCTCACTCAGCTAGAGTTAAAGTGTTGGCAAGCGGTAACACAACAGAAAGAAGATTCAGGTCTGGATTTAGTGTTCACTTCTTCCTCTATAATGAGACCCAAATTTTTTTGCTTGGATCAACCAACAAACATGTTATGTATGTGCAGTGTATGGATAGGAGGGAGTATATTGGCATCACTAGGCTCATTTCAACAGATGTGGTTCTCCAAGTCTGAGTAAGTCTCTGTTCTGATTTTCCATTAATCAGACTCGCAAAGAAACTATAGTTTGTTTTCTCTCCTGACACTCGGATTTGGGGTCTTGGTGTAAATGGCAGGTATGAGGAACATGGAGCTTCCTACATTCAGAGAAAATGCCCTTAAAGCAGGCAGTTTCAGATTATGTGGAGTCTGACAAGACGAAACTTGGAAACTAATGTGTTATTTTCATTGTGCATCGTTGTTCCTTGAAGATTATTAGTATTCCGCCTGAACCTTTTAGAATGAGTGTCATTAACAAGCATTATAGTGCTATTTTAAAAACATAAAAACATGTGGAAGAAGTTTCGTTGCTTTATTAGATTTTCGCACAATCAAGACCGTCCACGTTTTGTTACTACGAACCAAGATAATCCACAAAATTAACAAGAAAATAACAAATCCGAAACTACAAAAAGCAGCTTCATAAGTTTTCTTTTTCTTTTTTAAAAAAGAAGAAAAAATCAGCTTTATCGTGCCTCTCAAAAAGCTAATGACTTCGAAGTTCCAAAATTCCGGTCTTCGAACATATTTTATAGAATAGCAAAATGTTTTGAACCACAAGATTATTAATAATATAAATAATGTAATTGATATTGGTAAGTAATAATACTTTTATTAATCATAAAATGGTCTGAATAATAATAAAGACAAAATGGACGTAACTTCTCCGCCACTACAGACTTACGTGTCATGTCTCCATATCCGCATGCAAAATCCAATAGATGACACATTCTAAATCATCCAATTATATACGCCCACGTGTCAACCTCTGTCTCGTCTCTCTAAATAACGTTTACCGACCTTCTCTTGTGGACGGTAAGAATCGCCGGCGTCCCCTAATATATCGGATTTCAATCCAAAGACACACTCACAATTTAAAAAAAAACGTTTCTTTTCTCTTCGATTCCCGATTACGGCTTTTGATTTTGTGGGACTCTTCTCAGTTTTTCTGGGCTTTTGGTTTTTGGATTCTATCTTCTTTCATTTTTCAGATTTTTTATTTTATTTTGTTGTATTTCTATATTGGGAAACAAAATCATGCAGAGGATCGTCGATAATGCTCTTGCTATCACAAAAGAGTGAGTCCCTCTCTCTTTTCGATTTCACCATTAGTCTGTGCACGCTTATTGATTTTGTGATTTCTGATTTGTTTTTTTAGTTGCATGTTTAGTGGTTTTAGTAATTTGATATGTGATTTCAACTGTTTTGTTTCCTTAATTTGGATTTTAATTCGATTAGATTTTCTCAAATAGTAATTCGATTTGCTTTAGATATGGAAGTTGCCAAATTTTGAGCCAGTGGTTTTATAGTGGAGCTAGGAGCTAAGTCTATATCTTATATCTTCTGATTTACATTAATCTTGAGATTTAGTGGTATATAGTTTTACTAATTTGGGGATACATTTCTGATTTACCATTTTTAGTTAGTTGTTGAAGGTTTGTTGTCTCTTTGAAGAAAGTATACATATTGACTCTTTGTCCTGTAATAATTACAGCGATTCTCGTTGTATCTGCGGATAGTTTTCTTTGTTTAATGCTTGTCTGTTTGGGTTTTTGGTGTTCGTTGTGGGTTTTTGATTGGTATTAGGATTGTTTGTGTTAGTCTAAAATAGTTTTAAGCTAACTAATGATTTTGGTTTTTAGTGCAGGTCAGTGAAAACTCTGACTTATGAGTCTTTGAACAACATTGCAAGATGCATTAATGGATTTTCTGCGCTTCTCTTGACACTTTTGCCCGGAAAGTCCAATGTTCTTGAAGGTCTTCATGGATGGGAGCTTAGGCCTACATTGCGTGGACCTCGTTTACCACGCTGGATGCATAAGTAAAACTCTCTTCAACTCTCTAATACTTCTTTGTGGTTACCTTATAGCAGCTTATTCGACTCTCTTTTGATTTCTGTGGTTTTGCAGTGGAGTCTCTTCTTTCAACCACTTCATTCACGAACTCTCTGTGGATTCTGATACTTCTAGCTTGGACTATTCCTCTGGTGATGATGATAGTGATGGCATGTCCACGCCTCCATCACCCTTGTCTCAAAGCTCACTCCGCTCTTGGGCTAGTCTTCCTGCCAATTACGAAAGCCATTGGACAGACTGGATAACCTTCATTGTCTGGTGGGCTTTACTACCTGCCCGGATCCTTCTATGGGTACCATTATATCTTTTACGTCTTTTAGCTAGAAGAAATTCAAGAATGCAGCCTCTGAGCCCAGGAAGGTACCAACATTCGTCTAGACCTTGTTTTAGCAAAGCTATCTCAGGGAAAGAGCATGACGTGCCCAACCGAACTACTGATAAAAGACGCGGAGTCATTGAGGTTAGTGTTGATGGGCATACTTAAATCACATTTCTTGTTTTTGAGTTTTCTTACGCAATTATGTGTTCTACTTTGGCAGGATCTTCAGCTTGGTATCGAGATCTTTATAGAAACAATATTTGATTTCTTTCACAAGGCGGCACATCTTCTTCTTTCTCCATCAGAAACTTTTGGAATAGTTTTATCATGGTTCTCTTCCTCCAGTCACAGCTCTAAAGGAAACTATGGTGACGTTTCGGATGATGAGATCATTCAGACTGCCATTCTAGGAGATAACGATTCATCTCTTACAGAAAGAAGAACCACAACGAGCTTATACAATACAGATACCCGGACCTGTCAAGATGTTATAACAGAGCTTGGGTAAGGGGGGAATGTGTAGAAGATATTTCGTGCATAGTTGTTTTTTACTTCTGCTGTTACTCAACTATTTGCCCTTTCGATTTAACTTCTCTTATAATCTTGATAGGTATCCATATGAAGCTATTCGTGTTGTTACATCTGATGGATATGGTCTTCTCTTGGAAAGGATACCAAGGTATAGAATCTATTATGGTTGAGTAAGTTTCTCTATAGTCTGTTATGTTTCTGTAAGTTCCTTTAAAATGTAATCATCATGTCTTTCCAGACGAGATGCGAGGAAAGCTGTTTATTTGCAGCATGGTGTAATGGATTCTTCAATGGGGTGAGTTTCATTGTCTTTTTCGTTGATGACTTGTCAGGAAATGTTTTGCCTTGGTTTCTCATCTGGACCTTTATCTTCAGATGGGTATCAAATGGTGTTGTTGGATCACCAGCTTTTGCAGCTTATGATCAAGGTCCGTGCCAAAATATTCCTAGTTTCCCAAGTTACTGTATGATAAATATGAAGTTAAGATTTACCGATGTTTTACTCTGCTTTTCTTGCCAGGCTACGATGTTTTCCTAGGGAACTTTCGTGGTTTAGTTTCAAGAGATCATGTGAAAAAAAACATATCCTCAAAAGAGTGAGTAGTATAGAATAAACGGCTTCTTTATGGATTTGATATTTGTATAGTTCTTATTGATGAATCCTCAAAACATGCAGTTTCTGGCGTTACTCCATCAATGAACATGCAACGGAAGATATCCCAGCAATGATAGAGAAGATTCACGAAATCAAAACTTCAGAACTGAAACTTTATCAGCCTACTATGGAAGAGGTAGTAAACGAGGATCAACCGTATAAGCTTTGTGTTGTATCTCACAGTTTAGGCGGTGCCGCGGTTCTGATGTATGTAATCACCCGTAAAATCGAAGAGAAACCGCACAGACTCTCGAGACTGATCCTTCTTTCGCCTGCTGGGTTTCACTATGACTCCAACATGTGTTTCACGTTGATGGAGTACACGTTCCTTTTCTTGGGTCCTGTACTATCTCGGATTGTTCCTGCTTTCTACATCCCCACTAAATTCTTCCGGATGCTTCTCAACAAGTTAGCTCGAGATTTCCATAACTATCCTGCTGTTGGTGGATTAGTCCAAACATTGATGAGTTATGTAGTTGGCGGAGATAGCTCAAACTGGGTTGGAGTCATGGGATTGCCTCACTATAACATGAACGATATGCCAGGTATATCCTTCCGTGTGGCTCAGCATCTTGCACAGATTAAACATAGCGGTAAGTTCAAGATGTTTGATTACGGTAGCAGTTCAGCTAATATGGATGTTTACGGGTCCCCTGAGCCGCTCGATCTTGGGGAGTTTTATGGGTTGATCGATGTGCCTGTGGATTTAGTAGCTGGAAAGAAAGACAAAGTGATTAGACCTTCAATGGTTAGGAAACATTACAGGGTGATGAGAGATTCAGGAGTAGATGTTTCTTACAATGAGTTTGAGTATGCTCATTTGGATTTTACCTTCTCTCACCGTGAAGAGCTTTTGGCGTATGTGATGTCGCGGTTACTTCTCGTGGAGCCAACGCAGACTCAGACGGTTCATAAGAAGGGGATGAAGCTGAAGAAGAAAATGGAAACAGGCAAACCTCATCTGTGAACTACTAGAAGAGGCTTTTATAGAGTTTATGTTTGTCGTCTTTGTAATGTTTTTTGTTCACGAAAGTCGGCTTTAAACAATTTATGTATATATGAATATGGTTTTTGGTATCTCTATTTATGTCAGTGTCACTTTCCATAACAATTTAAGTCGTGGACATTAAAGCATAACTTAGTTTGTGATTTATACAAAAAAGAGATGGATATTATACAAACTTTGTATGTTACAGCTAAAGTTTGAATGAGGTTTCCTACAGAAAAATACATACACGTATACACCTATACTTTTTTTTATACTAGCTGCTGATTCAGACAAACAAAAAGATTCAGCAAAAACATCAGAAGTTTGGGAAACAGTATGGTTGGTAAACTGGAATGTTTGTCTGGAGCATCAACCACAAATCCTACTCTTGATCATGGGCCAAAGTTAACACAGTCATACGTCGTATACAGATAGTCGTTTTTCAATGTCTATACGACATATTGGACATGTTGTACACTTGTCTGCACAGGTTCTGCAACAAAAATGGCACAGAAACAAAAAATTGTGAACAATGACATTAAGTCAGGTATGACACTGAGTCCAATGAGTATATTGATATGACCTCAGTCCTCATAGATTCCTAGTTTCTTTGTACAGTATTTCTAGACGAATTGAGCGCAAATGCATAAAATTTTAAGTGTAACATGATCAAGTATCTTTACCTGCAGAGAACACGGTGTCTACATGGAAGCAGTACCAAACTGATATCTTTTTCAAAGCAAACCCTACACAGCACTTTCTCCTGGAGTAGAAGACACATTGACACAGGATTAAGCAAAGGGAAAAAGTAAAATCGAAACAAGAAAGTTACAAAAACATCATGGCTAATAAATGAATATACATTTTGCAGTCTTTCATATTCCTGCTGGCTGAATTTTGTGATTTCTGTTTGTTCACCAAGTGCTGCTTGAAGTCTCCACACCTAGAGATATCAAATTAGATTGAATGCAAACAACACTTAAGCAATGCTGAAACTAGAAGAAACAAGATTCAACAACAAAGAGAACCTAAAGTTAATATCAGCACTGAATTGGGAAACAAAAAAATGCCAGAGAGGTAAAGTTACCTCTTCTGCAAGATCTTCCTTTGGCATTTTCTTGACTATCTCAGGCGGATGACCACTGAATGTATTGTAACTGCACAATTATATTATAATGAAATCTTCAGCAGATCCCATAACATCTTTGTTTGACCATATAGAAGGTTGGAATATACTAACTAACCCAGATTCTTGATCAAAGTACAGTCGAGCTTGTTCCTCCCGGCTTCCTTCGTCAATTGACCACCAACCTAATAGCCTGAACAAGTGAATTGATTGATTGATTTTTTGTTAGTACTACATTTTGTAAATTAAAACTTTTGGGAAAATAGACAGACGTGTTTGTCACCTGGAACCATGGTGCAAGAATCCCAAGCAATCATGGGCACTTGATGAAAATCTAAAATACAATCCCGGACCAGCTTCCCCGCGGAGTAAGAGGACGATCTTCTCTAGGAGTTTAGAAGCAGCAAAGAGAACACCGAGGCCTTGCAATAGGAATAGTGGAGAAAACAGTACTGGGATCGATATATCCTTAGCTCTTTCAGGAGTCCCCTGAAAGTCCAAACCATTAGCTTTTTCAGTATTGTCCAAAGACAATATGGTAAGTTAGAGAGTCATGTGGTGTATACCTCTAAATACATGCAAAGGACAACTTGAAATAAAATAACGGGAATTTTTAACATATGACCACCAATATCTTGCAAACCGCACCATCTATCTTGGTGTCTATCCTCTTCTGGAGCAACCACAAGGCCGCTGTTCCAGTCAAGATATCTGATACTGGTAGAAGATGACCCGGTTTCTCGGGCACGTGAGCTTCTATGGATTACTGGATTGGACCATTTTGTGCAAACAAGAAAAGCAAAGCACTCGGCAATTCTGCAAGCAGAACATTTCATATATATTACTTTCATATTCTTTACCAGCAACCATAAAAATGGCAAGTACTTCTCAAAGACTTAAACAAAGAAAGACCAAAACAAAACATACCCAAAATTTATGAATAGATCCCACCATCCAAGAGCAACTACGTCGCCTGTGTATTTCAAATAAAACAAGAAGGGAGAATAAGTACACAATAACCACATCAACGAAATTACCTTTGGAAGATATGATTTCAATAGTCAAAGAGGTAAGACAACTATTTAAGCAGAGCATTCAAGAGACAAAAATTACCAGAAAGCTTTAGGAGGGTAAAGAACGTAGCAGCCAACGTGAACACCATGGAAATTGCAACCCAGAAATGCTGCAGGCAACAAGGAAAAAGCATCTAAATGGTTATTTTTGAGTACTGACCAGCTTCCCCACCCATCAACAAAAGATTAGAAAATCCCAAGCCTGTGTTTGTGGAAACTAAAGTATTAGAGACATTGGTCAAAGTTTTCTCCCTTCTCAGTCCTGAGTTGTGTAATTGGAAAATTAGAGACAGATTTTCATTCATGTTTAACAGATTGATCTTGCCTAAATACTTTTAAAAAATTGCAAAATCAAAGAGCAACAAGCCTAAAGCAGCTGAACCAAGCCTCAAGCTCAAGCCTTCAAATATTTTATGCAACAATAGTGGACTTACAGGAAGTGCCTCCCATATTGCATCATCAGTTATGCTGTCGTCGTCTCCTGGCATCAATGCTCGACACATTCTGAAGATAAAGCTTGCAGTCATTAGGATCTTTAGATTTATATGATTTACATTTGGTGTGTGTTCACGAGACACATAGATCAATACCTCAAATTGTCTACCAGTATTGTTAATTCAAAAGCCAACAATGGTAAGAAAGCAATCTTCAAACTGACAGCTGGTGGCCAACGAGCTGCATTTAAGATAGAACAGTCCACAATCAGATGAAATGGGAGAAAGTGCAAAAAGAAAAACCTTCATACAGAATCAAGAAAATTGTAACACAAGAACTACTTTTAGATGTCCTCCAACTTAACCATCCGTATTATCCGAAATACAAACAGTAGCAAGAAGAAACTTTGAGAATCATAGCCAATGTTTATATTTAGTATTGAAGAAATCAGTGTGTTCGCATGCCAAATAGTAAAAAACTATCACCCAAAAAACCTATGAAGTGCAAAATCTGTAGGTTACAGGATATTTACCATAAGAACTCTCGAGGTATATACAGAGGAGTAATTCAAATGCTACAAGTAACGGTGTCGCGACAACAGCATGGCAAGGAGCCCACTGTAAACCAAACGGGATCATAAACACATCAGTACAAATCATAGGAACGACATTGAGTGATATTTTGCTAAAAGAGGTAAGAAAGTGAAAAGGGACATACATGACGGTTACGTGGAGCAACAGGAGCAGGAAGAGAGAATCTGCCCCTTGCAACAACTGCATGAAAAGCCCACAGCGGGAAAAACACCATCCTGCATAACCCCAAATACAGAAATATTTTTTATCAGACCCAAGTAAAAAGCTGAATCCTTTTGGTTTCGTGAAAGTCATTGGTAAATGCATACCTCTAAAGGATGTAACTTTTTAACACACTAGGATACAAAATGCATACATGACTTACCAAAATTTGCAAAAACTTTATACAGTAAAAACTATTGACGTGATTGCTTTTGTTGCTATTAACGGCAAATAGAAACAATGAATCGGGAAATTGTTAAAGGATCTGCTTTTTCAATTCTCTCAAAAACAAAAACTGATACTTTGCCTAAACAAAAAGAGACAATCTTTAGCTTCGAAATTCAACGGGGGGCAAAAAGACAAGGTCCTCAAATTCAAAATCCCCAAATTATGAAATCAGGGAAATGATTCTCCTCCACACCAAAAACGAAAATCGAAATTGAACAAATCAGAAGCAAAGAATTTGAATCATGCAGTCAATTTCAGAGAAAAGAGAATTGAAAGAGAGAAAAGAGACTAACCACCATGAGGAAGAGACGGTGTGATCGAGTTTAAGCACCAATAAAAGCGTGAAACAGAAGAGTAAACTATGAGCCGCCAAGGCTTGTATCGACTTCAGCACTCTCCTGCAACTCATCTATCTCTCTTATAACGAAGAAATTTGTCAACTTGTTAGCTTCGAGACCATCTCTATGAAAATATCTCTATAAAGTCGAAAACGCAATTGCTACAATGTTGTATTTGATGATGGACCCCTGCTTCTTCTCCTTCCTGTTACGCCTCGTTTTTTTTTAATGATTTTTATTTGCAAGCAAAAGCAAACAAAATCATTTATTTCCTTTGGATTCCTTTTGTTTTTTTTTAATCTCTCTGAATTTTTTGTTTAGCTTTGTTTGCACGCCATAACTGAAACGCAAACGCGTTCTCAATGTCACTTTCGTTAACTAATTATTAATTCGCTTTCATAATTTCGTAATTAAAGAATTGGACCACTCGGATAATTAAGGAAACGAAAGCTTAATGTCATGTTCGGTAACCGCATTAACGTACTTAATGGTTCTTTTCTTTTTAAACAGTAGAAGAATCTAAACTTTTTCTTTATAAAAAAGTTCAAAGGATAAAGTTTTGTTTCCACTATATTTAAATGCTTTTGAATTTTTTCAAATAACAGTGTTACTGTTTTTCAAAAAAAAAAAAAAAA
>Ga0041059_1001557_pt1 | contig 18065 bp, 11 predicted proteins | sample AraColnosormetaG_FD_56232 | JGI IMG/M metagenome (GOLD analysis project Ga0041059, IMG submission 56232) | Arabidopsis roots microbial communities from North Carolina, USA - Col MF nosort | ecosystem: Host-associated > Plants > Roots > Unclassified | place: USA: North Carolina | collected...
AAAAAAAAAAAAAAAAAAAAAATTCAAGAAGTTTCAGTAGTTATATATATGGTCTAACAACCATTGGGGTATTGTTCCAGGTCACTTATCAGACGGAACTTTTCCTGGACAAGAACAAAGATTACGTTATTGCCGAGCATCAGGCATTGTTAAATTCTTCTAGCTGTTCCTTTGTAGCAAGTTTGTTCCCACCAATGTCTGACGATTCCAAACAATCAAAATTCTCATCTATAGGTACCCGTTTCAAGGTAAGTCTGATTTTAGTTTGCAATTTCTACTAAACATGTTATATCAATAATATTGGTCACTTAATTATATTTGGTCCTTCTTTTCAGCAACAATTGGTATCGTTGCTCGAGATTCTAAATACCACGGAGCCGCACTATATTCGCTGTATAAAACCAAATAACCTTCTGAAGCCTGGAATCTTTGAGAACGAAAACATTTTACAACAATTACGTTGTGGGGTGCGAATGACATTCTCTGTCGATTTCATAGTTCAGTTTCTCGTGAAAAATTTTATGTCTGAAAGAAGGATATTTTTTGTGTTCATGACTTTAGGGAGTGATGGAGGCAATAAGGATTAGTTGTGCTGGCTATCCTACTAGGAAACATTTTGATGAGTTCTTGGCCAGATTTGGTATTCTTGCTCCAGAAGTGTTGGTAAAGAAGTAAGATGTTTCCTCTCATAGAATTTCTTATAATGGGTGATATCCATTTTCATGTCTTAACTGAGTCCTTATAATAGCTCTGATGACCCTGCTGCTTGCAAGAAGCTTCTGGACAAAGTGGGACTCGAAGGGTATCAGGTAATTCCCTCATCAAGCTTTTTGCAATGCCACTACTGCTTGTGTGAGCTACATTGATAGTTGAGGATTGACATTTTACTTTTGTAGATTGGCAAGACGAAAGTTTTTCTGCGGGCTGGACAAATGGCTGACTTGGATACCCGAAGGACTGAGGTCTTGGGAAGATCAGCAAGCATTATTCAGAGAAAAGTTCGGTCATATCTCGCTAAAAAGAGTTTCATCGTTCTGCGTAATTCTGCTAAACAGATTCAGTCAGTTTGCAGAGGTATTTTCAATGTTGTCGAACATGTCTATAGCTCAACTAGACTAAATGATTGGATTGTTCTGTCCTTTTTTTATTTATTGACTAAGTTGCAAACCTATGTGTCTGCCTTTTTGTCAGGTTATCTCGCTAGAAGTGTATATGAAGGCATGCGTAGGGAAGCTGCTGCTTTAAAAATCCAGAGAGACTTGCGTAGGTTTCTGGCTAGGAAGGCTTACACAGAGCTATATTCTGCTGCTGTTTCGGTTCAAGCTGGTATGCGTGGTATGGTTGCCCGGAAAGAACTATGTTTTAGAAGACAAACCAAAGCTGCAATAATAATTCAGGTACACTTAAATCAAAATTGCAGAAGTGTCGCACTATTAGAAGTTCAACTCGTCAGAGAACACCAATTACATAACGAGATTGATTACTTCACGAATAACAACAAAACAGTTGGTAGTTCTGTCATATTCTGACCGTGGTAATGCTCATTGTTATTATAGACTTGGTGCCGTGGATACCTGGCTCGCCTGCATTACAGAAAACTAAAGAAAGCAGCTATCACGACCCAATGTGCATGGAGATCAAAAGTGGCTCGTGGAGAACTTCGAAAGCTTAAGATGGTGAGATGTGGTTTCTTTCTTTAGCTAGTGTTGTTCCATTGTCTCTTGTTTCAGAGGCTCACTTATAAAGATGGTGCTTTGCATGAATTTAACTGAATTTCTTTAATTCATTTTACACCTAGGCTGCTAGAGAAACTGGAGCACTCCAAGCAGCCAAGAACAAGCTAGAGAAGCAAGTTGAAGAGCTGACCTGGAGATTGCAGTTAGAGAAACGGATAAGGGTGTGATTGCTGTTTGAAAAGCTGACCACATTTTGTTTCTCGCAAATTTGACCCTAATTTTTTCAGGGCCTTCTTGCATTTTATGAATATTATTGAGAGTTTTTCATCCTCTTTCAACATTGCAGACTGACCTGGAAGAGGCCAAAAAACAAGAAAGTGCAAAAGCACAGTCTTCTTTGGAGGAATTGCAACTGAAGTGCAAAGAAACGGAGGCATTGCTTATTAAAGAACGTGAAGCTGCCAAGAAGATTGCTGAGACTGCCCCGATTATTAAGGAGATTCCTGTGGTTGATCAGGAATTAATGGATAAGATCACGAATGAAAATGAAAAGCTGAAGGTTTGTGAGAATTTCTGAACTTGTAGCTTACTTACCGGAGAAGAGCAAAAATACTTAAGATTTGAGAATATTAACTACTCAGATCTCTTCAGATGACAAACTCTGCTGAAAAACGATTGATCTTTTTTGTCTAAATTGCTCTTCTTACAGAGTATGGTGAGTTCACTGGAAATGAAAATCGGTGAGACAGAGAAAAAACTTCAAGAGACCACCAAGATTAGCCAGGATAGACTAAATCAAGCATTGGAGGCTGAATCTAAACTAGTGAAGTTGAAGACTGCAATGCAGAGGTATCCTTTGCAATAGTCTATCCTTCCAAAGCATTGCCGAGAGCCCTTGCGGTGATTCCTTACTTGTCTTGTTGATGTTTCATCTCCAGGCTTGAAGAGAAAATATTAGATATGGAAGCTGAGAAGAAAATTATGCATCAGCAAACAATAAGCACTCCTGTGAGGACAAATCTAGGACATCCTCCAACTGCACCTGTTAAGGTAGAAAGTTTCTCTGCAACTCTGAAATATGTTGATCTGCCTTTTAACCAGGCCATTAGATGTTAACTTCGTCCTCATTCTGTTTGTAGAATTTGGAAAATGGCCACCAAACGAACTTGGAAAAGGAGTTCAATGTATATATCCTCCAACCAGCTATCTCGATCACTTGGTTCTCATGACGTTCTTTTTGTTTGCATTTTTCCATTAGTTTATTAATCTGTAAAGTCTATTTTTCCAGGAAGCCGAGTTTACAACACCAGTTGATGGCAAGGCTGGGAAATCTGCTGCAGAACGTCAAATTGTATGTAGTCCAACTACGTCATAGTACTTCACACTGCTGTTAGTTGATAATTCTGCTAACTTGATTTGTATTGTCACTGCAGATGAATGTTGATGCTCTCATTGACTGTGTAAAAGACAACATCGGTTTCAGTAATGGAAAACCTGTGGCTGCATTTACAATTTACAAGTGTCTACTTCACTGGAAGTGTTTCGAATCTGAGAAGACTAATGTGTTTGATCGTCTGATTCAGATGATTGGTTCCGCGATTGAGGTAATTGGGAATCTTCACACTGTTTCAATGTAGGATTTACACGCATGATGGAATTATCCTCATTTTGTGTGTAGTGGCTGTGCCATCTGCTTATCTGAAATATGGATTATGAAAGATTTATTTTTTGCATGATCAAAATTACTTAAACTAAGAATTTTCACCGTTCTGCTGATATTTTCAGAATGAGGATGACAATAGTCACTTGGCGTATTGGTTGACAAGCACATCGGCACTACTATTTTTGCTTCAAAAAAGTCTTAAAACCAATGGCAGCGGAGCAACACAAAGCAAGAAGCCACCTGCTTCAACTTCTTTATTTGGAAGGATGGCCATGGTTTGTATCACAATTTTATTGTGTTAATATGACTTTTTTGGTTCAACTTTTTGTTTATGATATCAGAATCTTAACTATCCTCTCTCCCTATCTTGTTTACCAGAGCTTCCGCTCTTCACCCGCTTCAGGCAACCTTGCTGCTGCAGCTGAAGCTGCTGCTCTTGCAGTGGTCCGCCCAGTGGAGGCAAAGTACCCGGCTCTGCTTTTCAAGCAACAGCTTGCAGCCTATGTTGAGAAAATGTTTGGGATGGTTAGGGATAACTTGAAGAGAGAGTTATCAACTTTACTTTCTCTATGCATTCAGGTTCCTTGCTGGATTCTTTCTATCCTAATGCTGTGATGAATGTTTCTTTTTGCACTTTGATGATAGATTTTGGTTTTTCAAAATGAAAACTTCAGGCACCCAGATCTTCTAAAGGAGGGATGCTAAGATCTGGCAGGTCCTTTGGAAAAGATTCTCCTGCAGTTCACTGGCAAAGCATTATCGACGGTCTTAATTCGCTTCTTGTCACACTGAAAGAAAATCATGTAAGGATAATTGTTCCATTGGCATTGTACTTAATGTGTCCTCACTTCAATACACCAATTCTCATATGTTACATGAAATGTCCAGGTTCCTTTAGTACTCATCCAGAAGATATACTCTCAAACTTTCTCATACATTAACGTACAACTTTTCAACAGGTAAGTTTAATTCTAATTCGCCTACTACAAAACTATGAACTCTGTTCTCACTTACACGGCTTCTTTGGTATCTTACAGTCTCCTTCTGCGTAAAGAGTGCTGTACATTTAGCAATGGTGAATTTGTAAAATCCGGGCTTGCGGAGCTAGAGCTATGGTGTTGTCAAGCCAAAGAAGTAAAAATTTCTGAGAGATGATTTTCTTACAAGAATACTTAAATTTCCTTCAGGTCGTTCTATCAAAATTTATTTTCTTTTCTGTGACTTGGCAGTATTCTGGGCCGTCTTGGGAAGAACTGAAACATATTAGACAAGCCGTTGGGTTCTTGGTATGTTACACTTACTACATTCTTGTTAATAATCCATTCTAGTTAGACTATCTAACAACAGTTTTCGATTGAAACTCATGTCGGTCCATATGGAGTTGTTTCTTGATAATCATTCTTACTTTGAACTACAATAACATTACTTTCTTCCTCTTTTTTCACCTGCAGGTTATCCACCAGAAATACAGAATCTCATACGATGAAATAGCAAACGATCTTTGCCCGGTAAGGCTCTGTTCTTAAGTTTCTAGAAACACACTTGATGGTCATTCTCATTACCTAACATTCTCTTCATTTTTTTCATTTTTTACAGGTCCTCAGTGTCCAGCAGCTTTACCGTATTTGCACCTTATACTGGGACGATAGCTATAACACCCGAAGCGTCTCACAAGAAGTACCTAAAACTTTTCTACTTCCAACATGAAATAAGAATATCAATTTTCTTGTTTAACTGGAACCCTTGTGGATGCTGAACAAAATTCAAATATTTATTGCAGGTGATATCGAGTATGCGGACACTCATGACAGAGGAATCCAATGATGCAGACAGTGATTCCTTCTTGTTGGATGATGATTCCAGGTGAAAATTCTGTTATGATAAACAAACTACTTATAATCTTATAAGAAGTTTTAACGTGTCGGATTGGAAATGATCTAAGATCCATCCTTTACGTCAAGTTATTGTTTTATGGAGTGTATGAGATACAACTAACTGTTTTACTACTAATTTTGACAGCATTCCTTTCTCAATCGATGATATTTCAAGTTCGATGGAAGAGAAGGATTTTGTAGGAATCAAACCAGCAGAAGAACTTCTTGAAAATCCAGCATTTGTATTCTTGCACTAAGTTCCTGAAAGTTGAGAAGCTCAGATTCTGAAAAGCTCTCTTCCTCTGTGATTGTTTTAGTTTTGAGGTGGAAGAGTAGGGGCCTTCCTGAACCAAAAGGAAAGAAGATGGGAAAAAGTGTAAATTCATCTTTGTTGTGGAGCTGTAATTCTCAACTATTCTTTCATTTATTATTTTTGACCTCAGATTTTTCATTTGTTTTGTTATAAGAAGTTTTAGAGTGATGGTTATATGTTGAAAAGTTAAAAATCCAGTTGTTTGTTGTACAAAGCTTTAAGAACAGTACATGCTCCATTATATGATTTATTAAGTGGTTATTGTTTTGAACATAAAACTCTTCGTTTGTTTTTTTCTTCTCAATTTCTTTTTTGGTTATAATTTGTTGTCAAATTATAGTTCGAATGAACGTGTGAAAAAACATTAAAGCAAAAAATAGGTAACATAGGTTTCTTTGTTATCAAACTCTACTATGTTGGCATGTTGTTTGGGACACAATTTAGGATATATGGAATAGTTAATCGGAGAGGGTTGTTCACTGAAGAACGTTTTCGCTCGATTTTGGTGAACACATGTAGATGGTTCTAATATCAGGAGAAAAATTTAAAGTCACTTCTCGTATGGTCAAGGTTCAGGATCTGCATGGTGGCTCGCAAGTGCAAATATGTGGGCCTGAAATAATAACATTGTCAACGGCTGCTCAAATCCGAATATTATTACGCAACTGCCTATGCAGTATCGAGAAATGATGAAGGGGGAAGTCGAGTCTTGGCCTCTTGGGTTGGTCAAAAATTATTTCTGGCTCAATCTATTTTTTTGAGCTAAGAAAGATGGTTCAAGGGATAAAAGAGATCTCTCTGGATAGGATCAAAAGTTTTCGAAGGACGTTTTCTTTTTATTATTTTAGCTGGTATGTTTCATGGACATGATATTCTTTTGGCTGCCATGCATGCTCAAAGGTACATGTGAAGCCACGAAACATTAGAACATATTATTATTTAGATTCAATCCAATTTGAATATGCTATTACACACACACAAAAAAAAAAACTTAAAAACCAAATATACATTTAACGCGTTGAATTAATAATAGATTAGTGGTACCAAGAGGGCCCCCATAACTGGACCAAATACAACTGTAACATTTTCACCCAATTGGGTTTGTTATTAATTCATGCCTTGGTGCCCAAATTCGAAGTGGCTTCAAATACGTGTGTATCAGTGTATATTTGAACTCTTGACGAAGAAACAAAACACACGCATTATATCATTCAGTAGTGAAAGCTGTCATAGTTCAGGAGTAATATTGGTTTCTTGTTTGACCAAAGATATGATATGATCAAAAGTAGTACTCTTCCTTCTCAATAACCTCTTTGGACTTTAGTGCAACTTGATGGATCCTAAACCAATGCCCACCTTGAACTTAATGTCAATCTCACTAATGGGCCAATTTAGCTGTTCCTTTGTATGTGGACTCAATCAAATTGACCCTCATTGCTTTGATGGCCTACCACTTCGTACAACGGCTTAGCTCTTGTTAATATAAGTTTCTTAATAAAATGTATCAAAATTGGACAAAATAATTAGTTGTAGTATTTTCACTTTCTATAGCTAATTGGAAAAATTGATTTAAGTCAAGTGGTTAATATTCACTTATGTATTTTATTTTTTTTAGAGTTCGACTCCACATATTCGTGTTTTCTGCGTTGTAAAGCTTTTGTTTATGGATCGTCGACAAAATGGTGTAAGAAAAACTAACGTAAAAGCCAATTTTTTCCTTTTGGTTCTATTTACGTATAATATAGTATTATGGATATATTTGTTGGCTATTTAAGTGCTTATTAAAAAAAAAAATGAGTGATGACATGTTAGTAGTATGGTGACTATAAACTTTGACTAACCACTCAATTTAAGAATTCTTACTTTGACCAGTTACAAACATTAACCATTCTTAACGGTACAATATTCCATATTACTATTATTCAATTTTCATGTAACCGAATTCTTATAATATAATTACTATATTTGTTTTAAAATCGGAATTCCATGTGCCTCATGTGTTTTCTGCTTCTCTCGTAATTCCCTGTTAGTAAACTAATTATTTCTTGGTGAAGTAATTAAATGGCTAATAGAGAACAATTTATTCTTTCCTAAATTTTTAACTAATTGTTTGATTAACCAAATCCATTTATTCCCAACATATAGTCAAAATAAGCATCTTCTATTCAAATATCTTGTCATGTTCTCAAAGATTATGATTCCCCCTCCAATTAAAAATATTAATCGAATTTCCACATTTAACTACTCAAAGTCGGTAGATTCAGAATGTTGTTCAAATTTAACATACTATTCGCTAAATTTACCACCCTACCTATAAAAAGTGAATATGCGTTTATGTCTTAATAGTTATGTATTTTACACTTGTGCAAAACAAAACAAACAAGCAAAACATTTTATCAGAATAAACAAAAGAAAATAGGAAACAAGTTTGACTTCTTCTTGAGGGAATCTGAGTAATGGTTTAAGAAAAATTTAAGCTAGATCATGGCACATGCATGATCTTCTTCTAAATAGTTTAGTCCTGCTTAAGTTTTGTAAAAAAAAAATATTAAATCCCTAAAATCTATCAGCATAAGTTTGCTTTTGGATAACAAAAATCTATTTCAAGCTAAAAGATAGAGTAAAGCAGACAGTTTTTGGGAAGGTTTCAACGACTTTGGTCAAATGAATATGTGCCCGACACGTAGCATTCCCTCCTAATATAATTTTCTTGACATTCAATAGAGATCAGATTAGTGATTAACCATTTCTATCAATAACTTAATGGATTTTATACGTTTTCCTCTTTTTTTTTGCATGCACATTACTACTACGTGGAGGAAATATACTGTATATGCATGCATATGATGAAATCGCCACGTAATAACATTTCGGAATACCCAATAATTGAGTGCCTATAATTAATTGTAATTTGTCACCAGATATTTATTCAAATTATCATGCAAAAATTTAAATTTGAATTCAGGTTTTGTTTTCTTTTGCCAAGAATTTGGTTTTTCATCATATATACCTACATGAAAACGATAGAGGCAACTTCTCTCTCACATTAATATACAACCTATTTAATTTTTATTCGAATTTTCGTAATGCAACCGACACAGTACTATGTGAAAGTCGGGAACATCCCGATTAAACAACGAAAACGAAAAATATCATAGATGAATGTCAACCCTTATGTCAGAAAAATAAAAACAACGAAAGACGAAAAGAAATTACAATTAGTTTTGATATGAACTTAAGCACATAAATTTTTTTGGTTGAACAAAGAGACATATCAAAACTTGTTATATATATTAGATATTTATCGATTAAGTTAATAACTAATCATAAATTTATTGTGTATATATCATAGATTAATATAAATGTTACAAATTTTAGAAACTTTTGGTTAATATCATGTTAAGCTTTAATATATTTTGTGTCCAAATTAAGCTTTATATTATTTAACTAACGGTTTGATATACAATCAAAATATTCTTAGAAAAAAATTTATTCATTTCTAATAAAAAGTTATAACAAGATAGGTCATCTCATTTAAATATCTTAAATCTTTCCAAATTACTTCTAAAATATTTTTCAAACTACTTAAATCTGGTCACTTCACCTAATTGTTAGATACCAATTACTATTGTTCTTGTTTTGGTATTTGCATATTTTTATACACTAATTATTTCTCATCTTTGTTTGTATATGCACATTCTATGGATACTACTACTATAGTCAATGAGTCATTAATGTCTATATGCGCAGAGGCCGTTGACACAAATTTGGTCAACACCTCTGGATTCTTTCAACTACCAAAATTCGGCAATTATGGAGGATTATTATTTCTTAGGATAAATATATCAACTGGGAAATGATAATTAAGGACATTGTTAAGATTTTCGTCGATTGTAGACTCAGCTTGTGAGAAGCAAGTAGCCATGTGAACGAAAACAAATACATCCTTTTGATGATAACATGTATAAAAGTCTCCATTATTACGCCTAAAAGGATAATTAGTTATATATATGTAAGAATGTGATCATTGCAAAAGCGTTTAATTTGCAAAATCTACAACTACAAAGGGAGCTTTCTAGTGAGATGATCATTGAACCTTACCAATACTTAAAGAATACAAAAGAGTCTTATTGTACTATTCGATATCGAGTTTATTATTTTACATAATTCTAAAGTATACATACCACCAACCAAACTCAAGTGCCTATGGAAAAGTCTAACCAAGGCCGGTTAGTGAGTTTCAATCTAATCTACCTTCATTGGTTCTTTACTCATAATCCATAATCAATGGACACCTAACATCGATTTAAAATTGATTTACCACGACCAATCCAAACAGACTCTCCAACAAATGACGAGATTAACAACCGTGAACATCAATAAAACATGTGCTTCGTCGAACCGTGTTATTAGGTATAATTATATTCCACACCGGAAATTAGACAAGGATCTTGACAATATATCAGAGATATGGGTTTCTCAACTAATTGCTAATTAGTTCTTGATTAATTATATATGTTTTTCTAATATGATATTAGAATCCGATCTACACATTTTCTAATCCGATCTATAATCGTTCTGACCCAAATTTGATCTATCGATTATTGTCCAGAACACTAAAATTAATAAATGATCATCTCGAAAAATTAGAAGTTGGATAAAATTCCTGACAATATATAAAAAAATATAAATATCTCTATTTATTGTCATTTAGTTTTGTATTGAATACACACATTACTCTAATACGTGTATGACCATCGAAGAAAGCTCATACCCGGATCTCCCACACAAGTTTTACACTGCCAAACGATAGTATAACATCTTCCATAAGGTACCTTTTGTTTGTTTTCAAATTCTATTGCTCCGTTTTTTTGGCGGAGAGTTTCAACTTATTTCAAAAAGATAGAAATCCTAGTAGAACAATTTCATCAAATTATTTAATTTTAAATTTGATATCTATCTTTATTTTTCTTCGTATAATACAGATTACATCGAGTATGCATATTGATATAGTTTCAACAATATATCTATTATGAATTCTGATGAACTCTTAAAAGATAATATAAATGTACAACCACAAGCGTCCGTTGTACATGCACTAACTTCACAAATTAGAAAAATTGTAATATAAATAACAACTTTTCCATTTAGAGTTCATATTATAAAAAGCGCTTTGTAATGGAACATTCGTCGAAAGTAATATAAAGCGAATAACACCATAAAGGACAAAAAAATCCTATTAAAAGACGATAATAAACAAACTTACAATAAATGGACCTAAACAAAAAAACTGTATTATTAGCAAAATTGCAAATTGATTTGACGTAGTTACTGGTTAAGCAGTCAGCAGTCGGCAGACGAGTTGAAGTGGGCCAAAATTGAGCCCCCACTCTGGGCTCACCATCCTATCCACGTGGTTGCATACTTGTCAGCACACATTGCCACGAGATTATCAAACTGAACAAAACTTACCTACCGAGTAATTTTATCCGAAAATGTTAACTAATGAAGCTACTCGTTTAGGAACATTTTGAAAATGTTGTTCATTCGGTTTCAAAAGGAGATAATCTTGTCTCCAAAAGACAAATGAAGAGATCACAATTAATAGAAAACGAATAACGAGTTAGACCGGAAAATAGTTTATCAATCACGATCAGATCCGTTTCAGACAAATAAATCGACGAATTCTTTTACAGTTCTTAAAGGCTTGAATGCTTGATTAATGTTTGATGTGTAACGATTTACAACCACGCACATATAGGTACTGCATGCCAATCATCTACTAAATATACATGAAAATCTACTAAAACTTAATTAATACCATGCGAGAAAAATATTACATACGTTAAATGCTTATGCAAATATTTTCATCACCGACGCAACCATTCTTACTCCAAACCAATTATCGATGGACCAAAACATGTAAATGCATCACCTAGATTATCAAACCCCTAAATGGTGAACTTGAACGAGATAAACTCTAGAATACAACATAAACTTGGTTAATTTGAATTTAAAGTTAACAAAAAAAAAATTGTAAACAAATTTATAATTATAGGTTTACTCTAAATAGCTCAAAAAATAATAATTAAGCCTAAAATTGGCTTTTGATCTAGTTTATAACATACCTACTAAAATTTCATCTGATTTTCTGTTTATCCTACGAGAGTGCCAGTTTTTGTTTTATGCTATAATGATAACGTCAAAGTATCCACCAAAAGAACACCATAGTACTTGTATTTCTATTGATTTTATTTTTTGTTCCCTACTATTAACACTTGTAAAAATATGTCTATATATCTATATGACAAGTAGTTTTCCCAATCCAGTTATATTCTCCAAAAGCCATCTCTACAAGCTCATGGGTGAATTTGGATGATGTACATATCATTATCATTTGGACCATATGATCAGAAGAATTTGGATGATATGAATATCATTATGATTGGTCCATTGTGCCCAGTTGATTACCCTTTCACATCTTTAAATTTTGAAACTATATCTTTGTAATATTCAAAGCTATTTAATCAGTAAGTACAATCTCAATATATACCATAAAGCAATTATATTATAATCATCACCAACTAATTAATACTATTAAAACGGACTCTAATCAAAGTCCCATCAGAGACTTTGGAAGAAAAGAATCGAATGATTCCATAAGGAAAAAAGCTTTAAAATAACTTAAACTATTTCGCATTTTTAGCTAAAGCATATGATTAAATGGGAAACCTAAATAAATTATTACACACACTTATTGAAGAACTTTTGCATTTATTAAATTGATTAAAAATTAGCCTTAGAACGCGCTAATCACAAGATCACATGCAAGTTCCTCTTACTTCGTCCACTATATAAACACATCCACCATTACTTCTTCCTCCAAACACATTCCAAAGCATCTCATTCCTCTATCAACAAACAAACAAAAAAAAAGCTTATTCAATTTCACTACCTATTCTTTTGATTCGATCAAAATCATCTTCTAAAGATACCTAAACTATTCCATTTTCACTACTTGTAATCTTGATTCGATCAAACTCACCCCTAAAGATGGAGAACATGTTTAGGCTCATGGGAAGTGAAGATTCCTCCGACAGAAGACGGTGCATTTGGGTTAACGGTCCTGTAATCGTCGGAGCCGGGCCATCGGGGCTAGCCACGGCAGCCTGCCTCCGCGAGGAAGGTGTTCCCTTTGTGGTATTGGAGAGAGCAGATTGCATAGCTTCACTATGGCAAAAACGAACTTACGATAGAATCAAACTTCATTTACCAAAGAAAGTTTGTCAATTACCCAAAATGCCCTTCCCGGAAGACTACCCGGAATATCCAACAAAACGACAGTTCATCGAGTACCTTGAGTCCTACGCAAACAAATTCGAAATTACTCCTCAGTTCAACGAGTGTGTCCAGTCTGCTCGATACGACGAGACAAGTGGTCTCTGGCGCATCAAGACAACATCTTCCTCTTCCTCGGGGTCGGAGATGGAATATATCTGCCGGTGGTTAGTGGTGGCGACGGGAGAAAACGCGGAGAAAGTTGTTCCAGAGATCGATGGGCTCACAACGGAGTTTGAAGGCGAGGTGATCCACTCGTGTGAGTACAAATCCGGCGAGAAATACAGAGGAAAGAGTGTTCTTGTCGTCGGATGTGGAAACTCCGGCATGGAAGTCTCTCTTGATCTCGCAAATCACAATGCTAATGCATCCATGGTTGTTCGTAGCTCGGTTCATGTGTTACCAAGAGAGATTTTAGGCAAATCTAGTTTTGAAATCTCCATGATGTTGATGAAGTGGTTTCCTCTGTGGCTAGTAGACAAGATTCTACTGATTCTTGCATGGCTGATTTTAGGAAATTTGACAAAGTATGGCCTAAAGAGGCCCACGATGGGCCCAATGGAGCTCAAGATTGTTTCAGGTAAGACTCCAGTTCTAGACATCGGAGCTATGGAGAAAATCAAATCCGGTGAAGTAGAAATCGTCCCGGGAATTAAACGGTTCTCTCGTAGTCACGTGGAGCTAGTAGACGGTCAGAGATTAGATCTCGATGCGGTGGTTCTGGCCACGGGTTACCGTAGCAACGTCCCATCATGGCTCCAAGAAAATGATCTGTTTTCGAAAAACGGGTTCCCGAAATCGCCGTTTCCAAACGCGTGGAAAGGGAAATCGGGACTTTACGCGGCTGGATTCACAAGGAAAGGATTGGCTGGAGCATCAGCAGACGCCGTTAACATCGCTCAAGATATTGGAAACGTGTGGAGAGAAGAAACCAAACGACAGAAAATGAGAACACGAGTGGGTCACCGCAGATGCATTTCAGTTGCTTAGGGCTCAAGTTAGGGCTCATACCATTATTTATTTTATTTTACCAAAGAGTGTTTATTCATTATTTCATTTTTTTTTGTAAACAAAGTATAAAGATACAAAGAGAGCCCTCTCCTGAAGACCCAACGGTGTTGTTTTTGAAGGCTGATTGGGCGTTTTGTATAACTTAGGATGACGTGGCATTTCTCTTCATTATTATTTTCTCTTCTGTTTTTCACTTTTTTAAAAAATCTATGTAATAATAAAAGATTCATACTCATAATTAAATGTCCTTTTCTTTTTAACATCTTCGACTAATCAAATTAAATTTCCTTTATTTGAGTTTTTTTCCTGCAAAATAAGTATTTTTTGGGGTAAAATACGACATGTAAGTCGTAACATGAATATTAAGTGAATATAGAAAGAAATTCTGAGACCTTAATCAAACTTGACGAGATCTCAAAGGCCCAAATATTTGGCCCACTTAAAAAGCTAAACTATGTAAGCCTTTTTAATCAACGTTGTAATGAAATTCAACGTTGTAATGAAATTCTTAACCAAATTATATTAGTAAGATTTCGTTTTGTTTATGTAGTTGACAAAAAAAAAAGAGATTTCGATTTTTGTTTTTACAATTCCTGCAAATGATAAGATAATTCCATCAGAAAAAATAGAAAACTTACATTATCCTTTTAACAAAATAAAAGGAAACATACTTTATCAAGAAAAAAAAGGAAACATAAAAGGCTATATAAGTAGACCCTATAACACTATTGAATCCCTCAGTTTTCACAAATCCTCGGTTTAGTAGTAACAAAACCTTTACTATTAGAAAAAGAGAGAGACAGAAGAAAAAGATTAACATATTTCAGTTTTAGAAGAAGAAGATGACGTTGGAAAGCGAGAATTGGATCTATGAAACAGTATGGGATAGAGAAGGAAATCCAAAGAAGTCGTCAACATGTGATTTAGAGGTAACTTCAGAGAAATTGAGTGCTGACTTTTTATCGAGTCAAGAAGATGATTATAAACGACGTCGTTGTGTCTATCTAATGAGCTACAAGTTAAAACAAGCCAAATCTGATAGAGATCTACATCGTCAAGAATCAATAGCTCGTAAGTTTTTGTTTAAGTTGAAGAAACTCGTTCGTTCTGAGTGACGTCGTCGATCGTTATAGTGCGATCGTATCTTAATGACTAGCTAGGGTTCGAATACTTAGAGAAAACCTTTGATGAGAGTATGGTTTGTTAGTTTTATTTAAACATAACTATTTTGATCGATTAGGTTTTGCTCTTTCCTTCTTCCTCTCTTTTTTTTTTTCCGTTTTGGTTTTAATGTTATTGACCAAATTAAGTTTTAAGCTTATATGGATTTGATTTAGAATTGTGTTTTTCGTTTTCGTTTTGCCATAATCATCATGTACGTACTTAGCCCTTTAAAATCATGGGTTTGAATAAAAATTTTAAGCCTGCGATTTCACGTTACAATTGATATCAATCCAATAGACGGAGTTTGTCACCTCTGCATTCAATGAAAAACAGTTTATATATGGGCGATAATGACTATTATTAGGCGTTAATGTTCGAGTAACACTTAACTAATTAATGAGAAAAGATTAATTACGACGATATTGACAATTCTTCGTTAATCGAATGTTCGAGTAAATTGAATGTTAGGTATAAATTGATGAAAAAAATCAAATGTTCGAGTAAGACCAAATAAAATCATATTTGTTTTAATCAAACTAAAAATTATTTGAGCTTTTATTGGTTTGCATCGATTTAATTCTAGTGTTAGAAAGTTAGTGAAAGTTGTAAATACGGAGGAGATTAGGCTTTTGTATTTCACCACATGCGTTGGGCCTTTTTAGGGGGTTTATAAGAAAACAAATGATAGCTTAAGGCCCAACGCATTACAAAATCCAGTCCACCATGGATGATCAGAATTAAGTATTGTGTAACAAAGTTACGATATTGATCAAAAACATGTCAAGGAGATCACGAATTAACATTTTTGTTTTGGGTGCGGCCACACAGGAAGAAAATCATGTGACTCGATAACGTCAAATAAAGTCAAAGATCAAATGAAGCAACCAAAAAAGTCAATAATCGAAGAGATACAAGAAGAAGGAAGCTTCAACGGAAGCAAGTGTTTCTTAACATCTAACCCCCAAGAAAAGCCAACATAAAATGTCCTAAACTCTCAATTACTCTTCAACTCTGAACCTTTCTTTTTATAGAAATCGATTTTGTATAATAATGTTTGTTAAAAAAATATATGAAGACTAGAACCTTAAGAGCATCTCTATTGCATATAAAAGGAGAGGGTCTTTAGCTATATTAAAAAATTATAATTATAAGATATGAATAATTAAATATAAAAAGGTCTTTAAATTTGAGACATCTCTCTCCAAAATGTTTCTATAAAGACATTTGAGACATTGTGTCTTAAATATAAAAATACCCAAACATTAAAATATTATACTTTCTTTTACATATTGTATTTATATTATGGGAAGACCTCCTCATGTGATGTTGGATGGAGTTGGTCTAACCTGCAAATATCGGTTCAGAAATGAACAAAGATTTGGCGGAAAAAAAAACAAAATTTGAACAAGGATAGGTAAATGGTTGTACTAGTATCATCTATATGATCGTATTTAGATTCAAACTCGCAAAAATGCATGTAAACAGTTCATAAAAGAAAATGATTCAAAATGTGAGTCTATAGATTTTAACTAGTTATATAAAATTACATTAATAGGCCAATATAGAGTTTTAACCGAACTATTACCTACATAGTAGATGTGTTATTAACACAATTGGAGACTAATTAATACACAAACATTTCAAACGTTAAAAGTTACAACTTACAACTATACAAAGCAACATAATTAGCATCAAATCTTTGTGCCAGCAAAGAGAATTTTACCTTTTGATATTAGTTTAATAATTCCTACCTTTTAAATATAAATAATTTGCTGACAAAAGAATATACAAATAAAATTAAACATATGATTCTTGGCAGAATAACGTATTGTTGCTGCGGAGGCATGAATGAATGAATCAATGATAGACGAAAACATATAGTATAAGCTACATAGTTGAAAATTAATACTTTAATAGATTAAAAAAAAATTAACAACATATCATGCGTGAGGGGATGGTGGGTTTATTTTATAAAAATGCAAATGTTTTATTAAAACTAAAACAACAACACATTCTAGTTTCTACAACATATATCATCCCGTAATTCAGAGCTAAACATAACTCTCAGTTTTGCTCATAATGAAATAATTTTGCTAGTAAAACAGAAAATATCTATGTTTCATAAACCATCGTTTATCGTTATCGTTTTCACACAGGTTAGAAAACTATTTGAATTTATATAAATGTTCATACTTTGATTAGTTTTAGATTTTTTTTTTTTTTAAGTGTATGTTAGTAAAAGTCATCCTTTTTCTTTTCTTTTTGATAAAAGTTGTTAAAGTGATTTAGCGACGAAGCACTTTGATACCATATCGAATTAAATTACAGAAGAAAAACGTTTTACTTATTCTATTATTCAATTCAACTAAGAGGGTTTCATTTTGGTTTACACATTACACTGGTTAGTTAATTGCTACTCAAATTTGATAATAACATGGTTTACTTAAACCAAACACTCTTTAACTAACAGAAATAATAAACAAAGATTGAGGAGTGTTTCCCTCCTAGTTTTAGACTTTTTTCGGATAGCAAAGCCATGAACTTTGCGAAAAAGGCTACAATGATTGAAGAGTATTTGGTATTTACAGATATTACATTAATATAATAAATGATAAGAAATTATTAATATGAAATAATGTAGTCTTTATTAGGCAAGTTGTTATACTTATTCCTAGATAGTTACTCTATGCGGTAGGCCAATAAATTTAAATTATTAATGATTTCTCTAACTCTGAACCCTATCAAATAAATTCCAACCCCATCAGAACTCAGAAGCACAAAGTTTCCCTATCCAAAGTAAATAGGTCACACAACTAATGAAATCTTTTACAGAACTGTCGAATCATGATAGCATCCGTTCATAATTATTATTCCATTAACGTATAGTTGAAAGACACTCCCAACTTTCAAATTTTAAATTTTTTGCATGCCTTAATAACCTGGAAATGATTACTGTTATTCTCACTTTTTTTTTGCTACACAATTTTTTTCTCACCTTTCTGGTTTCAATCTTTTTTTTTTTTTTT
>Ga0041059_1001558_pt1 | contig 18045 bp, 15 predicted proteins | sample AraColnosormetaG_FD_56232 | JGI IMG/M metagenome (GOLD analysis project Ga0041059, IMG submission 56232) | Arabidopsis roots microbial communities from North Carolina, USA - Col MF nosort | ecosystem: Host-associated > Plants > Roots > Unclassified | place: USA: North Carolina | collected...
AACACTATANATATATATATATATATATATATATATTTTTTTTTATCTCAAAGTCGATCGAAGAAACACAAAAAAAATATATACAGTATATATGTTTGTTTAAAGATATAATAATTCAGAACGCTCATCTGGACCAACTTCTCCCATTGTTTGTTTAAAGATCCAATACGAACTCAATTTCTCTTTAATGAAACCCAAATAAAAAAACTTGTTGAAATAAAAAACAAGGAAACCCCACAAAAGCGATCCATATGCCAGAAATGCATCATTGCCTAAACCCACAATACATTAACACTAATTACTCTCTTTCTCCTTTTCTCATGCCTTTCTTCTTTCATTTTCTTTCAACCTTAATCACACAAACCCCAAACACAAGTTTTATTTTGAAGTACTTTGTCTAGTTTGTGTTCGATTGAGTACTACTACGGGTGACTCGGATCATTAGTTTGGACCACCTGGCGACATCAACAAGAGAAAAGTGTTCGGCTTTAGTCCGGTCTTGTTACGTACCGTCAAGGACTACTTGTTCTGACGACATTATTAATATATCCAACACGACAGACGAAGATGGTCAACTTGGCTTCCGAGGAGGAGGAGGAAGACGGCGGCGACAACATCAACCGCCTAAGAGACACGGCGGGAGAAGCTGCACTGCCGTCTCCAGCGAGCCTTGCCGTCTCAAAAGCAACCTCAAGATCAAGACGGAGGCCGAGAAAAGCTTTGAACAGAGGAAAGTAAGCTGGCCTGATATTGCTTATGGCAAAGATATTGCTCATGTTCAAGAGTTTGAGCTTAGGTAATCTATACACACAATACACTAACTTTCTTAAAAAATATTTTGGTACCGATTATTAGGAACACCTTTAGTTAGTTACCGGTTTACCTTAGAAAGACATTAATCTGCGTTTGGGGGATTTTATTTGCAGCGCATCGGAGGACGGAGAACATGCAGAAAATTCTAGAAGAAAATACTGTGGTGTCTGTAAAATCCAGTGACACTATTACCTTGTTGTTTACGTGTTTTGTTTCTTAGCACTGTGTCTGAAATGTGTTGATTCTAGTAGAGAGTTTTTCGTAAATCCATATCGAGTAAAAACACTGAAGTTTAAGACACTTGAGATATTTGAACATAAGCGGAATCGAATCTTACGAGAATCGGAGTTTATAATCGAATTTTTATCATTTCAATACCAACAATTGCTGCTTATTTCAAGATGATGATTGAGAAATATAGTAATAATAATCATCTCCAAGGATTAAAACAAAAAGACGAAGAAAGAATCATAATTAAGCAAATATAAAATAAAGTCACAACAACATTAACCCACATCATTCCTCAATTTCCCCCACTATATTTAATTGAATTTGTTTTTCCCTGGTTTATTAGTACATGAACCAGGAAAAAAGGTTCCATTTGTTTTTTTTTTTATCTGCTAGATTTTTCCTAATTTGAGTATTTTATGTTCTCAGAGACAGAGCAAGCTCTTTTCTTACTTGAGTTTTCTTTTTCTTCAGCTGTTCTGAGATGACTTGCCCTTCTTAGCTTTATTCTTCTCTTGGACCTTCTTTTTCTTCTCTTCAGCTGTGATCCAATTGTATCCTCTTGGAATTGCAAATGGGTCTTGATCGTTTTCGGCTTTACCGATATTAAACCCTCCAGAGCTCGAGCTTGTTGATGGACGTTGGCTTGGTGTTTTGATCCATTGAAACCATGAGGAGGATGGGTTTGATGAGCTCTGTGTTTCTTCTCTAGGACTGTTCTTCACCGAAGAAGTTGGACTAGATGGCGGTGTAACAAACTCATCTTCGATAGCTTCTAGCTCTTCAAACTTTGTAAATGTGACGAGTACTCTAATTGTAGGAATTACGGGAATAGCAACCTGCAATCACAAATCCAAATGAAATGAGCAAAAAGCTGGACAATTATGATGATTCTGATCATAGAAGGTTATAAACAGACCTTGACTGGGAATGTTCCCGAAGGTAGTTTCGTGGTCATAAGCTCTCTCAAGCGTCGGATTGCTTTGACTTTGTTTGCAAGGATATCGAGCAATGGAAGAAGTTCTTTTGTCTGTAATGGGAACCTCTCAGAAAGCCAAAGAACTGGTCTAAGCCCTTTCTTGTACTCATTCTCTTTGTTTCCTTCTTTTCGTTTGCTGCTTCCGCTGCCTTCTGATGTTGAAGCTTTTGATGAATCTCTTAGCCCCCTGTTTTCGTTCCTCACAACTGTCTCAACCGTTGAGTGTCTTCCCGGTTTTATCTGTCTTCCTCCACGAGATGGAGAATCATCGTCCCCAAGAAGATCACTTACTTTCTCATCAACACAAAGCGAGTTTCTTGGAGGAACACTACTTCGTCTGTGCCCTTCCTCTCGTTTCCTCCAACCACTGAACCATCCTTTCTTCTCCTGTTTGCAATACCCGTTCCCATCCGTTACTGGAATTTCTCGATCCTCGAAAGAACAACTATTCTGCTTTTGAGAAATCCTAGAGCTCTCGCCGTTAGAAGATTCTTCCGGTGAGTCCAACTTGAGTGCTAACTCCAGCTGCCTCTTCTCGTCTTCCGTCAAGATATCTCCAAGATCCTCGCTTTCTGTGTCGTTTTCTTGATTAGTGTTTGAGAAAAGCTCCTCATCAGTCATTGCACCCGGTACTCTTCTTGATTTTATGCTAACAACTACATTGTGCATATCATACACTTTTGCTTTCCATTGCCCAACCATTTCTGTCTTCTCTTGACGCCTCCATGTTAATTGCGGGAAGAGAACAGCCTGAGTAACATCGATCCCGGGTCTGAAAATGCTTGTTTTGGACATTGCAGCCACTTCTTGACGAACTTCTTCTTCTGATGCGGCAGCTCCAGCACCGTCTAGAGCATTCATGATCTCCTTATCCTTATGTGATATCATAAGAAGAGAACCGGAAGGAACTTTACCATCCTCTGACCCATCTCCAAGAAAAAGTATAGTCTGATCCGATCTTTGAATCCTGAAACCATCAAACCCAGCCAGTGTCATATCCGCTCTAAGATTCGCACCCCTCTTCCAAATCTTATAAGTATCCGAAGGCGCCACTCTAGAAATGAAAGGTATAACAGAACTCTCGAAATGGAAAGTGATCTCCATGTAGAAATCTCTCATTCTATGCATCGTAGCCACAAGCCGAGGCAGCCTCCTGCACCATTTAGCCCAAGCCAGAGGCTGATAATGCCTAACGATAATCATAGCGATCCTCTCTTCTCTACCACAAATAGCTTCTTGTAGAGCGCTCCATCCATGCTCATTCTGCAAGCTCCAATCAGCACCAGCAGCCATAAGCATCTCCGCGGAGGTCTCATCACCGAGCTTTACAGCTAAATGAAGTGCCGTGTCTCGATTAACCACATCACGCCTGTCTATAACAGCTGCGATTGAATCCGCTTTTGTCTCTTCAGCTACAGAAGCTGCTTCGTTTTGAACCTCAGACGGGTCACGCATCTTCGGAAGAGCGGATAATAGTTTCTTGAGACCGGCATAATCCCTTGTGACAACAGCGTGATGAACAGGACTGTGACCATACTTGGTAACATCAATGGTGCTGCTTGCCATATCTCAGAAGTTGGATATAACAAACAAAAGCTTTACAAAGACTCAATCTTTCACAAGGAGAAACACAACTCAAGTTCCATCATCTTAAAACCTAAAACCCTCTCAACTGGGAAACACAAAAGATTGCAAATTTCCTCCAATTCATAAAAACCTAATTGCAACTCTCCGATATATGATTAGAGTAAACAAATCTGAAAAATTGGAGATAAAACCCAAAACCCAAGCAAAATCCCCAAATGCCTAGAGTAAAGCCGACAACTTTGAACAGATATAAGACAGTACGAATCGAAATTCAATCACTAAAACACCCGAGAGCAGATCGAAATTCGAAACCCCAAACACAGAAATAATTTGCCAAAAAAGGAAATTTGTTTGTAAACCCAGATCAAGAAGGAGCAGACCAAGCACGAATGAAGCTAATCAGCTGAAGTAAGGAACTTTATGTTTAATCTCCGTAAAGAGAAATGATTCCAGCCTTTCCCCGAAAGCCAAAACCAAAAAGAAGCCTCGAGATTCGTTGCTTCCGAGGAATCAGATCCGACCCCGATCGGGGAAAACCCACCGGACAGGATTTTGTAATCGTGGGAAGAAGAGATCTAAACAAAGAGAGATGATATGTGAAGTAAGAAGACTAGGAAGTTGAAAAGAAAGGAATAAGTTTTCAGAGGGAGAGGAACCGAAGATGGACACGGTTCCTTTTGGCTGTGTCCAATGGGGAAGGTTCAAAGTCCGGTCGAGAAGCTTACATGGATTCTGGGAATAACTATTTTAGATACGATAACCGTTAAAAAATATTACGACAATAAATAATTCATATAATTATTGTAGTAAATGAAATTATTAAATAGTCAGATTTGAAAATAAAAGTCACAGAAAAAAAATAGCATTATTTAAAACAAAACAAGTACTAGTAGTAATTAGTTTGGTGAATTGTTGTTTTATATACCCAACGAAGAGTAATGTTTTTTTTAAAAAAATTGAATGCAGAAAAAGCCAAAATGTAGGAAAAAAGAGAGAGGATATTTTCTCGAATAAATCATTAAGAAACCGCCAAAATAATTGGTTTTGAGGCAATTGGTGACTTGATTATCCCAATAAATGATTATTGTACTATGTTTTTGTTTTCATAGTTTTGCTATTAAACAAATCCCTAACAAGTACGTTGTCCTATACTTATTTGTCAAAGTTACGTGATGAGAGCGTTCTATGTGACTATATTGATTTCGAAAAATTTTAGGTATTAAATTTAAAATAATTAGACTTAGAAAAGTATATTTATCGTTGAAATGGAAACAATGCCATGAATTTCAAGTTTCAACCTAATATTAAGTAATCATATTGTTAACATCAGTTTGCATTTGTTTATTTTCAGCTGAAATTTTAAATATTTCTAGGAAACGTAATGCGTCGAAATAAGAACTATATTTAGTGTTATTAAAAAGTGAATAGAAATTTAGAATTATTAAAAATTAGAAGAGTTTGACTTTTAAAATTTGGAAAACATAGCTATACTATATGTCATTTTTGTATCGTAGGAGCGGAAAAAAACGACTAAATTCATGATCGTTTTGTAATCATCTGCGACAACGATAAGTTTCAACTATTAAGTGTTCTTAATTCAAAATTCAAGACACTTTAAGGCCTTGATTTTTTTGTAGATCTAGAATGGTTTTGGTTTTTGATTTTTGAAAATCCATTTTTTAAATTAGTAAAGTTGGCAAAAAATAGAGGAACCATTTGTAAAAAGAGCTAGTGAATAAATGCACGTTTTGGATTTTGCTATAATCAAAACTTTCACGAACTATTTGTCTTGTTGGTTTGGGTTTCTGATTCTGTCTAACTTCTCTGTTTAAACTTTGACTAAGCATTTGATTGCAGTTTTAAATTGTGAAAGCCAATTTAAATAAAAAGAGGCCCTGTTTTTAAAAGGCCCATTATTATTGGATCTTAGCCCAATATAATTGTCTAAGCCAACATCATTAATATTGGACCCAGAACCCGACCCAGTAATCCCTTACCCGACCCGGAATAATCTGAGGTCCAATCGTTGCACCCGAGCAAGAGGAGATAGATTGTTCGATGCAGTTGCTTCTCATCGAACAACTAGGGTTTCGATTCCCACATTTGAATCAAATTCAATCGGGTAATTTATTCTGTCCTTTCGTATTTGTATTTGTGATAGATTTCTCCTCTACGATAATTGTTTCTGGAGAGGAATATCTGTTCTCATTTTGGTGTATCTGAAATGCCCATGAATTTTCACTAGTCTGATCCTCAGTTTTAGATGATTATTAAGGCATGTCAATCTTTGTCGTTGTTGTTGTTGATTGCCACTTTTGTGATCTTAACCTTTGGGGAAATTGTGTTAAGTTATAATTTAGGGTTTATGTTTTCGAAAGTCTCAAAACACGAATTTAAATCTCTCTAATCAGAAAAATCTATTGCTAATATATAACATCATGTGTGCATTGCTTCAGTTTCTTTCTTGTTTAATTGTTTCAGGATGGAGAATTCTGATATTGACATGGTAATCATACCTGATACTCCAGATAGATCGGTACACCATAGAGAGGTTAAGAGAAGGCCACATTCTCCAGTAGCACCATTAAGATATCAAAGAGAGGAATACCGTAATCATCATCTTCACGGAAGAGCCAGACCAGTCCCTGAAATTGGGGACAACCGGGAAAGTTCTGATACACGAACTGAGAGTGGACATCGCCCTCGTGCTTCTGTAGGCAATGCTTTGTTTAGGAGAACTGTTGTTGAGAAGGATAAAGGGAAATCCATCTCCACTGATCCATGTGCGCCTCGTGTAGAGAAAAATCCGGTTTTAAATCTGAATCAGCGTAACGGACATGTTCATGTTGCTGCATCGAGATACCAACCATCTGAAGATATAAGAGAGTTGCGCACAAGTAATGGTTGTTCTCCTTTACGAGGTGATCATAACTCCTTTGTGCTGCCGGGGAACAGTAATAAAGGTAAAGAAAAAGCAGATTCTGGCTCTGTTCCTCATAGAGAAACAATTGACCTTTCTAGTGGCAAACCACAGAACAGAGGCACTAAAAGATTGGTGAGACATGGCTGCATTTCTCCACATGAAATAGCAGCTAGAGCTAGACAAGCTGCTGATACCAATTCCTATGACACACTTAGTGTTGAACAGGAACTAGCTTCTGAAACTGCATCTTCGATTGGCATAAGAGAGATTGTTCCTGAAAGTGATATTCACGGAAGAGCTAGAGGCAAAAGACCTGAAATTTCTAGTAGCAGGTAATATTTTTTCCTTATCTTATATTAGATGTTTGAACAGATACCTAAAGGATGATCCCTTCTTCTTTTCTTTTTTTGTGCTATAAGAGTTTCTATTCTTTGTATTAATGCAAATAGGGTGGCGAGTAGAGATGGCTTGGAGGGGTGGGTTAGTACGCGTAACCGAAATTTAAATATGGAACATGAAATGAATCATAGGGATGAGAGTAACACACGCGGAATTTGTAGTTCTGTTACCAGACTTGATGTGCGTGAAACCGGTGTAGTTGAAAGAGAAAGTAGACAACAGCGACGGCGGAAAAATGGATTTACTACTTCAACGGCTTCAAATGAGCCAGAAGTTACTGTTAATAGATCTTCTGGGGAACCATCTAGTTCAAGGCCACCAAGAATCCAGAATCATCTAAGACACTGGCATGGCACACAAGTGTTGGAAATTGAAGATTCATCTCCTGAAGTAAGGGTCTTCCGGGGTCCCAGACGTGTTGAAAATGATGTATCTGATGTGAATATAAGACAAATAGAAGCAGATGAGATACTGGCCCGTGAATTACAAGAACAGCTGTACCGAGAAGAGTCGTTGATCAGACACGAGCAGGTACATTTTCCAAGCTCCCTTTTGTTTGGATATCCTCTATATGTTCCATCCTTTTATCAATCAAGGTTTCCAATGGTCTTATTTCTTCATATGTGGTAACAGATCGATGAAATCATAGCCAGGTCGATGGAACAAGAAGAGAATTCTCTCCGGGCTTCTTCTAGTCGTGCTTCTACTCGTATTACCCGAAGCTCTAATACCGTAAGTCATGGATAAGAAAATTTCCTGTGTTTGCGTCTTTTTTACCTGGTTCTTTCGATTTTCTGTGTTCAGATGCGAGACTAATCTTTATCAAACATGAAAGAGTTCTTTCGTAAACTTGCACTTAAAAAGAATCTGGCTTTAGGGATCATGTTAGTCTCATCCGTTGTTTTAATGCCAATGTATATTAATTACAGATCGCAGCAAATCCACGTGGGAGAAGTCGCCTGGAAGCACGACTGCAACAACATTCTTCAAGGAGGCGATTCAATCCTCCACAGGCTCGTGCTCCTGTTAGAGCACCAGCACGGGGTCGAGGTTATCGTTTAGGCGGTGCATCTGCTTCACTACGTACAGCTCTGAATTTCAGTTTTCCAATTGATATGGGCTTAGACTCGGTACTCTTTTTAACTCCGTTTATATCCTGAATGTTGCCTAATGTTGTTAAGTACCGTAGAATCATCCTTACCCTTTTTAATGTAACAGAGAATGGATATTCTGGAGGAATTAGAGAATGCTATTGGACACTCCATTACCAGTAGTAATCTTCTTCATATGGATCGTGACTTTACTGAGTATGGTATCTTATTGATAGAATTTCGTCATTATCTTACTATGATTCTTCAATATATGAAGCTTGATAGTTCAACCATTTCCGGTGCAGAGATGATTACGAATTGCTGCTAGCTCTTGATGAAAACAACCATCGACATGGCGGTGCTTCTGCTAATCGCATTAACAACTTGCCAGAGTCTACAGTTCAAGTAAGCTAAAGGTTCACTTGTAAAATTCAGCTTTTTCATATCGAAATTTTGTTACTAAAAGCTTCTATTTGATTGCTTATGTGTTAATTTGCAGACTGATAATTTTCAAGAAACTTGTGTTATCTGTCTGGAAACTCCGAAGATTGGAGACACCATACGTCATCTTCCTTGTTTGCACAAATTCCACAAGGATGTAAGGATCTTTACTGATTCAAATGAAAACCCCTTATTAAGAACAGAGATTCGAAAAGTAACCATTGTTTATTTATTGTGCAGTGCATTGATCCATGGCTAGGACGGAGTAAATCATGTCCGGTTTGCAAATCCTCAGTTACTTGACAAGGTTTTCAAATTCATCGGAGAATTTGAAAACTACCATTTTACCCTTCCAAACCGGTCGATCTCTGGAATCATTTTGCGGGTAAGTCAAACATTCTTGGCCATCAAATTTGAACTCATTAAACGGGGTTTTACTACCGTTTACGCGCGAGGGATGATTATCTGTGTATCTCTGTGATTATTTTCTCGGGTTTAAATATATCTAGCTAAGAACTTTTTGTAGATTAAGAAAGTTGATACTACCACTTATTCACTTTAGTTTAAACATATACCTTTTAAAATCAATTTAAATGCACAAGGCTTTGTTTAATCGTTTTATTCACTTTACTTGCACGAAGAAGCAAGATACAATCATATTCAAAGAGTAAAACAAACTAAAGAGAAACGACATACATTTCAGTTATTGTTACATATATAACGAATTAGTTTTCTTAAATGACATGCATTGGATTTTAGCTCCTCATCAATGCACATTACGGTTAAACAAATTCTCAGTGACCTCCGCCGCCAATTCCTCCACCAATTTCTTTACCGGCTCCTCCGCCGATTCCTCCAATGGCTCCACCGTCAACTCCTTTACCTGCTCCACCGTCAAATCCTTTTCCGACTCCTCCCTCAATTCCTTTTCCGATTCCTCCCTCAAATCCTTTGCCGACTCCTCCATCAAATCCTTTTCCGGCTCCACCGTCAACTCCTTTGCCAACTCCTCCATCAAATCCTTTCCCGGCTCCACCGTCAACTCCTTTACCGGCTCCACCGTCAACTCCTTTTCCGAAGCCACCGTCAACTCCTTTACCGGCTCCACCTCCGAATCCTCCTCCACCAAATCCACCGCCTATTCCTCCACCAAAGCCTCCAACACTGCCTCCAATCCAACCGCCACCTGCTCCAAAGCCGCCTCCACCGCTGATACCACCACCACCACCTAAGTCGCCGAATTCTTTTTTAAAGCCCTTCTTGTGGAGGAGAGGATGAGGGTGAGGGTGAGGAAACAAGGGCTTCTCATCACCAAACTCTGCTTCTCCCATAGTAAAATCTGTGACCAAAGCAAACACCAAAACAAACACACGCACTTTACCGGCGATTAGACCCATTGTTAGTGGAAACTTAAAATGTTTGTAGTTAAAATATTAGAAGCTATTGGAAGAGGATGTTTTGATACGAAATTGCTTCTTGCATGAGCAGTATATATATAGACTTAGAGAGAGATCGTGATAGCATAAGCACTTTTCGTCAATGTGCATGGATTCAACCTGTACAACAACTAGGATATAATTGCTGTTGAGTAAAAACAGTTAAAGATGTTTCACCGGTCACTGGACAAGTTTTATGTTTCATTGTCTGCCCAACTGCCATATTGATCTCATCCAACACAAAGAGAAAAATATGATGCAAATATAGTTGAAAAATTGAAGAACATATGACACCAATTATTATATACAGTTCCTTGAATTATATTAATCATACATTCATATCAATTATATTAAAATTTAATTTGAAGGTTGTCCAGGTTTCAGAGGGCAATAACTAAAAATGAAAATGTTTCTGCATGTCTATTCATAATTTCATATTAAGTGAAAACTCGTATGGTCTAAGAGAAAATATTTACTAGAAAATAATTCTGACTTGATAAAAGATGTAGTCGCTTTATAGGTTGGAGGACAGGCCATGTCAATCTATGGAATATTGAACTATCTATATAAACCCTAAAATGTGATTTCATTTATTTGTGAGCTTTAGCTTTTTAGGTGTCATCAATCAATGATGTAAACTAGAAACTCATATGCTATACTTCCAAACAAACCAATAAAGTTTTTATTATGGGCCGCTAGATTGGTCCATTAACACTATAAGATATATAGTCTGGCCCATCATTAGACCCAATTTTGTATTCCGACTTTATGATTTTGTTTGGATCCATCATATATATTTGGGGTGAAAGTGTAATCTTATTAAACATTTAGGGGTATTGGTAAAAATTACTTGACTTGTTGGGTAAGTATCTTAATATTCGATAAGTCTAGAATTTCGATTTTGATTAGACTTGTGAAAAAGTGAACTCAGAAATTGTGCTCGCCCAAAGTAGTTCGGTTCTTGTGTTCCTCCGTCTGATCAACTCTTCTTCTCCACCTCTAGGTTTCTAATTTTCCGATTAGGATAATGGCCGCCGCCATGGTTAGTTCCGCCGGTGGGTTACTGGCAATGCTCAACGAACCCCATCCTTCCTTGAAACTTCACGCTCTCTCATATCTCATCAGATTGGTTGACCAATTTTGGCCCGAGATCTCCACTAGTGTCCCAATCATGTATTCAATTCTCTCTTCTCTTTTTTTTAATTGTTTCCCTTCGTGAGGCTATTCTGTTTGCTTACTGGGAGTAAAGCTTATGGGATTTGGATGAGTTTTAGCACTCTTGATATTTCTTAGTTAGGGTATTACATTCCAAGTTTTTCCACTCTTGTGTCGAGTTAGATTTGAATGCGTTAATTCACAAGTGACAAACTTTATTGAATTGCTTTACTTAATTCTGTTGATTCTGAATAGAACCATTGTTATCTGGGCTAAGGACGCTCCCTTACCGTCATGATGCGGAAAATTTGTTCTTTTGAAAGTTGTAGAGACTCTACTTTTGCTTGAGATCTTAAACTGTTTTTGTGCTATTCTGAGACCTTTTTTTGATTTTTTTGTAGAGAGAGCTTATACGAAGATGAAGAGTTTGATCAGCATCAAAGACAGCTTGCTGCCTTGTTGGCCTCCAAGGTACAGTTTATCTTTTTATTTAACTTACATGATGACTGGTTTTATATAAATTGTTAGTGGAGATACGAGTGCCAGTTAAACGGATACCTTAAAAGCTGGTAGATTGCTACAGAAGTTCAGAGCTTGAATTTCCTGTAATCAAGTTATGTTATTGTATTATAAGACTTGTTTTCTAACGTTTATGTTAATCTTGTTTTATCTCAGGTTTTCTATTACTTGGGTGAGCTTAACGATTCCTTGTCCTATGCCCTTGGAGCTGGATCCTTGTTTGATGTGTCAGAGGATTCTGATTATATTCATACTCTTCTATGTAAGGATTTTGAAGTTTGCTACTTTCTTCTCTTCTACTTTTTTTATCCAATTCTGTGACAGTAGACACTAGCTCGGTTATCATTCTTAATAGGCGTAAATTCAAAATCATTCCAACCTGATTAAATGGAAGATTAAGAAAATAGTTTATACGATATATTTTCTAACTAATAAGACTTGAACGTCCATCTTTCTTTTAATAAGATTGTGCTGCTAGAAAGTTACGCAAAGACATGATAAGATAGTGATCTTACAGTTACTAACTGTTTAATGTTGAATGTTTTACTCATGGATGCTTCTGTTTTCCTTATCAGCCAAAGCAATAGATGAGTATGCTATTCTCAGATCAAAGGCAGTCGAGTCAAGTGAGGTGGTGGAAATTGACCCGAGATTGGTGGCCATTGTTGAACGAATGCTAGACAAGTATGGGATGCAGAATTTATTTATTTATGTCTGTCTACAAGTTTTTCGTTTTTCCTTACATGGTTTTCTGTTTTATAGATGTATCACTGACGGAAAGTATCAACAAGCCATGGGCATTGCTATAGAATGCCGGAGATTGGATAAGTTGGAGGAAGCGATCATAAAGAGTGAGAATGTGCAGGGAACATTATCTTACTGCATCAATGTTTCCCACTCTTTTGTTAATCAAAGAGAATATAGACATGAGGTGAGTCTGGTGGCCACAAAACTGGATTTTAATAGATGTATTATGTTAATGATACTATGAGCTCATCTTCTTTATTCTTTTCTTACAAATATAATGGTTATAATTCATTGCATTCTTTATGTCAACTCAAAACATTTTTGTAGGGGCTGTTAATTTGTAAATGATAACATCCTTACTTCGTTCTTGCAGGTTCTTCGGTTACTTGTTAATGTTTACCAGAAGCTGGCTTCTCCTGATTATTTGAGCATTTGCCAATGCCTTATGTTCTTGGATGAACCACAAGGCGTTGCAAGCATATTGGAGAAGCTTCTTCGTTCAGAGAACAAAGATGATGCTTTATTGGCTTTCCAAATCTCTTTCGATCTTGTACAGAATGAGCACCAGGCATTCCTCATGAGTGTTAGAGATCGCCTTCCAGCGCCCAAGACCCGTCCTGTAGAAGCAATTCAAGCTGTTGAAACCTCTACTGCTCAGAATGAGAACACTGCAGGGGATGTTCAGATGGCGGATGAAACTCCATCTCAGACAATTGTGCATGAAACAGATCCTGTTGACGCTGTGTACGCTGAGAGGTTAACAAAGGCTAAGGGGATTTTATCTGGAGAGACATCAATACAACTGACACTCCAGTTTCTTTACAGCCATAACAAGTGAGGCAGTTTATTTACCTTTTTTGATATCTCGAAGGATATTTCATTCTTAAGTCGTTTCTTCCACATAGTAAAATTTACAGCAATGGCCATTGTTTCTTTGTAGATCGGACCTGCTGATCCTGAAGACAATCAAACAATCTGTTGAGATGCGGAACAGTGTATGTCACAGTGCTACAATTTATGCTAATGCTATAATGCATGCTGGAACGACAGTTGACACTTTTCTCAGGGAGAATTTGGTAAAATTTATTTTCTCTACCACTTTTTAACTTGTTTCAACGTCAACTATGTGGCATATTATTTAATCTTCTTTTCTTTTCCATTCATGTTTGAATTGTCAGGATTGGCTAAGCAGGGCCACCAATTGGGCCAAGTTTAGTGCTACAGCAGGATTAGGTGTTATTCATAGGGGTCACTTGCAACAGGGCAGGTCACTGATGGCCCCATACTTGCCTCAGGGCGGAGCAGGTGGTGGCGGGAGTCCTTATTCCGAAGGGGGTGCTTTATATGCTCTCGGCCTTATTCATGCAAACCATGGTGAGGGAATCAAGCAATTTCTTCGTGATAGTCTACGCAGCACTAGTGTTGAGGTGATTTGCTATATCTTTCTTCTGGATAGTCTTCCGTTATATCACCAAAAAGATAGTCTTTTGTTTAGAATGATTTTCATTAAAAAAATATGGTTGCAGGTTATTCAACACGGAGCTTGTTTAGGTCTTGGTTTGGCTGCTCTTGGGACAGCTGATGAAGACATATATGATGATATCAAAAGTGTGCTTTACACTGACAGTGCTGTTGCTGGTGAAGCTGCCGGCATAAGCATGGGTCTATTGTTGGTTGGAACAGCAACTGATAAGGCAAGTGAGATGCTCGCTTATGCTCACGAGACTCAGCATGAGAAGATAATAAGGTAACTAAAGTCTGGAATATATTTTTGGCTATGTGTGTGGGTGCATGGTAATTTATTTCAATGTTTTAAGTAACCAACATCTGGTTTTGTGTTTAGGGGATTGGCTCTAGGAATAGCTCTCACAGTATATGGAAGAGAAGAGGGAGCAGATACTTTGATTGAGCAGATGACTAGAGATCAGGATCCTATCATCCGTTATGGTGGAATGTATGCACTCGCATTGGCTTACAGTGGAACTGCAAACAACAAAGCCATCCGCCAACTTCTTCACTTTGCTGTGTCTGATGTCAGTGACGATGTTAGGAGGACTGCTGTTCTTGCACTTGGATTTGTCTTATACTCTGATCCAGAGCAGGTAACTCCATATTCTTTTTGTCTCATTAACTTCTTGACACTATATTCCATTTCTTTAGTGCCTTTAGGGCTCTTGTGCTCGCTTACAGTCATTAACTGGTGGCTCAATATTTAAACTGTAGACTCCCCGTATTGTATCCCTTCTTTCCGAGTCGTACAATCCACATGTCCGCTATGGCGCAGCTCTTGCAGTTGGCATCTCTTGTGCAGGCACTGGTCTGAGTGAGGCGATATCTTTGTTGGAGCCACTTACATCAGATGTTGTAGACTTTGTTCGTCAAGGTGCTCTGATTGCCATGGCCATGGTGATGGTCCAAATTAGTGAAGCAAGCGATTCTCGCGTTGGAGCATTTAGGTTAGTGAAGTTCCGATCTCTTCATCAATTGGAGGGAGTGAGAATAGTTCTCTTTTGAAGACTAAAATTTGTCTGTGCTTTTGCAGGCGTCAACTTGAGAAGATAATACTTGACAAGCATGAAGATACAATGAGCAAGATGGGAGCAATTTTGGCTTCAGGTATTCTTGATGCTGGTGGAAGGAATGTGACGATAAGACTGCTGTCTAAGACAAAACATGACAAAGTCACTGCAGTCATTGGCCTTACTGTCTTCAGCCAGTTTTGGTATTGGTACCCATTGATTTACTTCATAAGCTTGGCGTTTTCACCCACCGCCTTCATCGGTTTGAACTACGATCTCAAAGTCCCAAAGTTTGAATTCATGTCACACGCAAAACCATCGTTGTTTGAGTATCCAAAACCAACTACGGTTGCTACTGCCAACACCGCTGCCAAATTACCAACTGCTGTGCTCTCAACCTCAGCCAAAGCCAAAGCTAAGGCTAAGAAAGAAGCAGAGCAGAAAGCTAAAGCTGAAAACTCTGGCAATGAAGCTGGAAAAGCCAATGCAGCGTCAGATGAGAAGGAAGCAGAGTCTATGCAGGTAAAATGCAAATCTAATTCCCAACATCTTCGTATCTGTTTGAGTTGAAAAATTGCTCTTAACATTTTTTACTTTGGGAAATGCTGTTCCTATGATTAATCTCAAGGTCATGATCAATTTATCATCAGTCTTTTGACTTTTGATCAAGTATATTTTCTCTATGTTACTATGCCAGGTTGATAGCACAGCTACAACGGTGGAGAAGAAGGTTGAGCCAGAAGCAACGTTTGAGATTCTAGTCAATCCTGCGCGTGTAGTCCCTTCACAGGAGAAATACATCAAATTGATGGAGGATAGCCGATATGTACCGATGAAGCTAGCTCCATCAGGGTTTGTCCTTCTCAGAGACTTGCGTCCGCATGAGCCTGAAGTTCTGTCTCTGACCGATGCACCGACTTCAACAGCATCCCCTGCAGTGGGTGCAGAAGCTGCAGGACAAGCCCAACAAGCAGCCACCACCTCTGCTATGGCCATAGATGACGAGCCACAACCTCCGCAGGCCTTTGAATACGCTTCTCCATGATTTTGTAATTTGATCAGTTGCCATTTTGTTTTCTGTTAATTAAACAGAGAAACAGTTCTCCTTTTTTGAACTTGGAGACTAGTACTTATTGCATTGGTTCCGACTTGTTCTTGTGTTAGTAGTTTCTTTAAATCTATATATTACTAAGAGCAGAAATGGTAAACAACTATCATTTTTCCCTAAGTAAAGATTAATGCTATATACCAAAAAAAAAGAAAAAAAGTAAAGGTTAATGCTTGTATGATTTTTCTAGGGGAAATTAGATAAAAATCATTGCAAAAATTTAACCACATTGTTCAGTCGGGGAAAAATAAAAATCTCAGGTTGTCGATTTTGGGTCAAAATAGTTTGTTTATGCTAGTAGGCCTTTTTTAATTTATGTGGGTCAATTATATTACGCTCCTTGTAGCCCAATGGGCAGAATAAAAGTGAGCCCATGAGTGAGGCGCGTGGTAGGCGAACTGTCAAATGAAAATATCTTACCCACTCGCATACTAAGCGCGTATAAGACTGGGAAAACTGCCGTTTTTCGCTAAAATTAATAAACTGGGCGCGTGTGGGCGTTTTTTTACTAATAAAAACGTAACTGGCCTTCTATCTGATTAACCTTGTCCGGCCTTCTTTAGTGAGCCCATTTTTGTTTTAGTTTTATGTTTATAGACCTTATAAAATATAAAGCCCATATACAGTTGTTCCAACCGCAGCAACAACTGTATCCAATTAAGGTTAGACTAATACACATTTTCTTATTCAACACGCTAATTTAATCAGATAGACTTTGATTAGATACTTTGATCAGAGAGTATCTTACTACATAAATTTATCTGCTATATCCTCACTGCCACATATTTCTCAAGAATCCCAAAGTATCATCATGCTTAGGTCAAAATGCAAAATATATAACATCTCATGAATTTTTTCCATGCCTTCAAATAACCCTTGTAGTTTTGATAGTAGTGATAAGATATTACCAGAAAGGCAGAAACGATTTAACACACAAAGGAAATAGATAATAGAGAGATAACATGGCTACGAAAAGATAGAGAAGTAGGTTTTAAAACACACACGATTAAAGACTCCCAAGAGTTTTGAGCCCATTCTCACAAGACGAGATTATAGAGAAACCCACACAAATCCAAAGTTTTTAGAAACATTCTTCTTAGTATTCCTCTCCTTCATCATCTTCATCGTCACCACCTTCAGCACCGACCTCTTCATAATCCTTCTCCAATGCTGCAAGATCCTCACGTGCCTCTGAGAATTCTCCTTCTTCCATACCCTCACCCACATACCAGTGAACGAAAGCACGTTTGGCGTACATAAGATCAAACTTGTGATCAATACGGGAGAACACCTCAGCAACACTGGTCGAGTTTGAGATCATGCAAACAGCTCTCTGGACTTTAGCAAGATCACCTCCTGGAACAACTGTTGGTGGCTGGTAGTTGATACCACACTTGAATCCAGTAGGACACCAGTCAACAAACTGAATAGTGCGCTTGGTCTTGATGGTGCCAACAGCTGCGTTTACATCCTTGGGGACAACATCACCACGGTACATCAAACAGCAAGCCATGTACTTTCCGTGACGTGGGTCACACTTAGCCATCATGGAAGCTGGCTCAAAAGCACTGTTTGTGATCTCAGCAACTGAGAGTTGCTCATGGAAGGCTTTCTCTGCGGAGATGACTGGGGCATAGGAGGAAAGCATGAAGTGGATTCTTGGGTATGGGACCAAGTTGGTTTGGAACTCAGTGACATCAACATTTAAGGCACCATCAAACCTCAGAGAAGCAGTCAAGGAAGAAATAACCTGAAAACAAAATAGGAAAATAACATTAGATGAGCCCAAGAAAATGTAACAGCAAAAAGACTGGTTGAGGCTGGCTACAATACCTGAGAGACGAGGCGGTTGAGGTTGGTGTAGGTTGGTCTCTCAATGCTTAGGGAGCGTCTGCAGATGTCATAGATAGCTTCATTGTCGAGGAGGATGGAGACATCAGTGTGTTCCAAGAGAGAGTGAGTGGAGAGGACACTGTTGTAAGGCTCAACAACGGAGGTAGAGACCTGTGGAGATGGGTAAACTGTGAAACCCAACTTGGACTTTTTCCCGTAGTCAACAGAAAGTCTCTCAAGGAGGAGAGATCCAAGACCAGATCCAGT
>Ga0041059_1001559_pt1 | contig 18044 bp, 12 predicted proteins | sample AraColnosormetaG_FD_56232 | JGI IMG/M metagenome (GOLD analysis project Ga0041059, IMG submission 56232) | Arabidopsis roots microbial communities from North Carolina, USA - Col MF nosort | ecosystem: Host-associated > Plants > Roots > Unclassified | place: USA: North Carolina | collected...
TCTAGAAGAAAACCGCCCGCTTTTAGCTTAAATGAATGACCTTATTTTGTCGTAAAAAAAAAAAAAGAAAAGAAAATGAACTATATCCTACATTTACATTCTCTTTGGTTGGTCATAATGATTGGTGTGATTAATCATGAAAATTACGACAATGATTATAGCTTTTACATTTTGAAAATTTATATGGGGATCGTAATAATTCATAGAAAACATGGGAAAAAGTGTCTTAGATCTCAGTTTTCTTCTATTCTCATAATGTGAAATAATGGTGTCTTGCAAATATTGTTATGTATCATTATGGTTCATAATTGGAGAATCCATTTGAAACGAAATTTCTCATAGCCACACACTTATCAATAACTGGTTCAGTTCAATTCACATGATTTCTAGTTTAAAACTAACAAATATGAATAAGTTATTTGATAATTTTATACTTAACTAGCTAATAGTATATTTTCGTGTGTGTTTATGCTAGAGAATAAATGCTTACAGAAATTTGAACTTGGTGCTGAATAGTGAATACATATGTAGAGTGAAGGAATCCCAATAAAGAGACTGTGAAATATTGTCTGTAAGCATAGCTGTGCCTAAGATTAGTGAGATCATCGGCGGTGTTTAGAAAAAATCTCAACTCATATAATAACCATCATCATCATCCTCCCAAAACAGTAAAGAAAAAGAGCTAAAAACCAAAATATCAATCTTAGTTCTTTCTTTATCACAGTGACACAGTGGGTGCAATCTACGATGGTTGTTCCTATAAAATGGTGTAAAACCTTTGGTTCAACCCAAATCAGTTTGGTTTTTCCGATGGAATTTTTGGCACGGTTTTGGCTCGGTTGAAATTGGGTTTACTCGAATTACATGTTAGACCAACAACAAACGACACAGTTTTTAGAAACAAAAGTACTTGAAACTTTCAAACGACGAGTTTAACATTGCACAAATTCAAACTAGACTACTCTTACTCCTGCCCAAAGCCATCACGGTTCTCTTGTGGCCACCCAAAACTTTGACCGTCTCTACCCCGGTTAACCTGCTGGGTCGTGTGAGGCGGTGCCATTCCGGGATTCCATGATGGAGGAGGATACGATCCTTGGAAATTCAGATTCGTCATTGGTGAAGGCGGGGGATACCCGAGCAATGAACTTTGTTCTGATCCGCCGCTCTCTGTTCTTGTCATCTCGTACTGAGCACCGTTAAAGAATTGTTGAGATGATCCACTCTCTGTTGTTGGATACGAAGGAAAACCAAACTGCTGTGGTAAACCCGGGTTTTGATTCATTGGAACGGGCAAGCTGGGCGGTTGCATAAGATTCATAGGCTGGGGGTAGTCTGGGAACCGGATTCCTGGTTTAGGACTAGCGGTTTCGAATCCAGGAGGGCGAGAGTTATCGCTATCTGGAGGGTAATTCTGGACTTGACTAAATCCAGACTGTGACTTTGCAAATGACGCCGACCTGTTTAGTTCACGGGATTGTTGCAGCTGGGATCTTAAAGGAGCTCGCAAGGTGGATTCTGAAGCTGAAGACTGCTGCATTGTGCTCTGAACATCTGACTGGTTACCATCTTCTTTCTCTGCATCGGCTTGTAATAGGCTTCCATGGAGGTCATGGACATGGGCTTCAAAGTCAAGTTTCTTCAGGAAAGACCTAAGACAATGAGGAGCTGCACAGATGAAGATCCCTTCCATCATCTTGATTGTTTGAATCTTCTGAATCCGCTCATCACATCTGTGCAGTAATCACACACACAAGAGACAACAAGATTTCAGTCTGATAATCGCTACGCCTAGTAAATCTTAAAATGTCTCTGTAGATTACTAAACAATCTAGAATATCTCTATCAAAGCTTCTAATGAAATTCGAAGCCTAGTTCAAACTATGATAATCCTGCGTCTCTGTAGATTACCAAACAATCTAAAGTATCTCTATCAAAGCTTCTAATGAAATTCGATGAGAGTTAAAGATGGTTACAGATAGCAGATGGAATCACTGCGAGCACATTCAAGGCAAAAGGCATGATCACAAGGAATCTGCAAAACCAAAACAAAACAAAAAAAGTTTCAATCACATATAGAAGAAGAGCCCCCTTAAAAAAACTCTTTAAGGCAAATCAATATAGCCATAAACCAATGAAGGAAGCGAAGTTTTTTACCAGACGACCATAGATTGCAATCGGAAAATCGCAACGAACGCAGAAGTGAACTCTCTCGCCTAGCTGACGGCGAGAACGACGACCGACGGGCTTGATTACGGTGGTGGGAGTCACGGAACCGATTCCTTTCGCAACAGGAAGATCGGCGAGGACGAGATGGTCGGGACAGGCTACAGTAACCGTCTCCGTCGGAGAAGGCCTCGCACCATTTCCAGTTTCCGTCGGGGAATCCCTCCGAAGACGAATTTGAAGCATTGTCGCTGTAAAAGTTACATGAACGGAACCCTAAGAAATACAAATCAAAAGAAAGAATAGGAATCAAAAGCTTCTCTAGTTACCAAGTTAAATCGGAGATTGAGATTTCAGATCTCTCTCTCTACTTCAGTTCTTCTCAAGAATCACGCCGGAGCCGAAAACGGCGAAGCAAATTTTGTTTTTGTGGGCAACGGAGGAGAATAGAAGCCTTCAAGTCTTCTGGCTGAGAAAGAGGGTTTCCATTAATTAACTTCAAGTCTTATTTTTTTCTGATCAACACTTCATATGTCTTCAACATTCCCAATTACTATATACCAACTGGATCTTATTATAAACTTTTGTATATGGATGCATTTTTTTTGGTAATGGTTGTATATTTCAGTCTTATCGTACTAGGAAATTCCAGATTTTAGGCTTGTTGCTTTATAAACTCAAAAAGATGTGCAAGTTTTTGCCTGCATTTAAAAAACCCTATTAAGATGAATTTCCATAAAACAATAATTTGATTAGTCTTACAAAGAAAGATAAGGCTTGGAAGAAAACATGAGGAATGTAATGTAGATTTTGCGGAATTCTAAAAACATAATCAACAATCGACTTAGAGTTCATTCTCACTAGCTTTCTATTTCTTCAAGTCTCTTCCTTCACTTTCTTTGAAACCGTGTCCCATAAATCAGTCTCCTCCTTCAGTTTCTTAGCAATCAAATTCCATAATGTCGTGCTCAAAGCAGAGGATGTCACCAAGGAAGCTCTCAACAAATCCAAAGCCTAATTCAAAATCAAGTGTCAGTCAAGTTCCTTTCAAGAATACAGGATCAAAAAGGGTATACAGAAACATACCTCTGCATTGCTGATACTAATTACTTGCACCTCTAGATCGTCTGCGTGACTCTGCAACTTCTTTAGTAAACAAACTGTGGAGCAGGAGTTCATAGATGTAATGGTCAGATCATCTAATACAGTACACTTTGTCGCTTTCTTCAAGAACCCCTGAGCAGACTTATCGCTGCCACGGGATTTGGGATCCTTCAAATCCACCCGAACGATTCTGTCTTTGCGGTAATAAGTAGTTCGATTACCGTTTGTAGTCAAACCATAGTTCATTTGCCTGTAATCGTAGAGCCTGTAACGGTAGTACACCGGAGGTTGTTGAGTGATAATACCAGGCAGTTGCATCTGGAAATTATAGAAAGACGGAAGTGCGCATGTGGAAGTTGACATTTGAGTCTCCTCATTTAAGTCCCTGAAGGTTCTACACATGTTTCCTATGCAACCTAAGGAGATACTGCTGCCAGAGATTTCCCATGCAGATTCAAGCGGGACAGCAATAAAAGAGAAAAGAAGCTCAACAAATTCCTCTCCGCATTCAACAAATAAAATCTTCATGTCCTGCTTCCTCACAAATGCTTTCAAAGTTACTACCTTTTCAGGTTCTGCTTCATCTTCTTTTTTCTCCAAACATGGACTTTGCGATTTGTAAAACTTCGTCGCACCTTGTGTAATCTTCTTGTTCAAGAAAATGTCCTTTAAGGGAGCATTTGAGGAGAATATACATCCCAGCAGAGTCAGTACCTAGTCCAAGATTCAGATATAGTAAGAGAGAACTAATAAAGTAATGATAACACAAACGCTTGAAGAATAAACTAACTAACATACCTCTTTCACACCAATATCAAGAAGCCTTTCACCGAGCTTACCAACATCAGCACAACCTAAGGATTTGAGCTTATTCAAGACAAGTTCAGTGGACTTGACTGACACTTCCAAGTCATCGGTTAAGACGAATGAACACCTACCGCTGACAAATACTCCATTATCATCATCTTGAAACCGGCCTAAATCTTGTTCCTCGTTTTCTAACTGAATCTCCTCGTTCATAAATTTTCCGCAACGACATTTAGAGGTGCTGAAATTACTGTACAAGCCGCAGTAACTTGAGCACTTAAAACACTTGATGTCCTCAGTAGGGTTTATGTTGAGCTTAAGCCTTTTGCACTGGAGGTCTTTCACACTCTTCGGATACACAAGCATCTGCTTACAAGCTTCAGTCTCAAAACAATCACTGCCCATGTCCACAACACTTCTATAGAGATTGTTAAAACAGCCCAGAGTTACTGGCTCAGATTTTCGATGATTCTCAAGCAATCTGACAATGGTTCCCATTGGAAGTGTCAGAAGGCTGAAGAGTACATCAACAAAATCCCTACAAGCTTCAGCCAAAACAACCTTGTTTTTCTCTTCATCAACAATAAGTCTCAAAGAAAACTTAGGCTCCTCACTACTTTTAGCCATTAGCGTAATAGATGAAAGAAAGACGAAAGCAAGATAGATGAGAAAACTTTTCTAAAACACTCAGAAACAGAAGCGACACGTTAAGAAACTGAAGCATCAACTCTCATTTTAAGAGGGTCTAAAGTCTGACATTGAATGAACAATAATAACGAGTCATAAACAAAAACCCTACCCTTTGAGCTTCCCCAGGACTGTAGCCTGCACTTAAATTTACAAACTTTTTACTTAACTCTAAACAAACAACAAAACTACCTTTTGAGCTTCCCCATGAATGAACAATATTGATGGGTCATCAAAACCCAATAGACACAGACAAAGACAACCCTTAGAGCTTCCCTTTCACGTTGACTGAGAAAGAGGACAAGAAGAAAACTAGATGGGGACAAAAGTTTATGATTTTGCTTGAAATGTGTTTTAAGTTTCAAATAAACCAAGTAGGCAACTCAAGTCAAGAACATATGATAAAAAAAATTAACAATTCTAGCAAGCAATTGAAATTTTGGGTTGACCAATCAATAGTAGCTCAGGATTCTCTCCACTTTGTGTTTCTTCAAGTCTCAACCTTTGGTTTCTTTGAAACCGGGTTCCATGAAACATTCTCTTCCTTCGGTTTCTTCACAATCAAATTCCCAAAAGCAGAGCTCAAAGCAGAGGATGTCACCAATGAAGCTCCCAACAGATTCAAAGCCTGATATTGAAGTACAAAGAATCATAATTTTGTTGGAAAAAAAGAAAAGGGTTTAGTCTATACAACAAGTTTTTTACATCTGCATTGCTGATGGTAATTGCTTGCACCTCCAAATCATCTGTGAGAATCTGAAACTTCTTCAACACGGAAAATGTTGAGCTAGAAATCTTAGGTGTTACAATAAGATCATCTGACACAATAAACTTTGTCCCTCTCTTCACAAACCCCTTACCATCTTTTGACCGACCACAACAATCAGATTTTGGATCCACAAAAGTCATGCGCTTTGTAGTACGTTTTGTAGTCAAATAAAAGCTTTGAGAATAAGACAGTGTCTTGGAATAACAGTGTCCTAAGTAAACCCGTGGTGTAGGAGTTCTTATTTTGAGCAACTGTTTCTGGCACCTATAATAATACGGAATCATACATTTGGATGCTGATAACACTTCATTATCACTCAAGTCTTTGAAGCTTCTGAACAAGTTCCCAATGCGACCTATTGTAATACTGTTACCAGAGATTTCCCATATAGACTCCAACGGAATGGCGAGAAAAGTGAAAAGAAGATCAACAAAGTCTTCACCGCACTCAACGTACAAAATCTTCATGTCCTGTTTCCTTACTATAGCATCAATAGTTATAACTTTGTCTGGTTCTGCTTCATCTCCTTTATCATCACTCAGCTTTCTATAAATCTTCCTCACCGTGTTTGAACTTTGATTCTTCAAGAAAGCATCCGTCAAAGGTGTATTTGAGGTGAAAACACATTGCATCAAAGTCATAACCTCCTTGAGACCGATATCAAGAACCTGCTCTCTTAGCTTACTAACATCAGCACAACCAAGATCTTTGAGTGTTTGCAAGAGAGAACTAGTAGAATCATCCGTGAGTCTCAAGTCATCGGTTATGATAAATGACGACTTGTCTCTCATAAATACTCCTTCGACATCATTTTCCTCATATTCTAAGAAACTTATCTCCTCATTCATCAGCTTTCCGCATTTACATAGGGACGTGTTGAAATTACTGCACATTCTGCAGATTGAGAAAAATCGGCAACCAAAACACTTTAAGCTTTCATTAGTGTCAATGTTGAGCTTAAAGTTTCTGTATTGAGCCTCCCTAATGTTCTTGGGATAAAGCAACATCTGCTTACAAGCATCAGTCTCAAAATCATCAAGTTCCATGTCCACAACACTTGTATAAAGGTTTCTAAGACATCCAATAGTAACTGGATCAGACTTTCGATGCTTTGCAAGCAATCTGACGATTGTTCCTATTGGCAATGTCAAAAAACTGAATAGAATTTGAACAAAATCCTTACCAGCCTCAGCCAAAACAACCTTGTTTTTCTCTTCATCAATGATAAGTCTCAAACTAAACTTTGGTTCCGTAGAACTCTGAGCCATTGTCGATCAACCCTTTAAGCTAGCTTCTCCTTGTCTCACAAACTGAAAAACACATACCGTGCATTTACATTTAAGATTCACATTCTGGTGAAAGATCTCGGAGAGATAAAGATAAGGAAATGGTTAATATTACAAAAAGATCTTATTGTATCTTTAGATATATTATCTTGGATTCTCTAATTTTCATTAGGGTCTATTCATCTTTACTAAATAATTTTGGCGTGTAAATTTACTTTTCATCTAATCTAATCAAATTTTCACAAGAGAGCGATCAAGAATAAATAAAAGTCACGCACACAAGCAATCCCAATCACAAAACACCTCCATTGCTTTGATAAGACAGGACTGTTAATGTTCATCAATGCAGGTTCACTTCATAGAAATAAAAAAGATTCCAAGTTTGTCTGGAAAACATGTGTTCAGTTCAATGTCTACAGAAACCAGAGAAAAATCAGATAAAACAGAAAAGATGGAACAATGTGGAACTTAAATAGTTAAGGATCTCTGTTTCTTTAAGTCTCATCCTTGATCTTCTTCGCAATCAAGTTCCATAAAGCAGAATTCAAAGCAGAGGATGTCAACAAAGAAGCTCTCATCAGACTCATTGCCTGATTTAGAGACAAAAGTTATTCAAGAAAGCAAGGGAGAACAAGTAAAAGTGTATTACTTGAGAAAGGAAAAAAAATGTAACCTTGCAAGAATCTCTCTCTGTTTCTTCAAATCTCTTCCTCGGGGTTCTTCAAAATCAAGTTCCTTAAAGAAGTTTTCAATGCAGAGGATGTTACCAAGGAAGCTCTCAGCAAACTCGTAGCCTGATTACACAAAAAAAGGTTAAAAATATCTAGTTGATAAAAAAAGTGTAGCTACAAATTAGTACAAGCATACCTCTGTTTTGCTGGTACTTATTTGTTGCACCTCGAGGTCATCTGCGTGAATCTGAAACTTCTGAAGCAAGCAAATAGGTGAGCTCGAGTTCATAGCAGTAACAATCAAATCATCCGATACAGTAAACTTCGTCTCTCTCTTCACAAAGCCACTACCTTCTGGATCTATCAAAATCAAAGGAGTCGAGCCCGAACACTCTTTCAAGCTATAATAGTTGTAGCGATGGTAGAGCGGAGGTTGGTCAGTGATGATATTGAGCAACTGCTTCTGACATGTATAAAAATGGTGGATCGCGGATTTGGAGGTTGAGACTTCTGCAGCATTCAAATCTTTGAAGCTTCTAATCAAGTTTCTAATGCACACAAAACTGCAGCTGTTACCAGAGATTCCCACTACATATTCCAGCGGAACAGCAAGAAACGTGAAAAGGAGGTCAACAAAGTCTTCTCCGCATTCAACATATAAAATCTCCATGTCCTGCTTCCTTACTATCACATCCAAAGTTAAAAACGTGTCTCCATTTGTCTCCATACATGGACTTAAAGTTTCATAAACTTTGGTCACACCTTGACCTTGGAAGGTTTGTTTGTTCAAGAAAGTGTTCGTCAAGGGAGCTTTTGAGGAGAACATACATTCCAGCAAAGTTAGTACCTAGAACAAAATTAAGAGTTAACCGTTAGACATTAGAAGCAGGGCATGTTTTTCAAGTACGACATACATATAGCTCTTCAAAATTACAAAACATGAATTACCTCTTCAAAACCGATATAAACAAGCATTTCGCGGAGCTTACTAATATCACCGGAGCCTAGGGATTTGAGCTCATTCAAGACAACGTCAGTGGACCTAACTGCCACTTTCAAGTCATCAGTTATGATGAATACTCCATTAACATCATTTTGTATGCTGCTTGCAACTGGCACTACTCTTGGTTCTTGAAACTCCTTGTTCATCGAACTTCCACATTGGCATCGAGAAGTGCTAAAATGACTGTAGAAATTGCATGAAATTGGACACTTGAAGAGCTTGACCTCAGTAGGGTTTATGTTGAGCATAAGCCTTTTGTACTGTAGATCCCTCACACTCCTTGGATGAAGCAATATATGCTTGCAAACATCAGTTTTGAAGTTGTCAATGCCCATCTCGGCAACACTTCTATATAGGTTGCTAAAACAGCCAACAGTAATTGGTTGAGATTCTCGATGCTCCTCAAGCAATCTGATAATGGTGCCCATTGGCAATGTCAGAAGGCTGAAGAGCACGTCAACAAAAGCCTTACTAGCCTCAGCCAATACGACTTTGTTTTTCTCTTCATCAATGAAGAGTCTCAGACTGACCTTTGGTTCTTCAGAACTTTCAGCCATATTAGGCCAGATAGACTAAAGAAAAGAGCAAAATAACTGAAGCCTGGTGAGGACACTCTGATAAAACCAGGCAAAGTGCTAGAGACCTAGAGTCATATATATTTAATCTCAGCGGCTCCAATTAAGAATGGTTTAAATCTTGACACTGACTAAAATGAGTCAGCAACACCCTAGAGCCAATAAACAAAAAACAACCCTTTTAGCTTCCCCCTACACTGCATTTATTCAAATAACTTTCTTTAAAAATACACGAAAAATTAAGCTTCACATGAATTGGGTCAACCCAATTTCCAAGATCACAAAAGTTGACTAATTTCGATGTGATGAACAAAAGAGATCGTTCAAAATAAGAAAAGATTACACAAAGTGATGTCCAAGAAACATACTAGTAACTGAAACAGTCAGATGCTAATCAAAATATTAGACAAACTCCATGTCCCGAAAGCTATGCTAGTAACTGAATCAGCCAGAGTAGATGTTCAAAAAACAAATATAGTAACTGAAACAGTTTTTTGCTACTCAAAAGATTAGACAAAGTCGATGTCCAAAAAAAACTAATACAGTAACTGAAACAGATTCTACAGATGCTAAGCAAAAGATTCTCTAGTGATCAAATCTAGCAAAGAACATGAACTTTCGGTTAGAACATTGCTTCTCAAGTCTCTGTCTCAATCTTCGGCTTCTTAAAAAACCGGCATTTAGGATCACTTGTTGAAGCTGATTCCATAGCTAGCAGACCAGTGCTTAAGGCAGAGGATGTCACCATTGAAGCTCCCAATAATCTGATGGCCTGCGATTGCATATATAGGATCAATGGATGTAGTTTGGCAAGAATATGTATGTTTAAATATCAAACAGGGATCGTTGACAAGCATATTACCTCTTCTTTTGTCATATTGATCACTCGAATTTCAACTTCATCTAGTCGAGTCTGTTTCTCCTTTAAGAATCCAATGGTTGAGGTTGAGTTCGAAGGATTAATGATCAGATCATCTGTCACCATGAACTTTGTCCCTCTCTTCACAAATCCACTTGTTTCAGCAGTGTTGTTGCCTTCGGTTTTCGGATCTATCGAAGTCACAGGCACGAGTTTATCCCAGTCATACACAAGTCGCTTACCAGAGTTTTCAGACAAACGGTACTCTCGAAAATGATCCGCAGAGAACGATACAAAACGGTAATAAGTTGGTGGCTGATGGGTTGTGACAACATCATTTAGCAGCTGCTTCTGGCACTTGTAGTAATGAGGAAGAACACATTTAAAAGCTGAAGCTTCAGTTGCGGAAGCACTACTCAAATCCTTGAAGCTTTTGCACAAGTTTCCAATGCATCCAAGGATGATTCCTCTGCCCGAGATGTCCCATACAGATTCCAGAGGCATAGCAAGGAAAGAGAAAAGAAGATCAACAAAGTCGTCACCACATTCAACATATAGAATGTTCCCTTCCTCCTTCCTAACATACGCATTGAGCATTATCGTTTGATCAGCTTTTGTTTCCTCTCTATCTTCACTGAGAGAAGGACTCGGCCTTTTATGAATCCTGTTCATACCATGTGAGCTTTTCTTTTTCAGAAATGTATCGGTCAATGGAGTATCCGATGTGAACAAACACACCAGCAAAGTCGCTACCTAAAACGTTTAGAAGAAACTGGATTAAGAACATGAAGGGTAAAAGTCTAGTAGTAGCAGTAGTAGAAGAAGAAGAAACATACCTCTTGGAGATTCACCTCAAGAATCATTTCAACCAACTTATCGCAATCTGCATAGGCAAGATCTTTAAGAACATTAAGCGTTGACCCAACAGAGTTAACTTGCACTTTCAAATCATCAGTGATTATGAATGAAGTATGAGCACCCCTCACAAATACTTCAGCTTGAGAACCATTTCCTCGGCCACCTTCTCCTTGAAACTGAATCACCTCATCCATGAAATTCCCACAGCTACACCTAGAGGTCTTAAAATTGCTATAGCCTTTGCTGCATTGTCCGCTTCGCACAAACATAGGACACATGAAACACTTGGTAGCCTCGGAATCATCTATCTTCAGCTTCATATTTTGACATTTGTCCTGATTCAAACTCCCAGGAAACAAAAGCATTTGCTTGCAAGCTTGAGTACTGAAATGCTTCATTCCCATACTCACAACACTTGCATAGATGTTGTTGAAACAACCAATGGCTATTGAGCGTGACTTGTGATGCATCTCCAGCAATCTAACAATTGTTCCCATAGGCAAAGTCGAAAAGCTAAAGAGTATATCGACAAAATCTGTACCCGCCTCAGCGAATACAACTTTGTTTTTCTCTTCATCTATGAGCAGCTTCAAGTTTATCACCGAATTCTCGAAATCGTCTGACATCTTTCGATTCAAAATCCGCATTTCATACAAGAGTTAAAGTAAAAGGGTCAACGTTTTACACATACAGATCAATACCCAAAGTAAAAGGAGCCATTTTTGAGACAATGATAGAGTAAAAGGGTACATGCAGATAAATCTACAATCTTTGAATCGATAGATCATGAATACCTAGAAAACGAAAAAGGCGGGTTCTGTTTATATGTGCTAAAATACGCAATGAACAGAAATCTCAGAAGAAGATAGACTAATGTCGCAAAACAAGATAGGGGTTTTTGGGTTAGAGACAGAGGAAACTACAAAACCGATCGATTTCTGGAGAAAATCCGACAAGGGAAAACGAACAACATTCAACAAAACGAGAAAAATCGCTACGAAATATTGTACCTTTTCTTCTTAGTCGTTGAAACTTGACAGTGAATTAGGCAATTGAATCTCGATACGACTTAGGGTTTGTAAACAGTGAACGTCGAGGAAGAGGAACAGTTGAGATAAGCGGGAAACTATATACAACGTTTTCTTCTTCTTTTTTTAATTAAATGCGATAATTAAATATAGAAATGATTTAACTTTAAACCGTTAAACCATTAACACTACTTTAGTAGATTCGGTTTTTTCATAACTTACATTTGTAGATTTTGTAGAATTTTCCATGCATCAAACATAGTATTTTATAGGATTATGATTGCAATATTTAATTTTGTATAAATGTTTTGCAAAACAGTAAACATCCCTACACTATTCGATATTATTATTAAGGCTTTTTCTGAAAACATGTAATTGGGCCATCATGGTTCGATTCTCAGCCCAATTAAAACCGGATCATTGAGACTCACAATAACGTCGTCGTTTAGCTCTGAGCTCTGAGCTCTTCTCTCAACTCCGACTCATGGAGGATGAACCAAACTACTGTAAAAGTTTTCAAGTTTCAATTTTTGTTCTCAATCGAAATCAAATTGAGTCTCTCTCAACCACAAAAAATGATTGTTCACCGTATAATACCTTCCCGCGTAAAAGACCCTCTCACTCGATTTAAACCTCTCAAAAACTTGACAACTTCTTCATCTCCCGTATTCGAACCCTCTTCTTCTTCTTCTTCTTCTTCTTCTTCGGCTTCGTTTTCTGTTTCAGATTCTTTCTTGGTGGAGAAGATTTGTTTTAGTTTGAAGCAAGGTAACAATAATGTGAGAAACCACCTGATTCGGTTAAACCCTTTAGCCGTCGTTGAGGTTTTATACCGCTGCCGCAATGATTTAACTTTAGGTCAAAGATTCGTGGATCAATTAGGTTTCCATTTTCCGAATTTCAAGCATACGTCTTTGTCTTTAAGCGCTATGATTCATATTCTCGTGAGGAGTGGAAGATTATCAGATGCACAGAGTTGTCTTCTTAGGATGATTAGGAGGAGTGGTGTTTCTAGACTAGAGATTGTGAATTCCTTGGATTCTACGTTTAGTAATTGTGGTTCCAATGATTCGGTTTTTGATTTGTTGATTAGGACTTATGTTCAGGCTAGGAAACTTAGAGAAGCACATGAGGCTTTTACATTGCTGAGAAGCAAAGGTTTTACGGTTTCTATCGATGCGTGTAACGCTCTTATCGGGAGCTTGGTGAGGATCGGGTGGGTTGAACTGGCTTGGGGTGTTTATCAGGAGATTTCTCGGAGTGGTGTTGGTATTAATGTCTATACTCTCAATATCATGGTTAATGCTTTGTGCAAAGATGGTAAAATGGAAAAAGTCGGAACCTTTTTATCACAAGTGCAAGAGAAAGGGGTTTATCCGGATATTGTAACATATAATACATTGATTAGTGCCTACTCTAGTAAAGGTCTCATGGAAGAGGCATTTGAGTTGATGAATGCTATGCCGGGCAAAGGGTTTAGTCCTGGTGTTTATACTTATAATACTGTGATAAATGGACTGTGTAAGCATGGGAAATATGAGAGAGCCAAGGAAGTTTTCGCGGAGATGTTAAGATCCGGGTTGAGTCCTGACTCCACTACCTACAGATCGTTGCTGATGGAGGCTTGTAAGAAGGGAGATGTGGTTGAAACGGAAAAGGTTTTCAGTGATATGAGATCTAGAGATGTTGTTCCTGATTTGGTTTGCTTTAGCTCGATGATGAGTCTTTTTACTCGGAGTGGAAATCTCGATAAGGCATTAATGTATTTTAACAGTGTGAAGGAGGCTGGTCTGATTCCTGACAATGTGATCTATACCATTCTTATCCAAGGGTATTGTAGAAAAGGTATGATCTCTGTAGCTATGAATTTGAGAAATGAAATGCTTCAGCAGGGTTGTGCTATGGATGTTGTTACCTACAACACCATTTTGCATGGCTTATGCAAACGGAAAATGTTGGGTGAAGCGGATAAATTGTTCAACGAAATGACTGAAAGGGCTTTGTTTCCAGATTCTTATACTTTAACTATACTGATTGATGGACATTGTAAGCTCGGGAATCTGCAGAACGCAATGGAGCTCTTTCAAAAGATGAAGGAAAAGAGAATCAGACTCGATGTTGTGACATACAACACTCTGTTAGATGGGTTTGGTAAAGTAGGCGATATCGATACAGCAAAAGAGATATGGGCAGATATGGTATCAAAAGAGATACTTCCCACTCCAATATCTTACAGCATTTTGGTTAACGCGTTGTGCAGTAAAGGCCATCTGGCTGAGGCATTTCGAGTTTGGGATGAAATGATCAGTAAAAATATAAAGCCAACGGTAATGATTTGTAACTCTATGATAAAGGGATATTGTCGTTCTGGTAATGCCTCAGATGGAGAAAGCTTTTTAGAGAAGATGATCTCGGAAGGTTTTGTGCCGGATTGCATCAGTTACAACACATTAATATATGGTTTTGTTAGAGAAGAAAACATGAGCAAAGCTTTTGGTTTGGTAAAGAAGATGGAGGAGGAGCAAGGAGGATTAGTACCTGATGTATTTACATATAATTCGATCTTACATGGGTTTTGTAGACAAAATCAGATGAAAGAAGCCGAGGTTGTGCTAAGGAAGATGATCGAGAGAGGTGTCAATCCCGATAGGTCAACGTATACTTGTATGATCAATGGATTTGTTTCTCAAGATAACTTAACCGAGGCATTTCGGATTCACGATGAGATGCTGCAAAGAGGATTCTCTCCTGATGATAAATTCTGAATCAGTATATTTTGGATTCTTGCTCAAATTCTACTTGTGATAGCTTCAAGCTGATATCCTAGATTGAGTTGATATTGGTGTTTTTTGGTCAAAGGACCAAAGATGTGTGTCACTACTCACTACAGAAGCTCAAGGAACTTGACTTTATCGAATAGCAAAATGGTCCCCGTACTTGAGAACATTTCATATTAGACCTCAGTTTCTTGTAATCTACCATTTAGTCCTTCAACATTTATACGCATACGTTTTAATTCTTCTGAAATTACCAAATTTTGTTGTATTTAGTCAAATTATATGTATCAGTATTCATAAGTAAAATATATGAAAGTTGAAACAGTAGTACATATTATGGTTTGTATGTGTAAATTCTAAGCACAAGCTATTTTCCATTTAGTACAACATAACCAAGAAATAATGGTTTTTAAATCAATTGAAAAGTAAATTGGAGAAAAAAAAAGGGTAGCTGCTAAAAGGACGTGTCGGTGATGACGGTGGGGGCGGAGAACAAAACCTCCGTACGCGTTTGTTCTTATCATACGCGAGTTGTGTATTATATAGCAGACAAAACAATATTCTACGTACCAATCATATATAATATTTTCTTAACAAATACTTTTGATATTTCGTCTATTCTTTCAAGGATTTTATTTTATAACAATAATATTATCAAATGTATATGAGAGTTATTATATTATAGGTTTATCCAATTCCTCTTGACAAAAAGAAAAAAGAAAAGAAAAAAGGTTTATCCAATTCCAACGACCAACATCCGTATATGAAACTTAGATTTCATTTAATCTTTTGAATTAATTTTTTACTCGATAAGATTTTTCGGATATACAAATATCAACAAATCTATATATCTATTGTTACTATGCATTTTTCCTCGTATGAGATACACGAAACATTGATAACGAATGAAGAATCGGAATTATGGGATATATTGAATTTGGCAACCCTGGCTAACAACAACCATCCCAACTACGAACCTTTAGTTTTCATTTTCAGGTGTAGGTGAGAGATTTTGACTTCCCCTTCAAAGTAAACAAAGTGGAGAGACTTGAGACTTCCACGGTGGAACTTTCACCTAATGGCGCGTGGCCCCCCACTCGCAACCTCTTTCTATGATTCGCAATATATAATATTATTGTACACGTTGACATATACTCCATTTTTGCGTGTGTCCCGATATTGCTTCTAGAGAATGGGTCGTCAATTTTGAGTCTCCGAGTCCATTTTTAAAAGCGTGTTATAATGTCGACCAAAAGTCCAAAGGTTTCTAGTGATTCTTGTCCATTTTGAGCTTTTGACGTCACCGGAGTTCGAGCTCCACTTCCTCTTCTGTTGTTTTAAATGTTAAAACGTAATTTCGTTTGGTTTATGAGACAATAGAATTGGTTGAGAGAACGTGGAAAATCGCGGTTCGGAGTGTTATATGGTCTTGACTCTTAAGACCAGAACACAATGTTAGACTGTGGATTCTTCCACTAACTACAGTATATATGTTTAATAGTTACTAACAAAAAAAATTATTGGCGCTTAATTTAGAGTCCATTTTCTTAGGTATGTTACCATCTTAAATTCATAAGTTTCACACGGTAATATAAGTATCTTTAAATTAGTTTCCTATACACAACGTTTTTCTTTGATTACTATCACTTGGCTATAGCCTATAGGTCAGGTATCAAATCAGTGAGTTCGAAATTCTATCTATATCAATTATTTCTAGCTCTAAAAACAATTCAGCTATAAGAACGCATTAATTTGTGGTTTATTTATCGGTAAGCTTATAAGTTATGTACAATGATTATACCGGATTAAGCAATTATTTTTTATTTTATTTTAACAATAGAACTAAAATTCGATCTCAAAAGTAAAGAATAGGAATAAAACAAAAATAAACTGTGACTGACCAACTCAAAAGGTTCATAATAATTATTTTTATTAACTTTGGTGGAACTCTAACGGTTACCAAACTAAGAAGTGGGTTAAAGTATTTTTTAAACATGTAAACAAGTCTTCTTGAGACGTGTCTATTTGTTATCGAGAATCTTGGAACTGCCACGTCCCGTATTTAGTTCGCACATATATAGTTGTGGGTATACAAAAAAAGGATCTTATGATCTCTTTAAAAAACAACAACAACACTCATTCACTCACTTGGTAAGAAACGCAAGTAACTGTATATTAATGCATTTAGTTTTTGTATAGTACTTGAATTTTATTCGGTATGGTTATCGTATTAATCAAGATCTAAATGAAAAGGACGTAGGAATAGGACAAAACTATCGAGCAACGTTCGAATTTATCATAAAGGCCTTTCCACTTTTAATACTCCAAACTTACATAAAGGCCATCATTGTTATTATTGTAAATATTGTTGTTATATTGTTTCACTTTTTTTATTTATACCAAGAATAGCTTTTTGTTGTTATATTGTTTCAAATTATCCTTGCTATTTTATTTTTCTGGCTTTATTATAAGTTTCTTCTTACCCATATTTCTGCCCCAGTTCAATCGATTATGTTTATATGACAACGAATTATTATTTATAAATGTAGAGCTTAATCAATCCTTCACAAAATGTCACTATATATGAAATGGAACCGTATGATTTGTAAACGAAAGGAAACCCTAAGAAAAAAATATATGTATTAGCTACACGTAATCTCTAGCGTATAGTGATTTCATTTTTATACTTTGTTCTTAGAAAGGAAAAGATAATTGCGTGATCAGTAATGTGACGGGCTAACTAATTGTTGAATAAAGTAATAGAATTAAATTGCTAGTAGCTACTGAGTTTATTTAAACTGCCTTCTTTTTAGGATTCTATAACATTGAGAAATAAGGAAAATTGATTGCATGATAAACACACTTGCTATTTTTATGTATAAGCTAGTATTATTAATGGAATTGGTCAGTCTCTACGTAAACTAGTCTAGTAAGTATTGGTTGGTTAAAACACTTAAATCTAAAAAAGGAAAGTTGACATACATATCTCAATCTGATGCATTAAAATCCATACTTAATTTGGAAGGACTTTGAATACTTCAGAATAACCCTCTGTTTATAACTACGTACTGATGAGCGCTGCTAGAATTACATTTCTTTTTAAATAGCAAACCACATCACAACTACTGCTATTCAATTATTAGATACTGTATAAAATTTTCAATAGGTTTAATATATCACTAAACCCAACAAAAGAATAAAAATAGTTATGTCGTTATGATTTGGTCATATGGAAATAGTAATTTATTTATATAGTTATAGTACAGAATATTAATGTAAATTATGTAAGGATCTTATTTAGGTTATCGCAATAATTATATTTCACTGAATCTTAGATATCTATCAAGTATCAATAACAGAGATGTCAGTTTAAATGAAAACTGTTTGTTAGTTGAATAAGTTAAATATCAAATGTAAAAAAAAAAAAAAATGTTGGTAAAAGGTTCAGTAAAGA
>Ga0041059_1001560_pt1 | contig 18034 bp, 12 predicted proteins | sample AraColnosormetaG_FD_56232 | JGI IMG/M metagenome (GOLD analysis project Ga0041059, IMG submission 56232) | Arabidopsis roots microbial communities from North Carolina, USA - Col MF nosort | ecosystem: Host-associated > Plants > Roots > Unclassified | place: USA: North Carolina | collected...
AAAAAAAAAAAAAAAAAAAAAAAGGTAATCAAGGTCGTTATTGCATACTGTGTATCTCACACATTCATTGCATAATTGTGACACGCCAACGCCATTGATGAAGACTCTCGACGATGACAAAAGGACTTGTATATGATTAAATTGTACTGTTTAATCAAGATGCTCAGCAACTCCTATCCAAACATAATTGTTTGACAAGAAATCAATACATATGTCAAAATCATATGTCAGCATCTTCAGATATATTTTTCTTCGCATTGTAAATATTAGCAATTAAATCTCATTCTCATTAATTTAGAAAATAATACAATTGGGGGTTTATATACAACTTAACCAAAGGCTTAAACCATAAGCCATAAACCAAAACTTAAACCAAAACTAAGATTAATTTATAGAAATATCAATCTGTACATACTCTCTATACTATAAGATAACTATATACAATAATAGTAAATCTTCTCAGTTTTTACGTACTTTGCTTTTATGGCTAAATTGTAAATATCATTAAAATAAATAATCAGGTCTTAAACTTTGGTTAGTAGCTAGAACCTATATAATTGAAAGTGTGAAACCTTGACAGTTGACACAAAAAGAGAATAAAAAACTAGGAATCAAATTTTTTCTAAGAGAAAACATGGGTGACTTCATGGCAACCATAGTGCCATCAAATTTCGGAATTGTTTACTTTGCGACATCAACACTTTACTACACCTATCGTCACAGTGTTATTTTATCTTGCTAATCGTATAGATAAAATATTAATATTAATTATCTTACAAAAATGTAAATAAGAAAATGAAATGTAAAAATCTAACAGGAACTATAGGGTTGTATATGTATATTAGTATATCTTAACGATCCAAATGTACAATAATACCGAGAATGTGTGAATTCTTTTACGGTTTTGGCTTTCTGTCGTTATATACCACGAGGCGATATTGTTATCTCTATTTGAATCGAAAAATAGAGAAAATGACATAAAATACATGAAACACGTTATAGAATCACTGGGGTCCAAACAAAATAAGACAGTACAGATTAATGGCAAAACAATGACTTCTCAAATTCAACAAGACATAACGCTCTAGTGGAACTCACCTCACGAGACACATCACGATCACGAACAACAATAATAGTAATCACACTCATGAGTATTGACTTTGATCACCAATAATTTGTAACAAAAATCCAAATCAGAGGTTCGGATACGTTACGATGCGCTTAGACAAGAACACCGTGCACCCGTCCTTTGGCGATATCGTGGGACAGTATATGATGTCATCGCAACCGTCCGATTGAAGTCTCTTGAAATCAAACAACGATGAGAACATAGCGATGAAGAGCACGAGGTGGTTCAATGCGTAACGCTGGCCTACGCATTGGTGTGCACCCCATCCAAAAGCTAGGTAGTTTCGTTTGAACACTTGATCCTCTTGCCTTGTCTCACTAAACCGGTCCGGATCGAACCGGTTCGGTTCAGTAAACCCTTGAAACGAGGCGTCGAAAACCGAGGGAAACACTATTGTACCTTTTGGGATAGTGTACGATTCTGTAAGAGGGAAATCATTAGTAGCAATGTGTGGGACCATAGTTGCCGGTGGTCGATATCTCACCACCTCACGTGCCACAGCGCGAGTATACTTCATCTCCGCGAGCTGATCGGCCGTGATCAGATGGCCAGACTGAGGTGACCAAATCTTGGCCACTTCCTCCCTCACTTTGCTCAGCACTTTCGGATGAGATTCTAGAAACGTCACCGCCCAAAGGAGTGATGACGTCGACGCGTCTTGTGCGGCAAAGAGAAAATCGAAGAGCAAACCGCCGATGGCTTCGTCTTCGGAGTGAAGCGGCGGTGGATTACCGGATTCTATCTCCGTGACGAATGCATGCATCCAAAAATCGATTAAGCATGTTGGCTCCTCTCCTGTAGCCATCCTCTTTTTGGATTTTCCCGCACAGACGGAGAGCGTCTTCTCCAGGTTCATTACCGCCCGGCGAGCCTTGTTGAACGCAAAGCCGGGCAGGTTGATCGGGAGCGCCATAGATCCGAGATTGAACAGATTGTAATCAGTACAGAACGTGTTCCTAGCTTCCTTGTCAAGGTAGGGTCCAACGAAAACCGTTTGAGAAGTCTCAAGATTGAGTTCACGGACAAGGTCTCGCATAGAAACCGGCTTAGTTCCGCCGGAGAAACTTTCCTCCCACTGTCGTAGATGACGGAGCATAACTATTTGTTGGAGATCAGAGTAAGTGGAGAGTGCCTTGGGGGTGAAGTTAGGAGCAAGGTGACGGCGAACAGTTTTGTGATCCTCACCAAACAAGTAGATTAGGCTATGATCACCGAATAGTTGTTTGCCAAAAGGATGTCCTAGAGGGTGAAAAGCTTCAAGACGAACGTTGGAGAATATTTGATGAGAAAGCTCTGTGTCTCTGATGTAGATGATGAATTTGCCGATGAGGTAGTTAGCAGCGAGGCCAGGGGAAGTGCCTGCCGTGTCGGATTGCTTGAACCAGAAGGAAGTAGGATCACGGACGAGTGAAATGGCGTTTCCGATGATCGGAGGGACAAAGAGAGGACCAGGGAGGTTACGTTTCTTGACGAGGTAAGAGAGCTGCTCGATGAGAAAGAAGAGTAGTAACGCAGAGACTAAGTACGGAGCGAGAGAGGCAAAAATGGAAACTGAGAAAACCATCCTTTTTTTTCCTCTTCTTTCTTATTAGATCTTCTCTTAAAGGTTTCTGCTCTGTATTTGAGTTTTGTGAATATGCAGTAAACAATATATAAGGGTATGACACTCTCTTAGGGCCTGGCTTATTTTAACATGAAAACCAAAAATTACATAAAGGCTATATATATAAAAGCTATGATTGTTAATACAGTTTCCACTGTAATTAGTAATTTGTCTGATACATACGTGAAAATATATATGGTTGGTGTAACCAACTTGATGTTTTTTTTTTCTAAACATGTAAATATTATTAATAATGAAAATATGCTTTACAAGAAGTAATACATACACAAGTGTAGCGAAGTAAAAAAAACAAACAAGGCTACTATATAAGAAAAAGATTTAGGAAGATTGGAATCCAAAGAAGCATGAATGTACGCCAACTAACGTGATGTTACGACAATGACATCAAACAGTCATTAGCTACTAGTCTCTATATTTTCAATATTATGGTATATTAACTAGTAATTGTGAACAAATGTAGTCAGTAGTTTTTATATACTCTGTTTTTTTATTAAAAAAAAAGTAGAGAGATTTTTTTTGTTATATATATAATCTGTTTGCTATATTAATAAGTAGTCTTTGAATCTGCACCTAACTAAACCAATAGTACCTGTTTACATTTCTCATACAGTGTGCTCTCGTGTCAAAATGCATGCATGCGTTATTGCGTTGTGTCAAATTCAAAATTTCGGTTTCGTCCATTAAAACTGAATGTCTTTTTTCTTTTTGGTTTAATTAAAACGTAATGTTACTCTTATATAACACCACATTAACTTCTTTTCTTTTGAATTTTATGTTAAATTAAATTCAAAAAGAAGTGATCAAAGTTGTTACAAGTGCTAACGAGAGTTTAGGATCGTTCATCTAAATCATCTATTACAAAAAAAACATTTTCAGCTTAATTGGTTCTTCGAGCTTAGAGCCATACCTGAAAACTTTTGTCAAATCTTCAATCTCTACTCTGTTTTACAAAAAAAACAGTTAACTCACAATGACATGCAATTTACAAAAAAAAATAAGATAAAAAAATATGAGTATATAAAAAATGTTTATAGAAATATTGCGTGTAGTTAAAACTAACAAACTAATGTAATGTGATTATATAATTTTCTTCTATTAAACAGCAGAGCTCGAAAGGTACGTTTATAATCATTAATGTAATGTGATTGAGGCTATATAATCATTCATATGCAAGTATTTAAATTACTCCTACAGTTACGAGAACGCAAATAATTCATTGCAAAGTTGATTGGTAGGTTTGTCACTCTGGTCAAGTGCTGATCACGCTTTGCACGTGTTGCTGCACACACATTCACTCCCTATTATTAATTCGGCAACATTTAATCTAAATTAAATTTTTGTCTGTAGTGGTCGCTGGGAGATATAAATGTTGTAAGAAACAAATTTTTGCGACGTTCGCAGGATCTCACCCGTTCATATATTTCTTTTATGTTGGAAAATCACATTATAATTTGGAGTTGAAAGATCACAATATTTATCTGTTTTTGGGTGAACACGGGTAGTTTCATACATGGGCCGTCTGCTAATATATAATGGTCAATATTGGGCTACAATGGGCCTATATTTTCCGATTTCAGATTTTGAAATCATTCGAATCGTATACTCTCATTTTTGTTTTTCGTTAGATTCCTATTCCGTGAATCTAGCTGATAAATTCTTAATTCATTTTGTCTGAATGTATATCACAACCGTTCTTATATCTAGTAGACCTTCGTTTGTTTCAATCAGCGTCTTCAACTACTGCAATTTCCTCAGAAGATCGAACGTTAGGCCACGATCGGTCCTCATGTTCCACTACCTCACATACACATGCTACACCCAAAGAATTTTCGATGTGGAACCAATTATCATAGCTAGACAAAACCCTGGATTTATATCCCTAGAGATCTCGTGTGATAGAAATCTTGATTTGGTACAAAGAAAAACAATAACATGGTTCAAAAGTCTTTGTTTAAGTAGCACGAAACCAATCAATGATTTGGGTAATGTAATACAAAATGGACGAATTGATCAGTTAACGAGAGTTACGGACAAAGAATAAAGTCGGCAAGAAAAAAAATACAAGTATGAAACACGTTGTAACATCACTGATGTTCACTGGAAGACAACACAAAACAAATATGGTGAAGACATGGCAAAACAAAGACAAGTCTTCTCAAATTCAATAAGACAAGAACACTCGTGGGCCACTCACTTCGAGAGACACATCACGAAAAGTGATAAATTCACACTGGTTTCTTTGACCACCAAGAATAAATTTAAGAAAAATCCAAAAAATTTAGGAAAAGTTGGGATACTTTGCGACGCGCCTAGACAAGAACACGGTGCACCCATCCTTGGGCGATATAGTAGGGCAGTACACGATCTCATCACAACCGTCTGATCGAAGCCTCTTGAAATCCAACAACGACGAGAACATTGCAATGAAGAGTACGAGGTGGTTCAACGCGTAACGCTGGCCTACGCATTGGTGAGGCCCCCATCCAAAAGCTAGGAAGTTGCGTTTGAACACCTGGTCCTCTTGTCTTGTCTCGCTAAACCGGTCAGGATCAAACCGGTCCGGTTCAGTAAACCCTTGGAACGAGGAGTCGAAAACCGAAGGAAAGACAATTGTACCTTTTGGGATAGTGTACGTTTCCGTGAGAGGGAAGTCTATAGCAGCGACGTGTGGGACCATAGTTGCAGGAGGCCTGTATCTAATGACCTCACGCGCCACGGAGCGTGTATACTTCATCTCTGCGAGCTGATCAACGGTGATCAAGGCGTTGGACTCAGGTGACCAGATCTTGGCTACTTCTTCTCTTACTCTGTTCAGCACCTCTGGCTCTGAATCAAGAAGCGTCACGGCCCAGAGGAGTGATGACGTGGACGCGTCTTGAGCGGCAAAGAGAAAATCGAAGAGCAAACCACCGATCTCTTCGTCTCCCGAGTGCGGTGGCTGCGGATTCTCCGCGACGATCGCCTGCATCCAGAAATCGATTAGGCATGCTGGTTCTTCTCCTGCTGCCATCCTCGCTTTGGATTTTCCCGCGCAAATGCCGAGCGTCTCCCCTAGCCTCTTTACAGCCCTGCGAGCCTCGCCGAACGCAAAGCCAGGGAGGTCTATGGGGAGAGCCATGGATCCGAGATTGAACAAATTATAATCAGTACGGAACCTGTTCTTGGCTTCCTTGTCAAGGTAGGGTCCAACAAAAACCGTCTGCGAAGTTTCTAGGTTGAGTTCACGGACAAGCTGTCGCAGTGACACTGGACGAGATCCGCCGGAGGTACTCCCCTCCCACTGCCGTAGATGACGGAGAATAACTAATTGCTGGAGGGCAGAGTAAGTGGACAGTGCCTTGGGAGTGAAGTTAGGTGCTAGCTGACGGCGAACGGATTTGTGATCCTCGCCGAACATGTATATAAGGTTGTGGTCACCGAAGAGCTTCTTACCAAAGGGATGTCCGATAAGGTGGAAGGCATCGGGACGAACGTTTGAGAAGATTTGATGGGAAAGCTCAGTGTCTCTGATATAGACGATGAATTTTCCGATGAGGTAGTTGGCGGAGAGGCCTGAGATGTTCGCCGTGGAGGATTGCTTGTCCCAGAAGGAAGTGGGGTCACGAACGAGTGCAACGGCGTTTCCGATGATTGGAGGGACGAAGAAAGGGCCAGGGATGTTTCGTTTCTTGAAAAGGTAAGAGAGTTGCTCGACGAGAAGGAAAAGAAGAAATGCTGAGATTAAGTATGGTGCAAGAGAGGCAAATATAGAAACAGAGAAAACCATGTTTCTTTGTTTCTAGCTTGTCTTAATGGTTTTTGCGTATATATGGAAATGATTTGAGTAACGAGAAGAAGAAGAAGAAGAAGGTTTTGCTTTGTAGTCTTGCCTGCCTTTTGTCTTTCTTGGTGTTCTTTGTTTGGTGGGTTTTGCAGAATTTTCTAAGAGGTTTAGGGAAATTGGATTGAAGCAGTTTGCAAATTGCAATGGTATACCGGAACAAAATGTCTTTCTCTGCTCTGTTTCTTTTATATACTTTCTTAATCATGTCTTGTCCATGTGGAGAGAGAGAGAGAGATGAATATTTTGAATTGACCGTGATTTGCTGTAGAAGATCCGGTTCATATAGAAAGTTCTAATTAGTTGGTAAGTTGTAATTAATAGCACATTAAGTTTTCTATTTCTAGCCGTTGTAAGATCTTCTCTTCTTCCTGCATATCAAAAGAGGAATCGTGTAACACAAGTGAAAAATAGATTATATATTTATAAACGATAGTTTTGTAATTTTGTGAATAAGTTGACTTGACCATTCTAATACATCACTGTTTCTTAGATAAATTTTGAGGTTACTTCCATAGATGACTTTGGTTTCAATTCCCAAATGAATTGTTTGTTTCTAATAGTAAGACCTTAAGGTGTAGTTTGGGCGATGGTCTCAATCATACCTATCAACCTGATTTGCTCAAAAATCATTATCAAATAAAAGTTGGAATCGTATAATAATACACATTATTTAGTAATAATTATGTATTTTCTTCTTAATAAATATTATCTTGTTTAGCTTCAATCATGTCCAAACACATACATATATAGTGCGCGTGTCCATCACAACATTTTATTTTTAAAGCTTATCGGTGTATAATGACGTTTCAAGTTGCGTATAGCGCAATTAAACTGATTTTGATTCCCATCCAATTATGTATGTCGTCTCTCAATTGTGACTGAAAGACCTCTAACTGTTCTTATGAGCGACCAATAACCGAGATTCTGATTAGGACATGCAGCTTAAATTGTTGTTATTAGTTAATGTTGTTGTTGTTGTGACTTCACCCTAACCAGGTAGATTGCATAGTATGAGAATTCATTCAATTTAAAAATGTAAATGATGTAAGAGAGTTATATAACATTCTATCATTGAGTTGTTGACTAAGAAATTGTTATTTATTAATCAGCATATATACTTTTCAACATCTAAACATTGAGATAAACACAAATACGTGTTAACAAAAAAGAAAGAAAGATAAACACGAGTAATGTCGTATAAAACACAAACTAATATGTATTGGATTTTGACTGGCCGAGATATTTGAATGTGACAGATTAAATAGTGAGAACTAGAACGACTAAATTATCAATTTAGTTTAGTAGCAAATATAAAAACGATGAGAAAATTATAGATTTTATATGCAATTAAAGAGTTATCTATCATTTATATATGTCCAATACCAGTTAGAACTTCTATCAGTCTTATACCACGTTTAGAAAGTTCTTGGAGTGAAAACATATTGGAGATTATTGTCTTCACGTTTTGGACTTAGAAGATTCTTACTTTGTTCGTTTATATTATTCTAAAGAGATCTCTTAAACCATTCATGTAAACCATTTCTATTAAAATAATTAACTATAGGACGACGTTTTAAAATATTTCTTCTGATTAGTTGGCCTTAATTAGGGTAAGTATCTAAAAAACATTACACTTTTGAAAAAATTAAGAAAAAAAAATCTAATCCATTACCAAAAGAAAAAGAAAAAAAGAAAAGAGAATCATAATACATTTTCTCTTGTGATTCAGACTTTTTTGAATGTTGATTTTTCTATTTTCTTCCGCCTCTTCCAACATACAATTTGAACTTTGAAGAATCATTTTGGAAAGGTGAAGAAAAATCAGCAAATGATAATTACACCATTGGATAACTTCTTCCCCTAATTTTGATATTATAATATTTATAGAAGTCAATGAAACGTCATTAATTAGCTCCGTGGAATAGAATTCTATGTTCAGTCTCGAAGACTTCCAAAGTTTCTAGATCTATGTCATTTCTGAATTTTGAGAAGTTTTAATGAAGATGGTCATAATTCATAAAACGGATACACACATCTTTTAGGCTACACAATGTACATCAGTACATGGATAAATGCTTTATTGTAAAAATGTAGTAGTAGGATCTCACATGGAAATATGAAAGGGCTAATATTAATATGGGATATTAAATAGTAATATGAGTTAATCCATTCATTTGTCATTAATTTGAATTGAAAAATCTTGTTTCTTGATATGGTAAGAGTCTTATAAATCTAAATGTGTTTAATTGTTCCAAAATAAAATTCGATTTGGTCAGAGAGATAAATGAAGCATTGTCTCAAGGAAAAGCATGTTACGATCTCATATCAAAGATGTAAAATAAGAAACACTAGTATATAAGACACATGAGCTATTCAAGTCGTTGTGTATTGAAAAGACCAATATAATTCCTCATGCAGAAACAGAGCGAGCAGACAAAGATAACTTAAGTGTCATAATGCAATGTATTTACTACACGTTTATGGTTTTAGTGTTTTAATTTTTAAGATTACCTTGAAAATGTTCTCTTCGTTTCCTAAGAGACCAATCCACATAAATGGAAACTAATCTTAGACATTGATATCACTGAAAGCTATCTCAAACTGTTAAATAAAAGCTGCACGAATCTGACTAGGTTCCAAGAACTAGTTTACATTAATTTGCAATAAAGCTACAAAAATGTATAGCCTAGCTAGTTTGATAATTGTTTAAGCATGATTGCTCTAAACTCATGAATTGCATAAGTACTTTGTCATTTCTTGTACCTTGAACCGATCCATCATACAACGATACATCATACAACGTGGAATCCCGTCTTAATTCCCGGTCTACCAATACAATTTCTGAACCGGAACAATCTAGATGAAAACCAAAGAAAGAAGAATAAAAAGCGGAAAACTAAATCCAATTCTACTAGACCCGGAGAACCAAACCTTAACGTCATCAATCACAGGTCCACACAATGAAGTCATATCGTCCGTCCTCGTATTGTAATAAATGCTGTAGAAGGCGATCCTCGTACGTTCAGCTTTCGCAGTGAAGTTCAACTCCGATCTTTCGAAACTCGAGTTTGCTTGCGCCATATAATGAAAGTTCTGTGCTTGATCTCCAGCAAAAGCCATTACAGCCAAAGGTTCCTTACACTTGTCCCCTGCGTGTCCCAAAGAGAAAGACATCTTGTACGGAATGTTCGCCTTTGTCTCAACCATTTGAGAAATTATGCCTTCTTTGCCCGATAAAAGTTCCAAAGCTCGCTTCCCCTCGGGGACCGAGAAATGGTCTGAGTCAATAAACCGTACTGCTCGGTTCGATTCGACGGTCCATCCAGGAAGAGACGATATTTCTTCATCGAGGTTTGTTGGAAGCAGAACACCTAAGGTAGTGTTCCTAAACATCCATGGACCTTCTTCAAAATCTCCATTAATCACTGCATTGCCTGTAAAAAGTACAAAATTTTACTTTTAACTTTACTCTAAATCTCTTCTATTGGATGATTTATAAAACTTTGGTATCGAAAACCTAAATATAACGTTACCTTTGGGTTTATCAGGAGTAAAGAGCTTCTTAACGGCAATGTCGTCAATGATAGGTCCACAAGTAGGATCATCCTCCATGCCAGGGTTCTTAAAAACCAACCGGACGCGATCCACAACCGCTTCAAACGCCCATGCATATGGATCCCATCCTTGAACGCTGTACACCGTTTGCAAGTCAATGGTTTGCGATGCGATAGGTTCATCAGAAGAAGCTACCGAAACATTCAGCGACTCGAGTTGTGCACATGTGCGGGCTGCACTGAACGTGACGGAGTAGATAGAGCCTTTCTCCACCGTAAGTTCTTGGCTGATCTCTGCATCGTTTCCTAATCTAACAGCGTGACGGCCCTCAGGCACGATCAAGATCATCCCGCCTTGTTTTTGACCGGACTTGATTAGCTCCACCGTACCATCGGATCGCCAGCTCGGGATCTCGGAGGTGTCCTCGATGATTGCGTCATCAGGGAAGCCGTTTGACGGCGGTGTCTCAAAGTCGCCGTTAACCACCAAGCCTTGAAAAAAGATTCCGGCAGAACAAGAAAGTTAGTTGTAATTTATTGAGAAAAAGGGAATAATTACGGGATTTAAGAAAATGGTGTCAGAAAATAAAAATACTAGGATGGAGACGTATAACAATTAGTTGGTCTCTTAATAACAACAATAGATCTTTCATCTTTTACGTCCATTTTTGGGCCATTCATTCTTTCAAGATTTTGTAATCTAGACAAACAATATCATCCCAAAATACATTCATTCAATTCTCGCGTTTCTCGTGAGCTCACATTTATCAGCCACTACGGTAATTAAATTATTTGTACACAAAAGGAGAAAAAAATACGATAAAACCAATTTTTTTAAAAATAGCAAAAGTAGTGAAGGCGAAACACGAGAATTGAACCATTTATTCTCTCGGTCCCAAGCATTAACTCGTGACATATTACATTTTGTGGTCTTGTGTCTACACTCTACAGTTACAAGTGCCCTTTTCTTTAGGGAAGATACATTTTAGTTACAATTGATTTTAATTCATTTTAGTTTATCAAAAGAAAGGAGACAATTAGGGTTTTGTATTTGTAAGAAATAAACTAACAACAAAAGAATGCACATGGCGGGAACGGTTAAACTACAACTTTTAAGGGGTTAATGCTATTCTAATTCAGATGTCTAAAGAGTTAAAGACAAATTTTTAAAATAGATGAGTTTATAACTTGAAGACTTGAATTGAATCCAACTGTCTCTCAAGGACTTGAGGAGGGCTCTTCTATTCTTTGACCCAGGATGGCCTACAACTATACTAAATTAACGAAAATATCCAAAAACTTTTGTTTTCTTTCTGATTTGTGACAGTCTGACAGATTAGATTGGAATTAGCATATTTTAAACCTAGGATTAATGAGGTTAAACTTTTTTAGTCATTGCTCAGCTGAGACAGTCATGAATTTAAACCCAAGATTACAAGCCGACTTAAAAAGTCTTAGTGCTGAGCAACAAGAGGACTAAGAAGAAGTGAGATTGAGGATAAACCCTAGAACCCAACTTTCTAATCGAAGTGGATATTATAACTTCAAATTCCTTCTTATCCAATTTTTTGTGTTATACAGATCTGAAAGTAAACCGTTTTAGAAAGAAGAACTAAGTACAACAGGCCATGGTGAATCCTCTGTTCTTGGAACAGAGAGAACAGAGAGAATGGGTCAGGTTTCCGAAATCAAATAACCACAGAAGCAAAAAGAATCATGCTTTCGTCAACCCATTAACACTATGAGCTATACCCCCCAAAAACAAAACCAAGAAAAGTGATGAGATTATGTTAGTGAACAGCGTACCGTCTTCGACCGGTGAAGTTTTGCCGGCGGAGTCTGCGGCGGCCACAATGGAGAGACCAAGTAGAAGTATTAAAATGGAATTCGATCTCCAACTATTGTTGCTGTAAAGCATCATCTCTCTCTTTCTCTGTGAACAGAGGAAAGTGTTTCTGCAGTGTTCTTTTCGGGCAGTGAGGGAAAGCTGGGAAGTGTAGTGTCCTTTTAAACAAAATCCTCCCAGCTGTTCTTTTTGTTCCACTATTTACATTCGGAATAATACTTTATCGAACTAAATAAAAACCATTGAGATTTTGTAGGATATGTTAAAAAATAGGTAGAGAAGTGTATCCATTTTGGGACCCTCTTCATCACAAACCGCGTGGTGGTCGTAGTCATTGGTCTCTACGGCAGTGGTTTACTAGGTTCTCTCTTACTCATTTATCTAATATGGACCAATAACCACTTTTCTTTTCTTTCTTTTTATTTGTAAGAAATAGCCAACTTGTTTTTACTCTTTATATCAGTCCAAGGGTAGAGCTGTGTAGACGAAAAGAACAAGTGGGGAGGGATTGTTGCAATATCTTTTGGAGATCGAGGAAAAAGACATCTTTTAGATTTTTGAAGAAATGGGCTGGTTTTAGATTCAGAGACACTCAATGGCAATGTGAATAAGTGTTTCAAGAAGCAATCAAGAATTTCAACAATGTGAAAAACAAAGCACAAGTACCTAAGTGCTACTATTGTATTATGTTACACAAACATTATGATTGTTGCCATTATTTCTTTGCATAAATGTTTTCAGTCAAAGCCGTCAACCCTAACATGGATGCATATGTAAAGATATGTTAAAAGTCTGACATGGATTCTGTCACTAACCTTAAACGATGGTTGATCATAGATGATGTCCGCTTTCTCAAGCTTAGATGCTGAATGCTTTCACCTTACTATACAATACCTTGTCAATCTAAAGTGTTGCTTACTTCTAGTTAGATTTTGGTTGACCATCCCAAATGGCACATTAGCATATAATATGGGGGTTGATTTCATATGAAACTACTACGTTTTGATGTTTTAGTTTAGTGAGTTTTCCCTCCTTTTCACAGAGTTACCACCTACTTCCTCAGCATAAAAGTCCCATCTAAATTGCTCCTAAGCTGCTTGCTTATAACCGTCTACTTAACAATGCATCAGACACCAAGTCTATGACTCTATGAGTTGTCTATAACATACTTAATTCAACCACAATTGCTACAATAAACTACAAAATCGAGATCATAAAAAAGAAGCAAGATTTGTGACTTTGTATAACTTATTCAACGAGAATTGCTAGAATAGCTGAGCAAGATCGTAAAACAAAGAGAGAGCATCACTAGTGAAAAGCAAACTAAGTTTTGTGATGGTGTCAAAATGTTTCCACCACCATCATACAAACAGCTACTTTGGTAACTGTATTTACCACAAACGTTCTTTGTATTCCTTGCTCCCATTTCTTCAGAATCAGCTTCTTCCCTGAAACAAACCATCATTCATTCATCATCATCATCATCATCTAAGTAACTAAGCAAACACAGAAAAATAAGGAGAATCAAAAACACTTACATAGATCAGTCACATAATGCAGCTACCAAGACGATTTCGTTATCCCCATCAAAGCACCTTTAGATGCTAATCCACGGAAAACGATTCGAGAAACACGGAACAGCTCAGTCACAGAACGAGATCGACCAGTGAACACACATCTGTTCCTGATTCTCGCAAAGGCACTGTTTCTCGGCAATTTCGAGAGCTTATAACGATTCTTGTCTCGCATTTCGCTGGGAAGATCTGGATCTTTGCAAAACGCTTTGTATAGCTTTCTTCTCAGTTCAAATCTAGCCGCGAGCAATCTACGTCTGTGATCTGCACTGTTTCGCTTCACGCCTTGCTCTGTACCACTATGCTTTGGTCCCGATTTCATAAGCGTTGTCGTGAAATGTCTAGCTTGAATTTGACCGAGATTGTTCGCATGCTTGACCACCGATCGGGATAACATCCCCGACGTAGAATACGACGATTGAGTGAGAGAACGTTGGCAATAGGAAGTTACGTTGAGCAGGACTCTTCGGAGACTCGCCATTGATTCCGAGAAACGCCGCCGCGGAAATGGTTTTAGGGTTCTCTGTGAGAAGAAAGCAAATTTCAGATTCACAATCACTTCTACTCGAGACAATGATTGGGCCTTTTTCCAATTCTAATCGGCCCACTAAGAGCTCGTCTACTTTAATAAGACTTTTATTTTTCTTAAACCATTGTGCCAATATCGTTTTGATTCATTTCAGTGATACATTTTATATCCTTACTATTTTTGGCAAAAGATTACATCCTTACTTGATAACATTTTTCAGCATACATTCAAATTTGTTTCATCATGAAAATGATACATGTATATAAGTATATTAAATGTTTTTTTGGGTCTAGTTTGATGTATTTTGTCAAGAGTATCATTATTTATGTACCAAATCTTATGATCATTCTTGAATAATAACACACTAATATTGCTTGAAATTAATGAAGACTATCTCTCATAGTTTTATCTTTGACTAACTTCAACTTTCTTTTGTTGCCGTCTTCGATTTCATGCTTGAGAGATTCCATAACTTTCTTGAACTCATCAAATGTGACTTGGTCAATTTCACATTCTTCTGAGCTTCCAGGCCATTGTAGACCAATTTGAATCTCTCTGAACCTGTTGAATGTCTCCTCGACTTGCTTCATAGGATGACCTTGAAGGTAATGGATTATAGTCTGAGAGATAAAACGACATTGGTCACAACAATAAGTAAAAAAATGGAATTAAGGATTACTATGTATATGACTTGCCTGATATAGAGGACGTCTTGCATCTGTTATGACTTCATCCTCTAAACACTTACATTTTGAAGCCTCTTCCATGTTTCCCTATTACAAAGAAATAAATTTATTATAAAGATGGTGAAAAAAATTCATATATATGAGAAAGGAAATTCAGAAAGCAAACCAAGTAGATCAACATCTCCACAAGCAACATCTCAATCTCATAAGCCTCATGACCTTTCCCTTCTTTTCTTGCTTTCTCCAATGCCTTTTTCAATAGCTCAGCTCCTTTTGCTTCTTTTCCACTCATTTCCATTTTTACAATGTCTCTCTGCATGAGGGAGAAGAAATTAACTAAATGCAATTTGATCCGAAAGAGCAAAAAAGTTTCTATATATGAACAACCTGAAGCAACCCGAAGTCCGGCTTTTCCTTGGAAAGCAATGCTTCAAATTCGAGTTCAGCATTCGCAAGGGAAGAAGTGTCACCGCGGTATGAGTGCAAATCAAGCAATCTCTGTAGTGCTAATTTTCCTCCTCGAATAGCTCCCATTGAAACAGATTTTGAGAGGGTTCTTTCATCTCTTCCTGAAGAAGCCTCCTTACCCATGTTTTTAACATTACCATCTCTTCTTTGTTCTGAAATGTTTTTACCGATGCTTTTTCTTGTATCTCGACCATTTTCATCGTCTTTCTTTCTCCATAAACCACGATTTATGTAGTTCCAAGCGACATATGCAGCAGCAAGGAGGAATACAGGTGCAACTGCTGCTCCATACTTGGTTTTCATGCTAAACTTGTTCTTGGACTGATTCACCATATACTTACCTAAATTATCTATTGGAATGATTTTTTTTTTTAATCCTTCTCGAAACTTTCTTTTATACACAATAATTGGATTGCAAATGGAAGATGAAAGCATTCAAGTTATTCTAATGTTAGTCTTGCATCATAGGTAAAGAAGTTAATATACTTTAATAGAGGAGACACATTGAACAAAGAATATTTCCAATAGAGAAAGCATTTGTCATGTAATTCGAAAAAGAAAGGATACCAAAACAGTACTGTTTGTTTATGCAAAACATTTGATGCCTTTTTCAAATTGAAGTTTCTTTTGTCTGAAGTAACAAATTGATGCTTTCCTTCACACACCTAAAAGTCTAAAACTCTCAAATTGTCTATGGGGAAACTAAAAATTTAAGAACCAATCCCTAACACAAAGATCAACCAATGCAATAAAAATCCAATTTTATTAACTCATAGGAAGAAAAATGGCTTCTACATTTCTTCAAGGCCATACTCAAAAACTCACCCTTCCTTTATCTCATTTCACTTCCACACATAAACCAACTCTTAGATTCCAAAACATATATATTGGTTTCCCCTCCAATGGAGGTCAAAGCCGCCGTTTGATCATCAGATCACCAATCACGGTCGCCAAATCAAACAGCAAGAATGATTCTCACGATGATAAAAAGCAATTAAGGCCATTGAAAATGGCGGCGGGAGCATCCCTAGCACTAGCTTGCGCCATAAGTATCTTTGGCTTTAAGATAAATAATATGAGCTACACTGCCGCGGCAGCTGCCTATCCAAGCTCTGCCGACATGATCATATCCGGGAAGCCGACTTCAGCCGCATCCGCTACTTCCGGTATCTATCCTTTCCCAGCTAAATTCGCATTGCGGTCTCTCTTTGAAGTTAGCTCAATGCTTGCTTCGGCTAAACCCATTCCTTCTCAAAAACCATTCAATCTTCACAAGCTCCCTTCTTTGCCTTCAAAGGACGATATTGACTCCATCAAGGTACAATCTGCAAACATATAAATATTTGTTCAAATAGTTTAGTGTCACGTGAGATCTTGATCCTTTAAGACTAGCTAGGAGTATTGTTGAACCACTACAAACAGCTGGATTATTCGGTTTTGCTTTTCTTATATATGTTACTTCCTCTTATTTAAATTCGGTATTTACCTTCATATATACATATATTCAAATCAGTTTAAATGAAAAAAAAAACTCAATGAAATTAAAATTGTGGGAAATATAGATGGAGGCGGTACGGAAGATGAAGGAAGGAAAATGTGAAGAGGCGGTGCAGCTCCTTCGTGACGCAAACATGCGATACAGAAACGAGCCTGAGGCCAACTTCAACGTGCAGATGGCTCTTGTTGAAATTTTAATATTGCTGGTATTTTATTCAATTATTCTTATCATATAATCTTTCATGCATGCAGCTGTTTTCTCATATAATCTCATGTTAAAATCTATGAATAATGGTTAGTTTATTTGGACAATATTCCAGGAAAGGTATCAAGAAGCTGCTGAGTATAGTTGTCTAAATGACGAGAATGCCCAAATTTCTGATGTTCGGATCCCTCTTTATAAGGTCCGTGAACATAATAAATCTTTATTTTTTATTTTTCATGATTATATAGAGAATTAGTAGAAATTTATCGCATTGTTATAGTTGCTGAAATTAATGTTGTTTTCTAAAGTACAGGCAATTATATACACGATGTTAGACAAAGACACGGAAGCCAAGCAGTGTTGGAAAGAGTTCAGAAAATCTATTGGTGAAGGATTTGACCCTTTCAGCTTCGAAGATTAATTAATACTTTTAGATCGATCGATTACTTAAAAATTATCTCGTGCCTAAAAACATTCTTGCCACCAGCGGCTAGTGGTGAATAAATTTTAAAAAATGTTCGAATGTTAGAAAACTTCATTCCTACGGATATTCTTCCGATTGTTGCACTCGGTCACGTTGTATTTGTTTTTATGCAATATATAGTGATTATAGTATCTTAAATACTCTTCTAGTCTTCTTTGTTGTTTTTGTTTTTTTGACAAAACAAAATTAAGAAAGAAAAAAAGACTAAAGGCATATGTATTTTCGCATTTCTCAAATAACATAGGGGATATATTCAATTATCTTTTTCTGTAACTTATTTATACGATATATATATATATACGGCTATTCCTATAATCCTATCTACATTTTTATATATGTTGAAAATTAGAATAAAAAGTGCTATCACAAAGTTTGGGCTTGAATCGGTGAGAATCCTTGAAAATGGTGAGCATTCAATCACCACCTAGAACAAGTTGGGCGAATTATATGTATATAGACATTATCAATCTCTTTGCTGTGATCATGGTTATAGATCCATTGTATAAAAGCAAACTACGTATAGAGATATTTGCATTTCCGAGGTGTCACCGCCGTAAAAATAGATTCTATCATTATATATACGAAAGTATTGAATGATAAAAAAAAAAAAAAAAA
>Ga0041059_1001561_pt1 | contig 18033 bp, 19 predicted proteins | sample AraColnosormetaG_FD_56232 | JGI IMG/M metagenome (GOLD analysis project Ga0041059, IMG submission 56232) | Arabidopsis roots microbial communities from North Carolina, USA - Col MF nosort | ecosystem: Host-associated > Plants > Roots > Unclassified | place: USA: North Carolina | collected...
AAAAAAAAAAAAAAAAAAAAAACACATAAGCTTAATAGTAAAAAAAAAAAAAAGGACAATACTAAGACAGCAACTATCCCAACTTCATTCAAGGTCTTATTTGCTAACACTTTACCTAAACGTCATATGAGAATTGTTGAAGATACTTTTCGGAGTATCTTCACTGCATAAGTGGGAATTTCCATCGTCACTCATGCCTGCCGCAGTGCTTGAACACTGTTGATTTGCCTCCTCAGTAACACCCTTGTCTGGATGCCCATTTACATATGTAAGGCCTTCAGGAGCCAAGCTGCTATTAGGTTTCACTAGGGAACTTGAAATGAATGCTTTTACAGGGCAGAAAAGAGTAGCAGCAGTCATATTTGCCAAATCTTTGATTTTAACTATCCGCAGGATGCATGAAAGCAGATAAAGAGAAGTGACAGGATCAACTGATATGTCCTGAAATAACCACAAAATCAATACTTTAGTGAACTAAAAATAGAACTCTGGCAAAAAGTCAAACCTAACAAGGGTAAAAAAAACAAAATCCCAAAGGAACAAATAAGTCAACCCTGAAAATAAAATTAAGAGGAAAAGGTGATATTTGGTACATTTACAGCCTCGGAGCATAAAGACGGGAGAAGAAGTGGGAGAGTTAGATGCTGCAGAATGTGATCTGTTATCAGCCTCCCGATATCAGGTATGCCAGCAGAGATAACATCACTAAAGTAGTACAAGGTGTCCTCAATCCCATCAACGGCAGAAAACAATTTTCCACCTGAATCCGGAGATGGGCTTCTGTAGCAAAGATTAAATGAAAATCTTTCAGAATACAATTTATCCAAATCATACACAAACAAAATAAGTAGGTAGATGAAAAGGGGTTGTGATAACTTATTATCAATTTTACAAGCTATTTCCCTGGGAAATGAAATTGCACTGAATCTTACTTTAGAGTGTTCAAGACCATTGCACTTAGATCCATGCATTGCTTTTGGAAAAATGAAATTAATTTTGAAAAGTACTCGGTGTGCGGTGGACTAACTACATAATCATTCACAGATTCATCGCCAACTGCAAAAAACAAATTAAAGGCATCAGAAATGTTGCTAAAGGTTCTGATTACTTTTATCATACAAGTGACAAATCTAAAGAACTATTAGAAGTGACTGACCGTGATATACATTAAGAGTCAGGGCACGAACTGCAGTGCGTATCATGTTCTCTTCATGAAATGCAAATTGTATGCCTTCGACATAAAGGGGGAAAGAAACTACTACATCCTAGACGCAGAAACGCAGAATTAAAATAAGGCAGAAAAATCCATAAAGGAATATAAAAGTTAAAGGAACATGAAACAACAAGAATACTCACGTTCTCGGTCTTCAAAAGCAACGATATTGTATGCTTGTTCAGCTTCCCACTAACAGCTCTACATAAAACAAACAAAACAGTTAAAAGACACAATCGGTAAGTACTTCCTGAAGCCAAGATATCAGCCGGAAAATTTACCTTAAGAAGGATATGTAGTAAGATAGAAGCTCTTCGTGTTGGAAGTCAAATGTATATGTTATCAAATAGTTTACATATTCGTTACTGAACAAGTAATCTGCAAGGAGTTTCAAAAGAAAATCATCAATAGACTATAATCATGAGAATTCTCATAGAAAAATATACTGCATCTGATAAACTCACAGATGGCTTGTTCACTTTTTAGGTTTTGGATCATTATACTCATGGTTTGCAACAACTGGACAGAAACTGTTACTGTCTTGCTAACCCTCAAAATACGTACAAACTCTCCCATTACTTGTTTCTCCATAAAAAATCTGCAACAATCGCAAATATTAACAAATGCCAAAAGAAAAATCCAAAGGTGGCTGACTGATAATTAGCAAAAAAGACTCACTCAAAGAATAAGGGGTCATGCTGATCCCCATAAGTTAATATCTCCGCAATCGATCTCAGTGCCTCGATAACGAGATCCTTCAAAAATGACACCCGGTAAACAGACATCAAAGCCTAACAAAACAACAATGCCAAGACAATGTCCACTAACCTTATTAGCCTCGTTTACTATCTGAATCTTTCTCAGCTGGTCAGTCAAATACCTATATAAAAACCAAAACTTTCAACACTTACTATGTTTCATCATCATCTGGTATAACAACTAATGTCGTAACACTACGATCACAATGAACTTTCTGAGAACAAATCATTCTCCTACAATGGTCAACATAGTCCCTTTGACCCCTGAGACTAGGGAAGATGAACTTATATAGTTTCCCTACAATGGCACCACTCAAATCATCAACCCTAGCAAACTACTTGCAAACTACCAATTCAACAAACACCCTTAAAAGAAACATTTTTCCCCCACAATCAAAGGATAATCTCAGCCACAATTCAAATGAACCAAAAGAGAGATAAATCGGAAAAAAAAACTGAAACTTGTTGTAAAACCAAAGGCGATCAAAGAAACCTGAGTTCGGCTAAGGAGAATCGATCTCTGGGTCTTAAGAAGGAAAGCCACATGATTGTTTAAATCAATCCTTTGGAAAGTTCCAGTCTTCTTCTCTGGATCATCCTTCACTCTCGAGAAAACCCAATTTCCATTATTGCTTCTCGTCGATTAAACCAAATTCCACAAACTCTGACGAAATCTCTGATCCAGGGATCAAAATCATACAAAATCAAATCGTATATCGAGGGGAATAAAAAGTTCGAATTTTTCGAATGATTGTTTAGATGTTTCTTCCGGTAAAACAACAGAGATTGATGACGGCAATTGCGAATTGAAGCACCGATGTGGGTTGAGAGCTGGCGTTGGATTTGGATTCGGATTCGGATCCGGGTCGGGTTCAATCTCGAATTCAAAGAAAGAATCTTCAATTGAAAGATCCGTCTTTCGCATTTAATTTAATTTAAGGGGAACATTTATTTTTCACGTTGGACCCTCTGACTAGAGAAGAGGCTTCTCGATAATCAATGACTCACAACTGCCACGTCATACACATTATTATTTACAAAACTAAATTGTTTGTTGTCATTATAACATTGGTGATTTGCAGAAATGACCATGTTTGATAATTTATTTAAGAATATAGCATTTTAATATATAAAACTAAGTAAATAACACTAGAGAGGGATGAAAAGTTAAGTAACTCCTCATTAAAACATGAGAACACGCGCGTGAAAAGAGAAGAAGAGTGACGTGATCCTTGACACTCTTTTCGGTTTATGGACATAAATAAAAGAGAAAAGTGTTGGCTAGCGTGATGGTGGCGAAGATGGCGATGATGGTAATAGTAACAATGACAGTACCGATGGTGATGGTGACGACAACAGTGGCGGTGCCGATGGTAATAGTGATGATAACAGCGACGGTGCCGATGGCGATAGTAAGACAACAGTGGCGGTGCCGGTGGCGATGGTGACGACAACAGTGGCGGTACCGGTGGTGATGGTGACGGCAACAATGGCGGTGTCAGTGGCGATGGTGACTACAATGGCGGTGCCGGTGACGAAAAGATAATTACAAATATATATTGATTTAAGAAAACTAAACCCTAAGATACTATACATGGAACCCAAACAAAAATCATTAAACGAAATGAAATCATCTCAAGTTTCAATTTTCAAAAATCTAGCAGCAAAATAGAATAGTACAATGGTGATGATAGCTTCGGTGACGATTTTCCGGTGATGATGACTCCGGTGACGATTTTCCGGCGATGGTGGCTTCGGATACGATTTTCCGGCGATAATGGCTTTAAAAGTAGTGGTGGTTGTGGTGGTTGTGGAAGAAAAGAAGAAAGAAGAGAGAAGATGTTCATGCAGAAGAAAGAAGAAGAAGAGGATATAATTGTATTTATTACATATAATATACACAATATCACCTTATGGTTTTTGAAGTGTTAGTTTCCAAATTATTAAATTTTTTTAGGTTATACTTGCAAATTTCCCTTATAATATTTACAAATGGCAAAAAAATGATTGGAATGACTCAGAACTCTATCAAAAACGTTTACTTAGATTTAAACTAGCTAGTAGTATAAAGAAGACCACTCTATTTGTTTATTTCCTAGTAAAGTAACGAATTATTTCTTCTTGAGATTCTCCCACAATTGTGTGCCAACATCAAACAAAACAATACAAAAGTTTATAAAGGCATGACTAAAAATGTTATGAAGTTTTGACCATTGTATTTCACATCATGAAGTTTTCTTGTTAAGCTTGTTTTAGTTAAGTATTTCATGTATTATTTCTCACCACGATACATCTAATCTGACGTACTGAATTTCAAAACTTTTGATTTGTAGCATTTTATCTAATAAATTACAAGTTAATTCTACAAAAATTGAAACCCATTCCATCGAATGCGTGGTTTAAGTCCCAAATTTTTATCTTCTAGATTTTTAAAATTTTTAATTTTAAACAAAATTAAAATAAAAAACGATTTTACAAGAGAAAGTTTTTGCCTTTTCGAGAAGAACCGCAACCTTCCCACAATCTAGAAATCAATCTCCACTTCTCAACAATGGAACAAAAATCTTTTATATCTCTCGAATTCAACAATGGAACAAAAAGCTTTCCTTAAAACAAAATTTTTTTATGTCAAACCATACGAGCACAAAAGACAGATAAGTCTTTTGTTATTCTATATTTGATTTGAGCCAGAAGGAATATCTTTGCCAAAACGACCAAAGGCAAAGCCCATTTTGTGATTGCCAAGAGCAACTTATCAGTAAAAGGTTAAAACATAGTCAAATTAAACCGGTAAGTGTTGGACTTTGGAATCCAAGATAATTACCAAGAGAACCAAGGATTCCACCAAATAAAAATATATCTATTGTTGTAGTTTAGTATACAAATAAATATTTTATTAAAATAATACTAAATTAGTAACTAATTTCATTTATCACCAAAGTGATTACAATAGAATAATCTATAACTTTTTGAGTGCATCTATAAAAAATGTCACTTAAGTAATAGCCACAATCCATTAGTATAAATTTTCGTTTGTTGAAAAACGAAGGCCACTAGGGTGAAAGATGATTATGCTAAGGTATATTCACATCAAAATATATGGTGGTTCTATCATTTTCATTGTAGTTGTGTTCGTATATAGGTTAGGTTAGTTAAAAACTATTTAAACTTTGTCATGAATATTCCTATATAAAAGTGCATATTTGACCATACCAAACCCATACATACCTAACCGGCTAAACCCCATTTGCTCTAACAAAAGGTCTACGGTGACAACACCACACGCACGCATATGCAATAATAGTATTAACTATTAAGTATATGAAATACATATGAATATATGCTTCTTCTTTTTTTGTTAACTAGGGAAAATCTAGAAATCTAGACCAATGCCTAAACTAATTTTCGAAATACAGAAATCGAATTTTCTTTCCACTAGAAACGTTTACGGGTGGCTAATCTGTGACTGTGAGACATATACATTTCTCATGATATGTTGATATTAAGTGAGGTTGAGGCTGTGTCAAAAAAAAAAGAAAAAAAAAAGTGAGGTTGAGGTTTTGAATCTAAGCAAAGAAAGATCATACACAAACTCCATTGAGATGCAAATTTATCTCTCCTAATCCACTTAGATCATCCTCAAGGACGTATACATAATGTATTATGAATTAGATATTTCACCTTCGTGTCCACTACACTTCATTGGTAACAAATACTCTCTCTGAATTTGAGGTTTTGAGTTTTGCACATCTATTAAGAAAAAGTAAATTTTATATTTTTAGTTATTATTTTGTTAGTTTAATAATATTATTATTATTTATCTCATTCTTTTATTGGTCACAAACTAAATTAATGATGATACTTTTACAGAACATTAATCTTAATGGAATAAATTAAAAATTCAAAACATTAAATTTCTTGGAACAGATGGAGTATATCATTAGGACTAATGATTGCAGATAGTGTGTAATCCAACTATATCATTTGGACTAATAATTGCAACTAGTGTTTTAAGAAGAATAAGTTCTAGCTAGTAATTATAAATGACGTTTATCGAGATATCTTGGATAATGGAATTAAACTTTTAAGCGTCTTCCTTGTATCCAATGAATTTTTATAATTTTATCAAATTAAACATGCCAGTTTTAATGCTATTGTCATCTTGTTGTTATAAAAATATCACACTCCAAAAAGATTGTAAGAATCCTTAAATATCAAAATTAACCAATAAAAATAACTACCATCATGGTTGACAGAAAAAAAATTTAACTACCACTCGGTTCACAACAAGCATATGATTTACTGCAAAAGCTCACCATAATATATATGAATCGTTTCCGTGACTTTTTCCAAAACAATATAAAGACGGTCGTAAAACTTTATCATCTGCGTAAATTGTTGTAACAAAGTTTTTTTAATTGTTTCTATTTATGTGATTTTCTAATTTTAGATCTATTATATTTATCAAAACTTTAGGGTTTTATATGTTTATTTTTGGGTTTTTTGAGTTATGAGTCCATGAGTTTGCTCAATTTGAGCTTAATACTGAAAACACGGTTCTGTAGAATCGAAAAAACAAATTCGGATAAAGGATATATCACATAATATTTGTTTCGTTTTTCGTTGTTTTGTCGACGGATCATGGAAAGGAAATGACAAGTTTTATGGATAAGAGTGATTTTGCACCTTATTAAATAGGAAGTCGCTAACCATGGGAGTTGCTAATTTGCGTAGAAGTCTATCTCCACTACATAAAGAAGTCGAAGCTGTACTCTGGATGATGAAGTGTATGATTGGTGCCGACAACCAAAAAATAACTTTTTTTACAGACTGTTCAGACTTGGTGAAGATGGTGTTTTCTCCAACCGAATGATTAGCATTTTCAATATATGTGGAAGAGTTCTAGAGCGACAAGGAAAAATTCACAAGTTTCCCTATATTTTTAAATTCTCGAACTGCAAATGTTATAGCGGACAATTTGATAAGAAAAATTCATACTGAACCGTTACATATTACATATGGAAATAATTTATTTAAAAATTGGCTTTTCTAACTTTTAAAAAAAAATTTGATGATAAAAAAAAAAGTTACAAATCCGAAATTAATTATGAAGAAAAAGAAAAGAGTCCGAAAATAATCAACATAATGTTTATGTAAAATGATCTATCTATAAGATAAGTCAACTTAAGGTAAAAAAACAAATTATATTTCAAATCGAACAAACTAGTCGAATAAAAAAGAAATTCAACTACAAAAAAGACTAGACAATGATGGAATTTTGTTATAATTTGCTTTGAAAACTTTACTTAAAAATTACTATAATAATAATAATAATTAAAAAATGACATCAAAGTCGACGACTACTCTATAATCCTTGCGACGACCGTTCAACACGTCTGACTTACATATTGTCTCTCTGCAACTTTTCATTGGCAGATACACAAAATCTTTAATTCTTAATCCAAACCCAGAAACAACCTCTGAAACCACTTCATCATCCATGAAAGAGATCGGCTCAAAACCAAGAAAGTTACTTCCTTTATGCTTCATCATCTTCCTCTGTTTTTGTTCCTCTGTTATGGCTGCAGATGAAGACGACATAAGATGCTTAAGAGGACTCAAAGCATCTCTCACAGATCCTCAAAACGCGTTGAAATCATGGAACTTCGACAACACAACTCTTGGGTTTCTCTGTAACTTCGTTGGTGTGTCTTGTTGGAACAATCAGGAGAATAGGGTTATCAATCTTGAGCTTCGTGATATGGGTTTATCTGGTAAAATCCCAGATTCTCTTCAATACTGTGCGAGTTTACAAAAACTTGATCTTTCTAGTAATCGATTGTCTGGTAATATCCCTACAGAGTTGTGTAATTGGTTACCTTTTTTGGTATCTCTTGATTTGTCAAACAATGAATTGAATGGTGAGATTCCTCCTGATTTAGCTAAGTGTAGCTTTGTGAATTCTTTGGTTTTGTCTGATAACCGGCTTTCGGGTCAAATCCCGGTTCAGTTCTCGGCTTTAGGGAGGTTAGGGAGGTTCTCTGTTGCTAATAATGATCTCTCAGGTCGCATTCCTGTGTTCTTTAGCTCACCGAGTTATTCCTCTGATGATTTTAGTGGGAATAAAGGTCTTTGTGGTCGTCCTTTATCTTCGAGTTGTGGTGGTTTAAGTAAGAAGAATCTTGGGATAATAATTGCAGCTGGTGTGTTTGGTGCTGCTGCATCAATGTTGTTAGCTTTTGGGATTTGGTGGTATTATCATTTGAAGTGGACAAGGAGACGAAGAAGCGGTTTAACCGAAGTAGGAGTTAGCGGTTTAGCGCAGAGACTTCGTAGTCATAAGCTTACTCAAGTGTCTTTGTTTCAGAAGCCTTTGGTTAAAGTTAAACTTGGGGATTTGATGGCTGCAACTAATAACTTCAACTCAGAGAACATTATTGTTTCCACTAGGACTGGGACTACCTATAAGGCGCTTCTTCCGGATGGTTCAGCGCTTGCGGTGAAGCATTTGAGTACGTGTAAGCTCGGGGAAAGGGAGTTTCGGTATGAGATGAATCAGCTATGGGAGCTTCGTCATTCTAACTTAGCACCGCTTCTTGGTTTCTGCGTTGTGGAAGAAGAGAAGTTTCTTGTTTACAAGTATATGTCTAATGGGACACTTCACTCGTTGTTGGATTCAAATAGGGGTGAATTAGATTGGTCGACTCGGTTTAGGATTGGTTTAGGTGCTGCAAGAGGTTTAGCTTGGCTTCACCATGGATGTCGACCTCCAATTCTACACCAAAACATTTGTTCAAGTGTGATTCTCATTGACGAGGATTTCGATGCAAGGATAATAGATTCAGGGCTTGCAAGGCTTATGGTTCCCTCGGATAACAATGAGAGTAGTTTCATGACTGGTGACTTAGGAGAGTTTGGTTATGTAGCTCCTGAATATTCTACCACAATGCTAGCATCATTAAAAGGTGATGTATATGGACTCGGTGTTGTCCTCTTGGAGTTGGCTACAGGGCTAAAAGCTGTAGGAGGTGAAGGTTTTAAAGGGAGTTTGGTGGATTGGGTGAAACAGCTTGAAAGCTCAGGTAGAATCGCTGAGACATTCGATGAAAACATTCGAGGGAAAGGACATGACGAAGAGATCTCGAAATTTGTTGAGATTGCTCTTAACTGTGTGAGTTCAAGACCTAAAGAGAGATGGTCAATGTTTCAGGCATACCAGTCACTGAAAGCTATTGCTGAGAAACAAGGCTATTCGTTCTCCGAACAAGACGACGACTTCCCTTTGATTTTCGACACGCAAGAGAACGAGAAAGTGTGAAAATGAACCTTTTATGATACGAGGAGGAAGTAAGAGTATAATTATTTGTTGTCTATATCATCTTGTACTACTTGTAGAGACACTATATGTTATTGTAAAAACAGAAATGTATATGTTATTTGTTTTCTCTTGTGTCAAAGTCTTTAGACATGTTATGTGTTGCAAGTGTGTCTTTCTATAGTATTGGAAGAGTGACAAAATAATTTTTTCACTTGTATTTTCTTTTAAGAACAAAAAGAAAGTGAACAACAGGATAAAGAAGATGTCTCTGCAGAATCTTACTTTAGGGGTCTGCTTCTCGATACAGTCAAAATCAATCCCAGAAAAGAAGCTAAAGAAGGCAAGAAAGAAAGAGAAAGACAAGTTTTTAGCATCTATGGTCACTCACTCCTTTTGAATTTCACTTTGTAAGATGCTATCAAAATTACACAGAGAATATAAGATTCCCAAAGTTCACAAGAACCCAAAAATGAAAATGTATGTGATTCTAAAGTTGTGCAAGGACAAGCCTTGTATTAAGATGCAAATATCATTGGAGTGGGAGAATGATTTTTGAAAATGGAGCAACTTTAGTTTAATGGTTTTTTGCTTTAGCCAGAGGAAACATAAAAAAGCAAACTTTAAAGTTAACAGATTCTAAAACAAAAGGCAAATAAAGAAAGATGAGGAAAACAGGAAACAGAGAGTTAGATAAAGACATAAGCCTATAATAACTAAATACAAATGTTATTACAAAAACTCTTAAGAAGTCTTTAATATCTTAGCAACAATCTTCTGAATGATTTTCAATCTTTAGACACAATGTTCCAAAACGAAAGAGAGAGCAGAGACTTCACCTTCCAAAATTCTACAGAGCAAGACTTCACAAAGCTATGAGTTCATAGCATATCTCTAACATCTGAAGTTAATGATTGCCTCAGAAAAAATAGTAGCTTCTTGACGTGGAAACGTAATTGAGAGGTTGAATACTTCACTGTGTCTTGAGACGGTAGAAAAACCCGAAAATGAACGAAGCCCGCATGACATAAACATTACAGTCAATATCATACTCTTGGTGGCCGTCTCGAAGTTTCTGCTTTCCTGAAGAAATAGATTTGAAACAAAAGCTTATTAAAGTAGAGTTCTTTCTGCAGTAATAAACTTTAACTAAAGTGGTCAAAGTTCTTCACAAGTGCCTTTAATTCTTCTCTAAGGCTTTAAAATTAGATAAAGAAGAAGCTTTTACTAAAACATGATAACATTGTCTGCTTTCAAAAGACGAGCTCTTTAATGTACACAAAATGTATAGTGACACTGAAAAGAAGGAAAGAACAAGAATTCTGCATGCTAATAATCTTTTTAGAAACCAGTGATTATCGGTATCTGTGTATACAGTGACAACAAAAAAACTTGAACAGAGGAAACACTAATATTGGATGATTAGTTTTTGTATAAACGAACTTTAAACAAACTTCATGACAAAGTTCTCAAAACGCTTGATCTCTGGTAGCAAACTCAAAGAAGCAAAAGTAAAAGATTGAAAATTCGAGAGAGAAGGGATAAGAACCTGTTGTGGATAGGATCAGGTCCATTAGGAACTTTTCGCTTGCTTACATGAAACAGATTCACATCCTTACCACTAAACCGCAAAGTCTTGACATTTTCTGATGATGGAACACTTGGTGCAGAGTTTGCTAAGATACCGACAAGAAGAAACACAATCAAACCCAAAGATGCAATCACTCCAACCAAAGCTCTAATGCCATTTCCACCCATACTGAAACCTATGTCCCTACAGCTTCCTGTTTAACATAAACAACTGACCAACCAAACCCAAGAATAAACTGAGCAGAACATCCATGATGTTGGTGAAGTGACTGTCACATAAATAGAGAGAGATATCTTTGGACAGAAGAGGCTCAAAAAAGGGGAAAGCGAAATGGGAAGCAAAAAACAAGCATTTAGGTTGTTTTTATATACCTTGGAAGACAAATCCGTGATTGGCCCTATTTAAAGATGAAGCAACACAAAGCAACAATATACATACGTAGGTGTCCACGTAGAGAGAGAGAGAGGAGGCAAGAGCAAGTGAAAGTTAAGAAAAAACATATCTTTATGTAACATATGGGCCCGTTGAGTACCTTTTTCTTTGCTTTGATTTGTGAATTTTCATGCAGCAAACCATTGGGGACCTCACAAGCTCCCTTAACTACATATATTTTAAGCCATTTTAAAAGCAGAGGACAGTGTACCTTTTGTGACTGAGTGTATTAGCAAGCCTACTACTTTCCTTACCACTATCTTAAATCACTTGGATGTTTCCTTTAAACAATAACAAAATCAATTAAGAATGTAACAATACACAAGTAAGATAACCAAACCTGTGAAAAGGAGCTAGAGCCTACAATTTTTCTTCCTTGTTAAGTATTCCCTCCCTACCAAAAGCCAATTAGCAGCAAGAAATGTATGCTTGTTCTTCATAACCTTTAAACGATAAACTAAAGCAAAAACATTAAGAAACATATCTAAACTGTGAAAAAAAAAGAATCTATATCTGATTGACAGCTAGGGAAGATTGAGCCAGTTTGTTTCCATGACACAAGCAAACTTCCTTTTGGCCTTGGTGGGAAAGAAAAGCTTGCCTTCTAACATAGTAAAGCCAAAGTTTGAACAGATCTGGCCCCACAATTTCATTACTATATATCAGTTTCTCCTATATCATTTAGAATCTTACACATGGTCAGGATAGTGTCCTTATAGCATTGATTCTCACAGTGATTGTGTGAGCAAAGCCATGCCAGTATTGCACTCTAGAGGTGTCAAGTTACATGCTCTACTGAAGTGTTATGCACCAAAGTAAATTAAATTAGAAATAAAGAAAGAATGATTTAACACATACCTCAGTTACGTCACTTTCGGTATGGTTTTCTTTAATACGAAGTGATTCTTACGATTGTTACGGATGTATATGATACATAGATATAGAAACAATGAGTAGCATGGTGGCTCTCTCAGACCTTAAGAGCATCAAAAGAGGCCATATGTAATAGTAAAAAGGAGAAACTCTAACTGACTTCATATCTCAAACTGTATACAGATTACAGCTATATCTCTACTTCACAGACACACACAAGCCGACATACACCATTACCGATTTTAGAACTATCATAAGACTGCAACTTGTATCCAGCTTTAGTATTTGGCTACAAACAAAATGGCGACTGACGGACAAAAGCACCTGCAAAAATTTAAACTGAGGAACTAAGAATATGTGACATGAAGAAACAGAACTGAAAACAAAATGATCATGTATCACATGACAGAAGTAAATGCTCCTAGTCAAAGCTTTTGAAATGTAACAGCCAGAGGAGTAGTGAATATATATACTCATTTACACTGGAAACACTTACACTAGTATTCAAAGGTTAGAAGGAACTAGCTCTTCAGTCACAGTCTCTCTTCATTGCCTTAAACCGAAAAAAATGGCCAGATATAACTGTCGACAATCACTGTGGCTTTAAGATTTTCTTGGCTTCTGAGCCCATTTTGGTCCATATATAGCTAGATGTGTCCGGCCAAACCTTCTATCAGTCATCTATGAGAAAAAATTTCCCATCAACATTCATACAACCCCATTCATCAAACAAGTAATAAAAGGGAAGTAATTACCTTTTCAAGGCATCCACATGAATCAAGCATTGTTGTTCGTGATGGGTACTCGACCAACTAGGTCAGATTTTGTCCAAAAGAGGACGAGTATTACACATTGACCCAAAATCCTTATAAGATGGTTTAAAAAGGGAAATATATAGCTACTCACAATAAAAGTATTTTCCCCAATCGCTGGTGACTTAGCAATCTGATCCATCAGAACCTCATAATCAACCTCCATGTAAGGTGGCGTAACGCTGATATAATCAAACACTCCATCCTTACCTGATAGTAAAGAAAAGTCTTAATATAGGTTCTATTTAAAGCTGAAGTTAAGTGGTGAAATTGACAATAACATCTTCAAGACTAGACATACCTACTAATTTATCAGCACGTTCCAGGAAGTTTTCAACTCGAGCAGTGTGTATAACCGAAGCATCAACAAACCCAGTGTGTTCCAAGTTTGGTTGTAGAACATTTGAAACAACCCAAGGATCCATCTCAACAAAATGTGCCTGTTGAGAAATAATTCAAGTCCAAGATGGAAACACATGTTTAGTGATCACTTAAAGTAAAAGAGAATCCAACAAAGATCATACAATCACAGTTCTTTATTTCTTTGCTACCTCAGAACATCCTCGACTGATTGCTTCAATCCCAACAGACCCTGTACCACTATACAAATCCAACCACCTACCAGGACGCAGAGACGTTGGACAACCACCAGCAGCCTAAATAATGAGAAGAATCATGTTAACTCAGACACCAACAAACGCAGAAGCTCCTAAAATTAGTTACTCTTACCTGGAGAATTCCAAAAGCTGCTCCTTTAACAACTTCCATCATAGGTCTCACATCCATTCCCTTAAGAGAAAGCAATTTCTTTCGTTTCGCCGTTCCTGCAAGAACCTAAAACAATCTACACATTATAGATATCCAACAACAGTAACCCCCAAAGCAAAACACAATAAAATAAGCAAATACACACCTGCAGTAACCTATGAGTTGTTCTTGGCTGTACAACAACAACTTCTTCTACTTGTTGACTATTCCTTCCACTCATTTTCTCTTCTTTCCTTCTCGCCTTCTACAATGAGAACTAAAAGTTTCATCTCTCAACTATTCATCACAAACCAAAAAAAAACAATTATGGAAAAAAAAAACAGACCTTAGATTGAGACCCAAAGTCATCATTAGCATCATAACCATATCGTTCCAGCAACAATTTCTTATCCTCACTTGCCAAACCAGTTCCTGAATCTGAAAACCCACAAGACATAAACTGAGAAAAGACAGAACTTTATGAATGATTCTGTGAAAGATGCAAAATTTCACACTTTTACGACTCGAGACGACGAATGTTCGAACACGCAGTGGAGTAGAACCCTTAAAGAGATGAATTTGAGGGAAAGAAGAATACGAAACACCCAGATTCTTATTCATGTCAATGTTGATTCCTAGTGGAGAGAAAGATGACAACAAAACCGCCATTGCTGATAAAGTTTTCGACTTTGGGAGCTTGCAGAGAGAAATCGTCTGCAGAGAAGACGAATGATAGAAATAGAGTTAAAACCTTCTTCCAGAGCCAGAGGATCTATTTCTGTATCAAAAGGTGTTTAATTTTGAGCTTTGTATTTCAAGAGACTTGGTTACTACTTAAGTACTAAGTAAGTACTAATAAGAGAAGAGATATAACTTATTGAAAAAACATAGTTCTTGAAAATCATAAACCAGTTACAAGAGAAGTAACAACAATAGGGAAAAGAAGGGATCTAATAATCGAAATCATTCAAGAGTTGAGGAAACTGTGACAACATCTCTTGGTCTTTATCTAGTATTTCGTCAACGAAGGAACTCGCGGAATGACATGTTCCCGAGGCCTTTGAATCGATGTTTTGAGAGATGTATTCGGCTTCGATGTTGAAATGATGTTCGTTCTGCGTAAAAGTGAGGTCGCTAGTAGCTGAGGATCCCACTACTTGAGGAACCGGGTCCGAGAGAAGGAAATCGCTCCAGTAGAAGTTAGTAACCGGTGTTTGAGGTACTTGGTTTGGCTGAGTGATACTAGTAGAAGATGATGAGGAAGAGCATGAAGATGTGGTTCCATTGAGCAGATGATTTGGATGGCTATAGAAATGAAATGGAGTAGTTTGGTACTCAGAGGAATTTGTAAACATCATTGGAGAGTTGGTGTAATAACTCTCATGGTTTGTTGTTGTGTTTCTCATCATTTCCCAAGCTGAGTTGGATTGTGTGAGTATAGAGTTGTTAGATGGTTCTGTTTTGAAGGATGCATTTCCATGGCCGCTAATGTTTCTGAATTCTGCAAGGAGTTGAGAAACCGGTTTATGAGTCACCGGGTCTATCCCCATTTTCATCAGCTTCTTCTTCAGCTTTGTGTTCCAGTGATTCTTCACATCATTATCCGTTCTTCCTGGAAGCTTTCGTGCAATGGAAGACCACCTGAAAACATCAGAGGTTACAATTATTACTAATGAGATAAAAAGTTTGATAGATTCTTGTCATTGTTAAAAAGTTAGTTAGCAATTAGGTTGCTTCATTACCTGCTGCCAATGGCTCTATGACACTCAATGATAAGCTCTTCTTCTTGGGTAGAGAAGCTGTCATGTTTAAGGTCAGGTCTTAAGTAATTAGTCCATCTTAGTCTACAGCTCTTTCCACATCGATTCAGACCTGCGCCGAAGAACGAAAAATAACTCAGACTTGTTTGAAATGAGATTTCTTAAGAGTTAAGAGAAATGAGAGAGTTTTTTTTTGGAAAAACCTGCTTTTTTGGGGATCAAGCTCCAGTTTCCTACACCATGGATAGCAACATAAGCAAGGATCTTAGCGTCTTCTTCCTCGGTCCAGAGACCTTTCTTGACATTGGACTTGTCACAACAAGGAGGTCTTCCCATTTTTTGGTATTCAAACACAAGAGAGAAGATGAAGAAGAAGAAGAAGCTGAGAAATGTCTGAAAGGACAACAACAAAGGCTTTATGGAAATAGAGTGATGCAATGCAAAAGCTCTGAGAGAGAAAGAGAGAGAAGGTGAGGATCTCATGCTTGAAGGCTCCTAATTAACGGTAATTGCATGATTGTTACACTTCATTAGAAATATAGAGTCTCGAAGTGCATGACGTAGTTTTGGCAACTATCATCTCATGTACACTACTACTGATTGTATAATACTTAATTCAGTTATCATGTATCGCTTGCTTCAGGTTGATGATAACATAAACCGACTTTTATTAAGTTTTGGTCTAGTTATGAACCATAAGGAACATAACTTGCACATGAAACCAGTAACATAGAATCAGAATTATTTTTTTAGTATATAGTTCTAAATTTTTCATTCTATTGACGATATGTTTATCTACCCGAATGGCGAAAACCCGGTTTTTCGCTATACAAAAATTTTGATCCTTTAATAAGAGCTTTGATTTTACTTGTTGTTCTTAAGATGAGCAAGCTTTGCAACTCTTTCTGCAATATCCATGGTCTTTGTCTGAACCAACCATGTATGTTGGATTCTTCTGGCATTCCCCTGCCTTTGCCCATTTTTCGCAGCTCACATTCTCGTCCATACATCCAGATTGCTTATTAAACGCTCTTTCGAATGACTTAACGTGAATCCATCTGGTTGCTGACCATTTCTCTCCCTCAACCACTGGACAGCTTCCATGTAAGCTATTTGAATCTGTGGTTGCATTTGGGTGAAGATTGAAGAACAGTAATGCATCCCCTTTCCTCGGTTTCACTGCAAAGATACATAAATCAGATAGAGCAATATACCATTTGGAAAAATAGTTATACCTTTCATTATCATTTAATCAAACTACTACAATCCCCATTTGTGTTGAGCTTTCACAATTAAGCCAAACGCATGTTCAGGATACAGTATTCTATATCAAGCAAGCTATATACAGTGATCTTACCTGCATAGCCTTGTTTTGCACATTCGGTCCAGCTATCGTCTTTCAACTGAGTTGCTTTACCCTACAAGAATGTGTGATCAAACTGAAATGAGGCTACTCAGGAAACGAAATCGAAATATTAGATGAAAATTTAAGGAACCAGAAGTAATATATGTCTTTACCTTCCACATGGGAAACACTGTTTCTCCTCCCTTTTCAACATTGGACAAGTACATCAATACTGTGGCAATCCGATGACCACCGAGCTCTAGATTAGCCTGGTCGTGAAAGTAGTCAAAATGCGGTTCATACTTTTGACCATTCTCATAATGCAATATTTGCATGGATTCACCATTCTCTGATCCGCAACACAGACAAAAAAGAGATGAGAAGTTGTAAGCAACTAAAGTCTAAACAAAGAGACAGAATTAGGAAATCTATGTACATATGGCCAAAAATACCTTCGGGAAGAAAGGTCCACGCAGCAAGTTTTGCCTCCACATTACTTACTATATCATCCTACACATACATAGAACCATACCATTCAAACTCAAAGGTTAACAATCAGTGAATCACACAATCTCTAGACTATCCATATTTGCAATGAAGCTGCTACTTTGTCTAACCACAGAAACAGAATCCTACAGTATTGCAGGAAATGCATGTTTACTTGGTCAAGCGTTGATCAGTAACATAGAACTAGTCTGCCTAATTGCTGAAGTAATCTAACGGAGTACAACGCACACAAAAGCCACATTAGACCTCATAATAACAATCATTCTCCAATGATTAGCACGAAACTCAACATCCAAATCAATCCAGATACAAAACCACCGCTTCTAACAAGTCATTGCAAAGTTCTACGATATAGCCAACATAAATTTCTATAGATGCCTACATGTTCAGAATATTAACTAACCTGTCGTTTGGAGAGAAACATTCCAGAACTAGTGCGTACTTCACTCTCAACACTCTCACCAGAATCATTATCAGCCACCATTGACTTCTCAAGCTTCCCTTTCGCCTAAAAAAACAAATATCACAATCACAAAAACATTCTTTCATCATCATCATCATCACTACTTAAAAAGCTTAAGTAAAGATGTTTAAGATTCAATACCAATTTGATAAAATGATCACATTCCTCATCAGAAAGAAACCCTTCATACAAAAAAACTCTGCAAAAAAAAAAAANA
>Ga0041059_1001562_pt1 | contig 18025 bp, 14 predicted proteins | sample AraColnosormetaG_FD_56232 | JGI IMG/M metagenome (GOLD analysis project Ga0041059, IMG submission 56232) | Arabidopsis roots microbial communities from North Carolina, USA - Col MF nosort | ecosystem: Host-associated > Plants > Roots > Unclassified | place: USA: North Carolina | collected...
TTTTTTTTTTTTTACTATTAAGCTTATGTGTTTTTTTATTTCTTTTTTCTTTGTAAATAGGGAGACTTTACTTCAATATATTTCTGAAGGAGATGATGTACAAGCTCAGGGTTCCTTGTTTGTGCTAGCCACTCTGCTGCAGACAAAAGGTATTGGCAGTGGCATTGTCATTGTGCAGATTCTTCTTGCCTTTTCTGGTATTGACGTCTTAAATTCTGATTTTGGTAGAACTTGAAGAGTCAATGCTAGATGCTTTTGGCATTCTTCCTCAGCGTAAGCAGCACAAAAAACTTTTGCTGGTGAGTTTCTGTCATTATCCTTTATTCTTGTGCGTAATATATTTTCCAGCAAATTTTGCCAGGGAAAGTCTCATCTGCATGGATTTTGTTACTAATACCTTTTACTTGACCATCTACTAAAGCATATTAGCATGGACCAAAAAATATGGACTACCTTTTTTCCTTATTATTCAAAACTTAATTGGTAGCTATCTCTGACAGCAATCTTTGGTTGGGGAGGACACTGGTGAAGAACAACTATTTTCACCGCGAAATGGTTCCATGAGAGATGGCTTAAGTAGTGAACTTGATTGGTATCTACGGAGGTTGGAGGTACTTCACTGCATCTCTTAAACTCCATCTCTTTGGTGTTGTATTATTCTGTGATTGACTCATTCGTTCAAGTACCTTCAACAGGAGCAGTTTGGAGTGTGCTGTTCATTGCCTGGGGCTGCAAGGTGCCCCCGTGTACATAGACATCAGGTAAATATGAATGTTTGTAAACCTGACCTACTAGCCTAGCTTCTTCTGAAATTCCAAATGCTAAAGATTGGTTCTTTTTCATAACAGTGCAAAAGTTCTTGTCTTAATTTAATTACAAATATGGTGTAGGTGGTGGATACATTGGTCACTCTTCTCTGCCGAGAAAACATATCTGCAGAAACATTATGGGATGGAGGATGGCTTTTACGCCAATTGCTTCCTTATAGTGAGGCAGAATTTAATCGTAAACATCTCAAGATGCTGAATGTATGTTGCTTTCAAGATGTTTTTTTCGGTTTGCCACTGTTTCTCTTTCCCCTCTCCCTCTCTTGATTATTTACCTCCTGCTTATCGCAGGTTTCGTATGAGAAATGCAAAAATTCCCTTACCAGGGAAATTAAAGGTATCTGGCCTGATCTACTCATCAGGGTACTGCTTGATGAGTGGAGAAAGTGCAAAAGAGGCAAGTAAAGAAGCGAATTTTGGATACGTTGGATTTCGTTTGTAAGAATATGTTCAATGATTCTGATACCAATTCTCTTTTGACAGTAATCGAAGCTCCATCCCCTCAAAAAGAGCCTAAATCTGTTCTTCTTCAGCTGGATAGATCCTCTTCTAATGGTAGGATATTTATTACACATTCTACGCAATTAGCTGATGACAAATGTGAATGATATGGACATTCCTTGTTGAAACCCTATTTATGCAAACCATTAACACCTGAAGATCTTTTATAGATAACTCTGTTAGCGAATCATCATTCACAGCTGGTGAAAGAATGTGCGAGGTGGTAAAGGTATGTTAATCGTTTTCTCTTTATATTTCTATCAGCGCTTGTCGTTTATGTATATGAATACGGACATTTGATTATCAACCCTTTCCTCCTTATAGGTTTTCGTGCTTCTTCATCAACTCCAAATTTTCTCGCTCGGTAGGTCCTTACCCGAGCAGCCGCCTATTTATCCTCCAGCCGACCGATCTGAAACTTCTCGTGCCACAAGAGCTGGTCTGGATGTATCAGTCCCCAAACCTGGCACCGAACTGAAGCTAGGTTAGCGCATGATGCTTTTATACTTCTCCTACTTACACCATCTAACCAATTACATGATGTCATCTCTTGTATTTCTTAGAACTCCAGTTTGATTGATTTGTCTCGGTATCCATAGGTAATCTAATATTTGCAATTTCCTGGTGCAGTTGATGCTGTACCCTGTAGGATTGCCTTTGAAAGAGGCAAGGAACGAGATTTCTCATTTCTAGCATTATCATCCGGTGAGTCTGGATGGATTGTCCTTGCTGATCCAGATAATGGAATCGTCCGTGTAACGGCACCTTTAGCCGGCTGCAAAGTACGTAATCACCTTCACTGTCTTCTTCTTTAACGAAAATGCCCGTGAAGATCCACAGGAAGGCCTGAAATATTAACATAGTACATGATCTCTATCATCTTTTGTTTGCTTTTCAGCCCCGAATAGATGAAAAGCACCCGAGATGGCTACACTTGAGAATCCGACCATCTACATTACCGTTGTTGGATCCAACAAAGCGAGGAGTCTATGAGAAGCTCAAGTCCAAAGGTCTAGTAGATGGGAGATGGATATTAGCATTCAGGGACGATGAATCTTGCCACTCTGCTTACTCAATGGTTGCAGGTGAGATCGATCTACAATGCAGCGAGGTAGAAAGAAGGTTAAGGCCATTGTTTGACCTTGAAAGAAACCAGCTAGAAGATCAATGAAACATCATACTGCCGATACCTTGCCTTCATCGATCGACTTTGTCTTCGTCGGGTTTGAGATCTCACATTCAAAAGTTTGGTAATGATCTTCCCCATCTTGAATATACTAAACTCCAAGCAATTTAGATGCACTCTTAGGAGCAGCTTCCATGATTCTTGCAACGTACCCAGTTTTCAGGTACCTTGTTTCACAAGTTTCGTGTCCATTTTTTGTTTGTTTGTTTTCGTTTATTATTTTTTTATTTTTTTTTGTAATAGTGGTCTTAATGTAACATCATTGTATAAAATACCATTTGCTTCATCGACATATCATCTAACGACCATATACCTATGTATCAAGATATTGTAGGTTTGCGACATATGGAGATTCTCATTTCATTAATGAGCTCCAAAAGAAACAAACTTTATTCAGCTGATATGTTCTTCCTCATAAACATGCATTATTAGATTGTTATATATCACAACATTGGGCACCAAACCTTGAGGCATTTGACACCTAGTTTTGCGGAAAGAACTAATATACCGCAAGTGGATGGTGAAATGTTGCAGAAGTAACTACGGAATCAAACCAATCCTCATGCAAATGAAGAAGAAAAGTGTATGATTTTGTGTCGTACTACCTAATAACCAAGTTAAATCAAAAATTTGGAAATTTTATTGGTAATACCTAATAAAAAAAAAATTGGACCAAAAATTAACAAATGGATTAAAAAAAAAATCAACTCCCGCTTCACAAAACAACAAAAAATGTAACATGAAGGAATGAAACCAAACACATATGACTCAGTGATGAAATACATAACCAACTAACCAAAGCAAACTTTTTGAATAAATAGTTCTAAAATTTTCTTTATATTGGTGCCCTAAAACTGCTTTATGGGAGGGACAGACTCATAAGCCGTTTTAACAAGAAAAAAGAAAAGAATGGAAGCCGTCTTAAGCCTACCATTAGAAGCAAATAGCTTTAACTTTCGAATTACGATTTCTAATGTAAGTTCTTGAGTTTAGGACACACTATTATTAAATTATAAACATTCAAACTTTTTGTATGAATCTAGATTTTAAAAGTTGTCAGTAAATGTATGTTAAACAATTTTGTATAAAAGTTGCTCAATGCAATTCGAAATTTCGAGGTTTTGGGATTAGAACATTTGCAAAACAGATAACGCATGTGTTTGGGAAAGAAGAACAAACATGGGGCCACACACTACCATGAGAGAATTAACATGACAGATAGGAGCAGGCGTGTAATGTGTCTCAATTATTATTTTTATAGCAAAAATTGTTATTCGATTTTTCAACCAAAAAAATAAGTTTTCATTACATTTTCACATCCTGCAAAAATGTTCCCTCCTCTCAGCTTTGCATGAGAGTTCCCATTGAACTTAACTTTGAGTAGCTAACACTTCTCTCAATTTTTTTGTTCCCCTAAAAAACAATAACCCAATTGATATTATTTGGCCATTATATTTGCGTATTTTAGTAGAGCTGTAAAACGTATTTAAACATACCTAAATAGATCCGTCCGCATGGATAATATTTTTGTGGGCTATAAATTGATCGGTCTATGTCAACAAGACAACAACAGACCAAACTAGACCAAACTAGACCAAACTATGGGTGTCCGCATCCGTGGCCGTAACATTTGGTAAACATTGCAAGAAGCGATCCACAAGCAATAGAAGAATTTATTTAAAATTATTTTTATTCCGGAAACTAAGATTGAAAAAAAAATTGAAACTAAATTTGCATATAGTGGAAGTTGAAAATGATTGGTTTAAGGAAAATGGTCCCCAAGAGAAAACAAAGGGAACAAGAAAAGCAGAAAAACATAAGAAACAAAGGAAATGAGAAAAAGCCTGAGAAGAAAGTAATAATAATATGTCTAGAATAAGAGCAGATTTGAAGGGCATGCTTGTTCTTTGTCTCCTCCACCTTCTTCTTCCTTCTCCTTCTCATGTCTTTTCATTTTCATTTTGTTCTTTCTGTTCGCCATTTGGTCTTCCACAATCGGACCCACCAAATATTTGTTTTACGAATCTTGAAATTTCGTATAAGAATCGATCGGAGGAAGGAGAAAAGAAACAGAGCAAAGTAGAGAGATATAGAGAGAACAATGGAGATGAAGAGAGACATTAGAGTGGAGGAAGAGAACATGTGTACTTCATTGTTGACTGCAGTTGTTGTTCTTTCAATGGCTTGTCTTAAACACTTCTCTTCTGTATCGTATTTGATCGAGCAATGGCGTTCGTTGGTGTTTCTTATACTCAACGTCGTTCTCTTAGCCGTTTACTTTACCTCGACTCGTCCTAACCTCGGGAGGAGTCATGATTTCAAGACTCGTCGAGGAGGTAGATTGAGAATGATGCGAGAGAAAAAGAATAAGATTAAGAAGAAGAAGACAAGGGTGGTGGTGGAACCGGCTTGTTTTGACCAAGGTTTCTTACTTGTTGAGCCAAAGGAAGTGATCAAGAAGTGTGTTTTAGTGGAGGAGACGAAAAGAGTTTGCCCTAAATTTGAGGAAACTGTGAAAGATTGCTTGTTTCACAAGAAAGAAATAGAGTATAATGGAGAAGAAGATGAATTTGAGCCAGGGAGGTTATCCAATGAGGAGTTGAACGAGAGAGTTGAAGCGTTCATCACGACGTTTAGACAACATTTGGTGCTAGATGCGAGACGAGGTAGAGACAGAGAAACTGATCAGAAGATGAGACCAAAAGACTCTGACAGTAGCTTTTTAGTTCGGGAAGTCACTTGTTTGGTTTAAGAGTTTCTCTCTACAATCTTTTTTTCATCTTAAGATTCGTTCGGTTTTGTTCGTTCTTTGGCTTCGTTTCTTTTGTGAGTTTGAGCTAATAGCTCAAAAGATCGCATCTTCTTTTTTTGATGTAATGCCATAAGAACACAAAAGTATATTCAAAAAATTTACATAACAACAAAAAATCGAAAATATAATCTTCTTCGAAATTTTAAATCTTCTATGTAAGTCAAAATATTAAATGACATAAACCAGTGAAGAAAATTAACTTGTTGTACATGTGGAGTCGGAGATTCACACTTATGGATTTTGGGTGTTTGAGTGTATGATAAAAAAAAAAAAGGAACGAAGCTCTTTCATCATAATGAACAAAGATCACTTGCAATTTCTAGTGTAAAAATGTGGATCCCTGCCCAAGCCTATGTTGTTTAGTGGCAAAAGAAAGTTTTGGTGAATGGTAAAACTCTGATACCTAAGTTCGATTATCCCTAAAAACAAAAATACATTTGTTTGGGAAGTCTGTCACTTGGGTCTTTGTCCAACTGGTTTACATGATAGTTAGAAATGTAGGCGGCCTTACAATCCCTTATAATTAGTCGGAAAGCATTATAAATTCGGATCAGACTGTATGGTAGCTCAATTCTACCTGTATCGAGAGAAGTCTACTCTATAACACTTCGGTGCATTCCTAACAAAGCTAACCAAATCAGCCGATAGGGTACATCAAAAAAAAATATGGATCCCTTTCTTGTGCTTAGAGAAGACATTTCGGTCATTTCAATCTTCGAGATCCCCATTGGCACGTGCACCTCTCCGTGATTCTTGAATCATCCATAGTAAATTCAACGACTTCACGATCAATTATATGAGTCTTTTAGCTGGTGGAAGCATTTCACATGGAGGACCAAACTCCTTCAATGGAGCTCTATGTTTAGAAGTGAGATCAGAAGGAGATGGACTTTTTAAGCCCAATAGGCCAATACTAACACATTCATTAAGTCCATAAGACATATGTGACCACACCAACCACCTAGTTTTGACAAGTTATTAATGAAAGACACATCTTGCAATGACCAAACATATTTTAAAACTGTTTTTTCATGTTTAATAGTAATTGATTACCAAGTGTCATTAGCTCAATTGGTAAATACCTTATGCGACGTTTAGATGTCGTCGGTTCGAGTGACGCTTGGAACAAAACTAATATTACATGATGTGGTTTTGGATCTGGTGGATTACGGATTGTGGCCAGAACATCTTAATATCCAGAAGAAAAAAAAATATGATTTTAATTATTTTAAGATTAAAGCTATATCAAAATTGAACTCAGAAATTTGATAAAAACATATGATCATGCATTTGCAGTTCATACTCAAATTTAAAAACAGAATTGGAACAATCGTAAGTTACATAAATAACGTTTATAAACGCATACCTAAAGACCCGATATGTAAACTTAAGTTGGTTGTAGTTGGACCAGTTTCTACTTTCTAGTCTTATATAGACTCATAGTACGTTCAGTGCCAAGGTTATGGTTAATAATTATTTTTTTTGTTAACCATACAATTCCGTTTTCACACAACCAATTCACATAGGTCTTGTGATTAAACACAGAAGTTCCTGACCGACCCCAGATATCTCATATCCAAAAAGTCTTAAAAAGTCTTATAACGACCTTGATCGAGTATCTCATAATGACTCCCTAAAATCTCATCACGACTTCAAAGGTCTCAAAAATATCATAACATTTTTGAATAATTCAAATATTCACTAATATAAGTTTCTAATTTCGTAAAACTTATTTAACAATAACAACACTTTATTTTCTCACCATTGCAAAAGCACTTTATTTCACAAAACAAAGTCACTTACTTTTTGTATTGTATGATATAAAAGTTCGATGAAAGACTATATATACACTTTTCTTGTTTGTTTGGGGCATTAAAAGTTTTAGGCACAGCTCTCGATATATTTTTCTAACTATTGTATAGTGGTCAGTGAATTTATATTGAATTAATACATTTCTCTTTGTTTCATACTAATTTTAGTTTTACTATACAAAAACAGCTAAAGTCAATGATACATTGATGACATATCTGGTACATATATATTACTTTGTTTTATTATGATCAAATTGGTCTTGAACTGACTAGAGTCTGCCATGAATGTGGCATCTTAAAACATTTGCATGGGCACCCATTTTTGTGGGGAAAATTTAAAGTTTCACAATAGATGAAAATATGTAAATATAATTGAGGAATTAGATAACAATAAGTCAATAACAAAAGTTCTTATTTCATAAATCCTATCGGCTGATCCGGTCAGGTAGAAATGCACCAATATGCTTAATAGTGTGGATTTCTTCCGGAAGAACCACCACATTGCATGTTTGTCCCAAATTTAGAATGTTTTCTGACTATTTACTAAAATTGATTATTTCTTAAGCGTTAGAATTGAACGCTTTTCTAAAATTAAATTAGAAGTTATTTAAAAATATATATATAAACTTAATTGTACTAAGAATATTTTTTTCGTAAAAAATAAAGAAAAAGAAATTAAAAACTAATACCAAAAAAGTATAGGAATTGATTCATAATTGTCTATAACCGCTGAAAACTGCCTAAAACTACCCAAGACCAATTAATTACATATTTACATCTGAAACTAATCAATTTCAATCAGTCTTTAGATGTTTTTTCTAAAACCAGGTTTTAGAACACTGCAATGATTTGCCAGCGCTATCTAATATAAACTGTTGTGTTTCTTACCTGAAAATGTATAAAGATAAAAACCACGCATCTCATAAGTTTAAAAGAAAGAAAATATTTAAAATAGTTTATATGAAATGCTATAAAATCATGTTATATTTTTCGTTAGCATTGAAAAGCCAACGGCCTCTCGCTTCCCGGTTGCTGCTACTTGCAATATAAAATGACCAGGAAGACGTGAACAAATTACAACACACGTGAAAATCGAAAAATTTAGATTTCTTTAACATATTAAGTTTAGAGTCTTCATTAATAGTGCCATTTGCTCTTAAAAAATGAGGACTTTGTATGTTGTCGTTTCCCCAAGGTCAATGTGTCGTTTAGTATTTCTTTTTTCGAAACCCAAAGTAAGCAAAAGGAGAAGGAAGAAGATCATGAAGAGTTTTGGAAGCGTAAGATCAATATTCATGCATGCGAACAGTGTGGATTTAGTGCTGATGGGATTAGGTTTAATCGGAGCCGTCGGTGATGGCTTCATCACTCCTATAATATTTTTCATCACCGGGCTGCTACTCAACGACATCGGTGATTCCTCATTCGGTGATAAAACCTTCATGCATGCCATCATGAAGGTCTTTTTCTCTCTTCTTTATTCTATGTTCTCTGTTCTTGGTCTTAGCAAGATTGAATGACGACATGTGTTTAGGAATTATGAGTCGTGTATAAATCCAATCTAATACATAAGAGATATGAATCATTTTATTTCATTCATTGCTAATTGGTTTAAAAATGGAACCACGAGAGTTGTGAGATGGAGTAAATCTAGCTATAACCCTTTGTTGTGAATAATATTTATCATATATAAGAAAAGAGTACTAATGTATATTCGTTTTTTCTTACACAAACATTGGCTAAATAACAGAATGCCGTAGCTTTGCTTTATGTCGCTGGTGCATCTTTGGTGATATGTTTCGTTGGTAAGTTTTTTAGATAATGTTTAACACCAAAAAGAAAGCTAAATTTGGTGCATTTCAACATAATAAATTTTATTGAAATTTGTGGATGGTTTTCCAAATACAAACAAAACAGAAGGATATTGCTGGACTAGGACAGGGGAGAGACAAGCATCAAGAATGAGAGAGAAGTACTTAAGAGCAGTGTTAAGACAAGATGTGGGTTACTTTGATCTTCATGTTACAAGCACTTCTGATGTTATCACCAGTGTCTCTAGTGACACCCTCGTGATCCAAGACGTCCTTAGTGAAAAGGTCTAACCATTATATCTCTAAATAATCAATATAGTTGCTTCTTTTATTGAAAAAGGTCTCACAAGTGAAAACTTTATATATTTGTTTCAAACAGTTACCAAATTTTTTGATGAGTGCATCGGCGTTTGTCGCAAGCTACATCGTGGGTTTCATCATGCTGTGGAGACTAACAATAGTAGGTTTCCCGTTCTTTATCCTCCTCTTGATCCCTGGACTGATGTGCGGACGAGCCCTCATCAACATCTCGAGAAAAATACGTGAAGAGTATAATGAGGCTGGTTCTATTGCCGAGCAAGCCATCTCGTTGGTGCGAACCGTCTACGCATTTGGTAGTGAGAGGAAGATGATATCGAAATTCTCAGCTGCGCTTGAAGGCTCAGTGAAGCTAGGGTTGAGACAAGGAATAGCTAAAGGAATCGCCATTGGGAGCAATGGTGTCACTTACGCCATTTGGGGGTTCATGACTTGGTACGGAAGTCGGATGGTTATGTACCATGGAGCTAAAGGCGGTACTATCTTCGCAGTCATCATATGCATCACCTATGGTGGCACGTAAGTATATATACATGTCTAAGGCTCTTTGGTATTCTTATTATAGTTTTGATATTTTGTATCTTACGTAGATCACTTGGTCGAGGTTTGTCGAATCTCAAATATTTCTCCGAGGCGGTTGTAGCAGGGGAAAGGATTATTGAAGTGATAAAAAGAGTTCCCGATATTGATTCGGACAACCCGAGAGGTCAAGTTCTTGAGAATATTAAAGGAGAAGTCCAGTTTAAGCATGTGAAGTTCATGTACTCATCAAGACCCGAGACACCAATCTTTGATGATTTATGTCTAAGAATCCCATCTGGTAAATCTGTTGCTCTGGTGGGTGGAAGCGGATCAGGAAAATCAACTGTGATATCGCTTTTACAAAGATTTTATGACCCCATCGTAGGAGAGATTCTTATCGATGGTGTGTCTATTAAAAAGTTGCAAGTGAAATGGTTGAGATCACAAATGGGTCTAGTTAGCCAAGAGCCAGCACTCTTCGCCACATCGATAGAGGAGAACATATTATTTGGTAAAGAGGACGCATCCTTTGATGAAGTAGTGGAAGCTGCAAAGTCCTCAAATGCTCATGATTTCATTTCTCAGTTCCCTCTTGGTTACAAAACTCAGGTTAGATTCCAACTTTAGAAAATTTGATTATTGTTTAACTTTCTCAAAATGGATATTTAGTTTTTCTTATTTACAAAAAAAGGTTGGGGAGAGAGGAGTGCAAATGTCAGGGGGTCAGAAGCAAAGGATTTCAATTGCACGTGCGATAATCAAATCACCGACACTTCTACTGCTAGACGAGGCAACAAGCGCATTAGATTCAGAATCCGAAAGAGTAGTCCAAGAAGCCTTAGACAATGCCACTATTGGTCGTACAACTATTGTTATTGCTCACCGCCTCTCTACTATTCGTAATGTTGATGTTATATGTGTATTCAAAAATGGTCAGATTGTAGAAACTGGATCACACGAAGAGCTCATGGAGAATGTAGATGGTCAATACACTTCTCTAGTCCGCTTACAAATCATGGAAAATGAAGAATCAAATGATAACGTTAGCGTAAGTATGCGAGAGGGTCAATTCTCAAATTTCAACAAAGACGTGAAGTATAGTTCAAGACTTTCTATTCAAAGTCGGTCTTCCCTTTTCGCAACTTCAAGCATTGATACAAATCTTGCTGGTTCAATTCCAAAGGATAAGAAGCCATCTTTTAAGAGATTGATGGCGATGAATAAACCAGAGTGGAAACATGCATTGTATGGTTGCTTAAGTGCAGTCTTGTATGGAGCCTTACACCCAATTTATGCATATGCTTCAGGATCAATGGTGTCAGTGTATTTTCTAACGAGTCATGATGAGATGAAGGAGAAAACAAGGATCTATGTGTTGCTTTTCGTTGGTCTAGCTGTTTTATGTTTCTTGATCAGTATCATTCAACAATATAGTTTTGCTTACATGGGTGAATACCTAACGAAACGTATACGAGAAAATATTCTCTCAAAGCTATTGACCTTTGAGGTAAGCTGGTTCGATGAAGACGAGAACTCGAGCGGATCAATTTGCTCTAGACTAGCCAAAGACGCAAACGTGGTATGTCTTCTGTCTTACTAATTTAAACTCTACAAATCAACCTTTTTACCAATGATTCCATAATATTTTGTTATGACAGGTGAGATCGCTTGTTGGTGAACGAGTGTCGTTGTTGGTACAAACTATATCAGCAGTGAGTGTAGCTTGCACACTTGGTTTGGCCATTTCTTGGAAATTATCCATTGTGATGATTGCAATACAACCAGTGGTTGTTGGATGCTTCTACACTCAACGCATTGTACTCAAAAGCATATCGAAAAAAGCCATTAAAGCACAAGATGAGAGCAGCAAACTAGCGGCAGAAGCTGTATCCAACATCCGAACCATAACAGCATTTTCGTCACAAGAACGGATCCTAAAATTACTCAAAATGGTTCAAGAAGGACCACAAAGAGAAAATATCCGTCAATCGTGGTTAGCAGGGATTGTGCTAGCAACTTCTAGAAGTCTCATGACATGCACTTCAGCTTTGAATTACTGGTACGGTGCTAGACTTATTATTGATGGGAAGATCACGTCAAAAGCATTCTTTGAGTTGTTTATACTCTTTGTGAGTACGGGTCGGGTTATTGCGGACGCGGGAGCAATGACGATGGATCTAGCCAAGGGCTCGGATGCGGTCGGATCAGTATTTGCGGTGTTAGATCGTTACACAAACATTGAACCGGAGAAACCGGATGGTTTCGTCCCACAAAACATAAAGGGACAAATAAAGTTTGTCAATGTGGACTTTGCGTACCCAACACGCCCTGATGTGATTATATTTAAGAACTTCTCCATTGATATTGACGAGGGAAAGTCGACAGCGATAGTGGGTCCAAGCGGGTCAGGTAAATCAACTATAATCGGGTTAATCGAACGGTTTTATGACCCGTTAAAGGGTATTGTAAAGATCGATGGTCGTGATATAAGGTCTTATCATTTGAGATCACTTCGTCAACACATAGGTTTGGTTAGCCAAGAGCCAATATTATTTGCTGGGACAATCCGAGAGAACATCATGTATGGAGGAGCATCTGACAAGATTGACGAGTCAGAGATTATCGAGGCGGCCAAGGCAGCCAACGCTCATGATTTCATCGTAACATTATCGGACGGCTATGATACGTACTGTGGAGACAGAGGAGTACAACTATCTGGTGGTCAAAAACAGAGGATCGCGATTGCTCGTGCGGTTTTGAAGAACCCATCAGTGTTGCTTCTTGATGAAGCTACGAGCGCTCTTGACAACCAATCAGAGCGCATGGTGCAGGATGCACTCGGGCGTTTGATGGTTGGAAGGACAAGTGTTGTGATCGCTCATAGGCTTAGCACCATTCAAAACTGTGACACGATAACTGTTTTAGACAAAGGGAAAGTTGTCGAATGTGGAACACACTCTTCCTTGTTAGCTAAAGGTCCTACGGGTGTATATTTCTCTCTGGTCAGTCTCCAAAGAACTCGTTACTGAAGGTCAGATGTTTTATTTGAATCTTTTGTGAACGTTTAGTTATTGTACTTTTAGCCCCCAATATACATGAGGGAAACCAGTTAGTTTGTAACATGCACCCATTTAGTTTTACAATTTTCCAACATAACTCATGCTTTAATAGTTTCGATAAATATCGTAAACTATATTTGGATGTAGATATGGAACATTATGTTATCATTGTTGCCATGAAAAATAATTTGCTCACCACTATGGGGTTAGTCTAACAACTGACACCACGTACTGCCCGAAAAATGGGGAATCATTGATATATTTCTCAATTATCTAATGTTGCAACAAGAGAAAAAGAAAATAGAAAGACCAAAAGCAAAAAAAGAAAGGCCAAATAATATCCATGCATATGATGTGTGATCTATAAATATATTCAATGAATATAATAATTTAAAGGTTTTTAGAGAACTATAATTAAATAAGTAAACGAAGAAAAACTACACACCTTATTATATGATGAAACTCTTTAAACTATTTTAACTGAATAATTATGTTTTAAATAATAGTAAGGAGGAAACGTTTATTTAAAAAATAATATTTCTCTTCCACGAACCTATAGTACTGTCGAATCTAGAATTTTATGATGGACGTAGAAACATTCTTTCACTATGCTAAAGAACTGGCATAATATAAACTAAATTTTATATATATGATATGAGCACTATATATGTAATCTTATATTTTTAGTTGTAGTGGTTAGTATCAAATCTATATTAATTTACACTTTTATTGTTTCAATACACTCCTTCTATTTCAATATAAATGATGTTTTACACCATTTTTGTTTCAATTAAATAACGTTAAAATATAATATCTTTTAAAATAAATTTTAATAAGGTTTTACTAAATTTTAGGTGAAATTATAATATGTTTTAGAGTTAACCCAATTTAGTCATATAATTTATTTTTTATTTTTTATCATGAAATATTTTTTAGGAAACAAACGAACCTGTGAAAAATTGTTTACATAAATAATGTGTAGCGTTCTACACGAATTTTTCGTGCTTAATAATCTATCTTGACATTTGTATTACGAAAAATTAAAGATAAAGAAAAGGTAATGAATTTTTCCTTGTCAGTCTAAAACTCCTCCAAATATGATAAAAATGATGGCCATTCTGTTGGGGAAGACACCATCTTACTTGTCTGAACAGTCTATAAAAAAAGTTATTTCTTACTTGTCGACACCAATCATACACTTCATTGCCCAAGGTAGGGCTTCGACTTCTGAATAAAGAGGAGATAGACTTTTACGCAGGTTAGCAGCTCCCATGGTTGACGCCTCTCTATTTAAAGATGTGCAAAACCACCTTAGTCCTGAAAACTTGTCGCTTTCTTTCCAAGATCCGTCCACAAAACAACAAAAGCCAGAGTACGTATTATCTTGTGAGATATTACTCACTCGAATTTGTTATTTCGATTGCATAGAAACGTGGTTTTCAGTATTAAACTCAGCTTGCGCTAACTGCCACGATTGTGCCTCTTTTTCAGTTAGACATAACACATCTAATAGATCTTTTTCCACATTTTCAAATACTTTTTCATTCCTTACTTTCCAAATATACCAAATTATCCATGGATATGCAGATGAATCAAATTCTGAAGGGATTCTTGAGAATAAGTGATCCAAATTCGCATAAATAGAATTTGTGGGAAAAATCCCTGGGACCGTAGAAATCTTCGAGAGTGCCCATATTTGTCTCGCTAGATGACACTAGAAAAATATATGGTTTACTGTTTCCTTAATAGTGCCACATCTAACACATCCTGAATCATAAATTATACCTTTCTTCCTCAAATTGTTTGTTACCGGTACAACGCCTGATAATATTTGCCGTAAAAAATAACGTAATTTAGGCGGACATTGCAATTTCCAAACATGTGATTTTAGAGCTTTGATTTCTGGACCAATAAAAGATGAATTATTTACCAAGTTTTTCATCCGTGCTATATGGTAGCCAGATTTAACTTTATAGTTTCCGGATTTTGTGAAATGCCAAACTGGGATATCATCTCTTATTGACGCACCCAAGTGCACATCACTTATCAGCTGGACATTTTTCGGATCAAAGAGCTCTTTCAGGAGATCAATACAGATATGAGTAAAGCATATGATAGGGTTGAATGGAATTTTGTTAAGGAGTTATTAAGGAAGATGGAATTTTGCGAAAAATTGATATCTTGGATAATGTGGTGTATTACTTTAGTCCAGTATAGGGACCTTATTAATAGACAACCTAAAAGACTAATAATACCAGAACGGGGATTAAGACAAGGAGATCCACTTTCTCCTTACTTATTCATACTCTGCACTGAGGTGCTAACAACAAATATCCGGAAAGCTGAACAACCAAAATTGATCACGGGTATCTAAGTAGCAACAACGAGCCCTTCAGTTTCTCACTTGTTATTTGCAGATGATAATCTTTTCTTTTGTAAAACTGATAAAGAACAGTGCGGAGTAATATTGATATCTTAAAACAATATGAAGCGGTTTCGAGACAAATGATAAATTGTACAAAATCATCGATGCAGTTTGGGCATAAAGTAGATGATGCTATAAAGACAGAAATTAAATTGACCCTGGGTATACATAATATTGGAGGCATGGGTTCTTATCTCGGACTACCGGAAAGTTTAGGGGGCTCTAAGACAAAGCTTTTTTCCTTTGTTAGAGATAGATTGCAAAGTAGAATAAATGGCTAGTTGGCTATATTCTTATCGATAGGAGAGAAAGAAGTGATGATCAAATCGGTAGCTGCAGCATTACCAACTTATGTGATGTCTTGCTTTAGGCTCTTGAAAACAATTACTTCTAAACTAACAAATGCGGTAGCAAGGTATTGGTGGAGCTCGAATGGTGACTCTAGAGGTATGCATTGGATGGCTTGGAATAAACTGTGTAATAGTAAATTGGAAGGTGGTTAGGTTTTTGGGATGTAGATGATTTTGATTCGGCCTTACTTGCGAAACAGTTATTGCGGTTAATTTCGTCTTCGGACTCTCTTTTTTAAGGTTTTTAAAGGGAGATATTTTAGGAAATCCAATCCTTTGGAAAATATAAAATCATGCTCTCCGTCTTATGGCTGGAGAAGTATTTGTTAAGCTAGATCTCTGGTTAATAAAAGACTTATTAAAAGAGTAGGTTCAAGGACATCCATCTCTGTTTGGGAGGACCCGTGGATCCTGGCTCAATTTCCGAGACCAACAAAAAGTAATTGTTCAACTATTGACCCATCTTTAAAAGTTCAAAATCTGATAGTTAGTCATATATTTTACTCATTATAATCTTATAACACATGTAATAAATTTTATATATAAAGTATGGTTTTCAAAGTTATGAACTCGCGTGATCATGATACGTGTCAAGTCTATCGTTTAGATATTGACATGTTTCTTATATAAATAGAAAAACTAAAAAAAAAAACATATATATCAAAAATATTTAACTTTTATTTTTTTTTAACTAAAACGGAAAACTAAAAATAAGATGGAATGTATATACTAAAACTATATTTGTATTACAAAATCGACTTGTATTTCAATTTGAATACAATCGAATTCAAGTGTATTGTATTATGATAAAGTAGATATTTAAATTGTATTATGATACAATCGTGACACGTGTCAAGTTTATCGTTCAGATATTGACATGTGTCAAAAAATATTTACTTTTTTCTTAATTAAATAGGAAAACTAAAAAAGAAACACATATATCTAAAATATTTAACTTTTAATTTTTTAACTACAAAGAAAAACTGAAAATAAGATGAAATGTATAAAATAAAACTATATTTGTATTACAAAATCGACTTATATTTCAATTTTAATACAATCGAATTAAAGTGTATTGTATTATGATAAAGTAGATATTAAAATTGTATTGAAAATTTTAATTTGTAAGATTTAAAATTTGGTTTAAGAAAATAATAAATTTAATATTTTAAAAATGTATGAGTTAATATATAAAATTCAAATATCAACTATAAGATGGAGCGAATAAAAGGTATTTTATTATCCTGAAATAGATAGTTAAAATGTATAGTAAAATCGAATGTGTTTGATTTATATTTTGTCACACATCGTATGATGGAGTGTCTTACATCCTTTGATGTGTTACTATACCTATGTTTTATTCTAAATTTTTTAACTCATGTAATCATAAGTGAAAATATAATATTTTGAGAAAAAATAAGATTTAACTTTTCAGTTACTTATAATGAGAATACTTTCATTTATTAATTTTAACTCATTTAATATTAATTTGCATGATGTAAAATCAACTTACGAGATTACGGCATATACAAAAAATATATTTTCAACAATGTTTGGTTTCTAAATATTTTTGTGGATTTCTTTATTATTTATTTATTTATGTTTTGTTAATTGTTAATTATTTTTAATACTAACTAGGATATAAATTTGATATGTTATAAATATAATTTTGATATGAAAATGTTATCACTTAAAAGAAAGAGTGTAAAATTTAAATAGAGTTTATTATGATGACATAGATAGTTAAACCGTATTACAAAATTGAATATATAAAATAGAAATTTGCGTTTTTTTTTCTATATGCTAAACTAAATATAAAATAAGGATCGGTTACTATTTAGAATTCAAATATCATATATAAGATTAAATGTGTATAATTAAAATAAAATACAGAAGACTGAAAATTTTATTTAAAACAATAATTATTAAATAAAATATCAAAAAATATATTAATTATTATACAAAATTCAAATACTATCAAGTTTATTTTTCTATCTTACATCCGCCTAAATAAGTGGGCTTTATCTAGTATCAATATATTATTTTGTTAAAGTAAACTTGTCATAATTAATAGGCCCGGCCATAATCTTATAAATACATTTTGGGCCGTCGAGGGGGTAATGCTTAAAAGGGTCATTAGTCGATTCATAGCTTTTGCCGTCTTTTCAATCGGAGGCCGATTGTATATAAATATTAAATGTAATTCTTCTGTAGACAAAAGAAAACCTAAAGACATCTGCGTTATCATGGCGAAAAGGCGAGAGAAACGGGGCCGACGACGACAACATCGTAGCCACCGCAAAATCCAACGAATAATCGATGGTGCAGATTTCATCAACTATATGCCAGATGATATCCTTCACCATATTCTCTCCTTTATTCCCACCGATTTGGCCATGAGAA